>RCUK01001926.1_pt1 | contig 12058 bp, 14 predicted proteins | sample 2166381 | NCBI WGS metagenome assembly RCUK01 (sample SAMN09932809, study PRJNA488358) | compost metagenome | isolation source: compost soil in an enriched community | place: Germany: Experimental Botanical Garden
ACCGAGCAAATTAAAAATCGGCTCGGTGTGTTTATGAATAGGTGCGAAGCACCGAATTTTTTTTTGACTTTTTATGCGCAAGCAATTTTATTCACTCTATTTTGATGCCTTCCACCTTCAAAAGCAGTATCAAGAAAAGTTTCAACGATTTCAACAGCCTGATGAATAGATGTGAATCTCGCTGGAATACTCACAATATTGGCATCATTGTGTAAACGAGTTAAATATGCAATTTCTTTAGTCCAGCATAAGCCAGCTCTAACTTTCGGGTGTTTATTAACAGTCATTGCAATTCCGTTACCGCTTCCGCATATTACAATTCCAAAATCTGCTTTTCCTTCAGACACATCATTAGCAACTGGGTGTCCAAAATCTGGATAATCTACAGAAGCATCAGTATCTGTTCCGTAATTGGTTACTTCATATCCCCTTTCTTTAAGCATTTCAACAATTGCTTTTTTATATTCTGGTCCTGCGTGGTCGTTTCCTATCGAAATTTTCATTTTTGTATACTATTAAGTTGTGTTATGCAAATTTAATTAAAGTATGCGGAAGTAAATCTTTTTAGAAAGGAAAATATAAATTTCAGCCACGAATTCACGAATAATCAACAATCGTAAATTTCTATAACTTTAATTAATAAAGCTTTTAAAAAATTCGTGAATTCGTGGCTAATCTCAACTATCTTACTGTCAAAACCTTATAGGTTATTAACAATTTTAATAAGTCTATAACTATCTCACAATCAATGAAGAATAAGCATAATATTTGTTAAAATTTTAAGGTGTTAATAGGAGTTTGTAATTGCTTGATATTCAATTAACTTTAAGTTAACAGAAAATGTTAATAAGTTCGAAAAGAAAATTAGAAGTTTTTTTTGGTTGTTTCAAAAAAATACTTAATCCAAAACTGGAATGAAATATGCAAGAAAAGTTTCGTGAATTTTTGGAAAAGTTATCAATATCAAAAATACCATTTTCAACAGAAATCAACATATCAACTTATCTACAAAATCAAATCAATTTTGGTTGTCAACCGTTGTTAATTAAAATATAAAAAGTCTTATAAATTAATCATTTAACCAAAAATAAGTATGTTGATAACTCAGAATAAATAAGTAAAACGAGATTTCAATGACTTCAAAAAAAAAATTATTCGACATATTAACAAGCTATAATAACAACCAAATTTTTTTAAATTTTAAAAATTCTTTTTTGTTGTATTTAATATATGTTGAAAACTAAAAAAGTTGAAATTGAAAAAATTTTATTTGAGTTTGAATTTTATTCTGTTTTTAAATTTGTTTTAGATCTTCTTTCAGACGATTTTAAGCGGATTGTTGAGATTGTCCAGAATTTCTTGAACTTGCTCGAAATCGTTTGGATGGACTTTGAGTTTGATTCCGCCCAGCGCGTTGGAGTAAAAAGGCATGACAGAAAGTGTCATTTCGTTTTCGAAAAAATAAGGAATTCCTTCTTGTTCTAGTAAGTGTTTGAGAACCACTGTTTCGTGCTGATAATTGAATACGGCGATGGTTTGAAAGCTTTCCATATAACGTGTTTTTGTAAATGTACGAAAAGTTATAATTTTAATAATTCTATTTGTTAAAATCTGTAATCTGATTTCTTATTCGTAATTTTAAACCTTATTAGAAAAGATATATGAGTAAGAAAATTAGAAAGCCGATAAAGAAAGAGAAAGATTTCTCTGGAAAAATACTAAAGATTTTATCGCAAAATGCTAATAAACCTTTCAATTACAAACAAATAGGAGCGAAGCTTGAATTAGACGATACTAATAGCAGAAACCAGATTATAAAAGATTTAAAAATTCTGGCAGCTCAAAAAAAGATTATAGAAACAGAACCTGGAAAATATTTAGTCAAAGCAGTTAGTCAGGATTATTACGAAGGAACGATAGATATGACGAGCAGAAAAACGGCTTATTTTATTTGTCCTGATTTTTCAGAAGATGTTTTTATTCCGACCAATAATTTGAATCGTGCGTTAGATAAAGATAAAGTTAAAGTTTACGTTTATAACAGAAGAAAAGGAAAAAGACCTGAAGGTGAAGTAATTGAAGTTATAGAAAGAGATAAAACAGAGTTTGTAGGTGTAATTGATATGCAGCCAAATTTTGCTTTTGTTTCTACTGCAAATCCTAAAATGTACACTGACATTTTTATTCCAAAAGATAAAATTGGTGAAGCAGAAAACGGCGACGTTGTTTTAGTTAAGATTGAAGATTGGCCAAAAAGAGCCGATAGTCCCTTTGGATCTGTAATTCGAGTTTTAGGAAAACCTGGAGAACATAATACTGAGATTCATGCTATTTTGGCTGAATATGGCCTACCAGCAGATTTTCCTGTTGAAGTGGAAGTTTTTGCACAAAAACTGGATACTTCAATCCAAGAATCTGAGATTGCAAAACGTCGTGATATGCGTGATACGCTTACATTTACGATTGACCCAAAAGATGCAAAAGATTTTGATGATGCCTTGTCTTTCAAAAAGTTGGAGAATGGGAACTTCGAAATCGGAATTCATATTGCCGATGTTTCGTATTATTTGGAAGAAGGAACAATCCTAGATGATGAAGCTTATCAAAGAGCTACTTCGGTTTATTTGGTAGATAGAGTAGTGCCAATGCTTCCAGAAGTGTTGTCTAACTTTGCCTGTTCGCTTCGTCCAAATGAGGAGAAATATACATTCTCTGCAGTATTTGAAGTTTCTCCAACGGCACAAGTTATTAACCAATGGTTTGGAAGAACTGTAATTTATTCAGATCAGCGTTTCGCTTATGAAGAAGCTCAGCATATTATTGAAACAAAAGGAAATAATACGATTCCAGTTGATATTTCTATTACTGGAGATTCTTATGTGGTGTCAGATGAAATTGTTGAAGCTACTTTAAAACTAGATGAATTAGCTAAGATTTTAAGAAAGAAAAGAATGCAGCAAGGCGCTATTTCTTTTGATAAAGTTGAAGTAAAATTTAATCTTAATGAAGAAGGAGAACCGGAAGGAGTATATTTTAAAATATCAAAAGATGCGAATCATTTGATTGAAGAATTTATGCTTTTGGCTAACAGAAAAGTTGCGGAATATATCGGTAAACAAAAGAAAACCTTTGTTTACCGTATTCACGACGAACCAAACGAAGATAAGTTAATTGCAATGCAAACTGTAATTGCTAAGTTTGGTTATAAAATTGATTTTAGAACAAAAGGCGATATAGCAAAATCTATAAATGCTTTGATGGAAGAAGTAAACGGTAAGAAAGAACAAAATCTTATTGATACTCTTGCTATTAGAAGTATGAGCAAAGCCAAATATTCGACAGATAATATTGGACATTACGGTTTGGCTTTTGATTACTATAGCCATTTTACATCGCCTATTCGTCGTTATCCAGACGTTATGGTACACCGTTTGTTGCAGTATTATCTGGACGGAGGAGCTTCTGTAGATGAAGAAACCTACGAAACTAAATGTCTGCATTGTTCAAATATGGAAAACTTAGCAACAAATGCTGAGCGTGACAGTATCAAATACATGCAGGTTAAGTACATGCAGGATCATCAGGACGAAGAATTCCTTGGAGTTATTTCTGGTGTTACAGAATGGGGAATTTATGTTGAAATCGTTTCTAATAAATGTGAAGGAATGGTAAGAATCAGAGAAATAAAAGAAGATTACTATACTTTTGATGAAAGGCAATATGCATTGGTTGGAGCTAATTCAAACCGTTTATTGCAGTTGGGAGACGAAATTTATGTAAAAGTAAAAAATGCCGACTTAGTGAAAAAACAACTTGATTTTCATTTTTTAAGACGAGCAGAATAAATAATAATTTAAAAATAAAAGTATGAAAAAGCTAATTATAGGAGCAGCAATTTTATTTGTACAAATGTCTTTTGGTCAAGTTACCAAAGAGTTGGGAGATTTTGATACCGTAAAAGTATTTGATAAATTAAGCGTAAAATTAGTTCAAGGATCTGAAAATAAAATTGTTATAAAAGGAACAAGAGAGGCAGAAGTTGAAGCTGTTAATAAAAACGGTATTTTAAAACTAAGAATGCCTTTCCCTAAACTTTTATCTGGAAATGATCTTGATATAACTTTGTATTATAAACATATTGAATTGATTGATGTAAATGAAGGAGCAGAGGTAAAAAGCAACGAAGCCATTAAAGCAACTTCTTTTAAAGTTAGCGCTCAGGAAGGCGGTTTAATTAACGTAGATTTGAATGTTGATAAACTAAAAGTAAGCTCAGTTTCTGGAGGTAAAATTACATTAACTGGAAAAGCTGCCAATCAAGATGCTAGTTTAGGAGCTGGAGGATATTTACTAGCTAGTAAATTAGAGACGTCTCAGACTACTGTAAGCGTTTCTGCGGGCGGAAAAGCTGATATTAATGCTTCTACCCTTGTCGATGCAAAAGTGAGCGCAGGAGGCTCTATTTACATTTATGGAAAACCAAAGCAAATAAACCAGAAAACTGTTTTTGGTGGTAAAATCGAAGAAGTAAAATAACAAGTAGCAATTGATGATTAATGATATTCTAGCGGGACTTCCCTGGGGACTTGTTCTTAGTTTTATGGTAGGTCCAGTATTTTTTGTTTTATTAGAAACCAGCATTACAAAAGGATTTAGAGCTGCAATTGTTTTTGATTTAGGCGTAGTATTGGGTGATATTTTCTTTATTGCTATTGCTTATCTTGGAAGTTATAGACTAATTTCTAGTTTAAAAGACGATCCAGCGCTTTTTATTTTTGGAGGAATAATTATGCTTTCTTATGGCATTATTTCATTTGTAAAACTAAAGAAAGAAGAAAAAATAAACGATGAAGAAATCGATCGTGACATTCTGAAAAGAAACTATGGAAGTTTGTTTGTAAAAGGCTTTCTACTGAACGTTATTAACATTGGTGTTCTTGGTTTTTGGCTTGCCGTTATTATTTCTGTAGGACCAAAATTAGATATGCAGACGCCAAGAATGATGACATTTTTTACTGCTGTAATTATCACATATTTATTAATTGATTGCGCTAAAATTTTATTAGCTAAACAGTTAAAATCAAAAATGACTCCGACTAATATTCTTAAAATCAAAAAAGGAATTAGCGTTGTTTTAATGGTTTTCGGATTTGCTTTAGTAATTCAAGGATGGTTTCCTAAAGAGAAGGAAATGGTTAAAAATGCTTTCGAAAGAATCGAGAAGAAGTAGTTGTTAATAACTCAAAAATATAAAATTAAGCCTCTGAATTTCAGAGGTTTTTTTGTGTTTATAACGTTCATGCAGGTAGAAATTTGTAAAAGTTATTTACGTATAGTTTGTCATTTCGACGTAAGGAGAAATCTTCGCGAGAAGCTCGACAAAGATTGGATAATTGTTTAGGAGTTACTTGTGGAGATTTCTCCTTACGTCGAAATGACAAGATTGCGGATAAATTAAGCACAAAAAAAAGAGACACATTTCTGTATCTCTTCTTGAGGCATCGTCCGGATTCGTATATATTTAATTAATTTTTTCTAAAAATTAACCATAAAAAAACCTCTAAATTGCTTTAGAGGTTTTAGAGGCATCGTCCGGATTCGAACCGGAGTAGGAGCTTTTGCAGAGCCCAGCCTAGCCGCTCGGCCACGACGCCATTACTTGAACGGTTGGCAAAAGTAACTAAAATCTTTAAATTTCAAAAGTTTCACACTAACTATTTTAAAATTTTCGGATTTTAATTTTGAATATTACTTTCTAGTTTCCGTCATTTTTATAGTAACTGACTCAACATCACCACCAATAGGCGGATTAATTTTAGAAACCCAAACGGTTGTTTTTTCTATCATTTCTATCTCTGCCAGTACACGAATATTGATTCTTTTGGCTACATGTTCCAATAAATGCGAACGAATTGCCATTTCTTCCGTCACAATTTTATTCAAATGAACATAGTCAACAGTGTCTAAAAGATGATCTGTTTCTGCTGATTTCTGTAAATTGGTTTTAATTTTTAGATCTACCGTATAATCAGATCCTATTTTTCCTTCTTCAATTAAACATCCGTGGTAAGAAAAAGTACGGATATTTTTAAGTTTAATGACTCCCATTTTTTATAATTTTATTCTTGTGGTGTTTGGATCTTGGTAATTGGATGTTACAGCTTGAATAGAAACAATTTTTTCTATTTCATCAACTGTAAAGTGAATGGTATAAGGAAATTTCTTTAAAGGTAATGTACGGACAATATTGTATTTTTCCTCAAAAAAAGGCATAGTTTTTAACGTTAAAGCATAGTTTTTAAACTCTTTGTAAAATAATTTGCCCAAGCCTTTTCTTATAGATTCATAATAAAAAGCTGTTTCATCTACTTCTAGTTTTGCTCTTTGAAGAATTATGGTTTTATAATTTTCTTCTAAAGCCATTTTTTATCTAACTCTTTTAAGGCATCTTCTATAGGAATATAATCCTCTGGTTTAGCATTTTTTATACGATCCAAAACCATTTCTTGTTGCCATAACGGAATTTCATTCTCAACATTTTCATTTATAGAAACATCTGGAATGTGTTTGAAAAAACTAACAAAAGTTTCGTAAAAATCGTCTGGAATTGTAACAGTTAATTGTCTCATAATTCTGAATATTTATACAAAAATACTAAATAAATTAATTAAAGATTTTGAGTTTAACGTTTCATGTTTTCAGTAAGTTTCCAAAGAAAACCATAAACCATAAACTATAAACTATAAACTTTTTTATCTTTGCTAAAATTACTATAAAATAATGGCATCAGAAGAGAAATCACTCAATTTTATTGAACAAATCATAGAGGAAGACGTAAAATCAGGTCTTTCAAATACTAAACTTCGCTTTCGTTTTCCACCAGAACCTAATGGTTATTTACACATTGGGCACGCGAGTTCTATTGCGTTAAATTTTGGTTTAGGAATTGATTATCAATCTCCTGTGAATTTACGTTTTGATGATACAAATCCTGAAAAAGAAGAACAGGAGTTTGTTGATGCTATTAAAAAAGATGTAGAATGGCTAGGATATACTTGGGCAGAAGAATGTTATGCATCAGATTATTTCCAACAATTATACGATTGGGCAGTTTTCTTAATTAAGAAAGATAAGGCTTATGTTGATAGTCAGACTTCTGAAGAAATGGCGATCCAGAAAGGAACTCCAACAACTCCAGGAACTGATAGTCCGTATAGAAATCGCTCTGTTGAAGAAAACTTAGATTTGTTCGAAAGAATGAAAAATGGTGAATTTGATGCTGGTACACATATTCTACGCGCAAAAATTGACATGAAATCAACAAACATGTTAATGCGTGATCCTATCATGTACAGAATTTTACACAAACATCACCATAGAACTGGAGATGCTTGGAAAATATATCCAATGTACGATTGGGCGCATGGACAAAGTGATTATTTAGAACAAATTTCTCACTCATTTTGTACGCTAGAATTCTTACCTCACCGTGAATTATACGATTGGTTTTTAGATCAGATTTTTGATGATAATAAGCTGCGTCCAAAACAAAGAGAATTTGCTAGACGTAACTTATCGCATACTGTTGTTAGTAAAAGAAAATTACAGCAACTAGTTAAAGAAAAGCATGTTAACGGATGGGATGATCCAAGAATGTCAACTATTTCTGGATTAAGAAGACGTGGTTATACAGCTGCTTCATTACGTAATTTTGCTAATACAATTGGTATTGCAAAACGTGATAATTTGATCAACGTTTCGGTTTTAGAATTCTGTATTCGTGAAGATTTGAACAAAATTGCACCTCGTGTAATGGCTGTTTTAGATCCTGTAAAACTGGTAATTACCAATTATCCAGAAGAAAAAGAGGAGTGGTTGGAAGCTGAAAATAATCAGGAAGATGAAAATGCTGGATTCAGAAAAGTACCTTTTTCTCGTGAATTATACATCGAACGAGAAGACTTTTTAGAAGAAGCTCCAGCTAAATTTTTCCGTTTGACTTTAGGAAAAGAAGTTCGTCTTAAGAATGCGTATATCATTAAAGGTGAATCTGTTATAAAAGATGCTAACGGAAATATCAAAGAAATTCATGTAACTTATGACACCGATTCTTTAAGCGGAAGCGGAACAGAAGCAAGCCAAAGAAAAGTATCTGGAACATTGCATTGGGTTTCTATCAAACATGCATTGGAAGCAGAAGTTCGTTTATACGATCGTTTGTTTACAGATGAAGCTCCAGACAGTTATAAAGAGAAAAACTTCTTAGATTTTGTGAATCCAAATTCGTTAGAAATTGTAACTGGATATGTTGAACCAAGTTTATCAACAGCTCAAAATGAAGATAAATTTCAGTTTCAACGTTTAGGGTATTTTACTGTTGATAAAGATTCAACTGCTTCAAAATTAGTATTTAACAAAACTGTTGGATTGAAAGATGCCTGGGAAGAAAAAGGTAAAAAAGAAGAAAACAGCATCAATAATTCTTTGAAAGATATCAACAAATATTTTAAAGTTGAGACTAAAGCTGAAAGAATTGCAATTGAAAGTGCAATAGGAGAGAACATTAAAAACATCTCTAGTTTTTCACTTTTACAGAATTCTTTGAAGAAGAATATCAACAATAATAAGGCTTCGCTGTTGTTTTCTCAGTTTATTTTGAAGTATTCAAACTGGAAATCAACAGATTTTGAAGAAGAAGATATTAAGAAATTATATTCAATGTCGCTAAAAAGTGAATCGACTTATGTAAGATCAAAAGCACTTTTGAATTTGAGAGATATTGAAAGTGAAATTTTGAGAAATCAGTTTTCAGATGAAATTTTGAAATTATATTCAAATCCACCAAAAAATGCTTCAGAAAGAGAAATTGAAATTCTTTCTGAAATGGTGAAGAAGTAATATCAACTTAATTTATGAAAAGCGCTTTTATAAGCGCTTTTTTTTATTATATAGATTAGCTATTAAAATTTTAATTTTTATAATTTTTATAGATTGAAAATAACTTTCATAAATTGATTTTAATAGAAAATAAAAATATGTTGGGTAAGGAATTCATTTTTTTAATTTTAATCTATTTAGAAGCTTTATTTTAATTTTAGTCTTTTTTTAGCTCCCAATTTTTCATATCGACTTTTATATTATAGTTTTAATTGATGTATTTTATATATTTAATTAAATTTATTTATTATTTATATAATCTATTGCTTTTGTATTTTTAATTTATTTTATAGATTAAAATTGACTTTCATAAATTGTATTTAAGCTGATATAAAAAGTAGTCGAGTAGAGAAGACCTTTTTTCGTTTTTTATTTATTAAAACTCTTTATTTTAATTTTTAGATTTTTTAGTTCCACTTTTCTCCTCAAAAAACTAAAATTAAGGTTTTTTCTTATTTTTTAAATTTTAAAACTATAGTTTTTTGTTATTTTTTAAGTCTGTAATTTCAATTTTGTATTCATAATTTTTTTTTATTGTTATTTTAAAAGTTTAGTTTTTAATTATTATTTATAAAAATTATTATAAAATTAAAAATAATAGTTTTTTTATATTAATTTTAACCTTCATAAATTGATTTTAAGACGTTTTTTAAAGTAGATTGATATATAACTCATTTTTTGAATTATTATTTATTTACGGTCTTTATTTTAGTTTTTACTGTTATTTTAGTCAGTTTAACGGGTTGTTAACACACAATTGTTTATAAAACTGCTATTTTTAACTCAATACCAAAAGTCAGAGATGATTTTTGTAAAAAATTAAAATTTGCCGAAAAGAATCTAAGTTGAAATTTATTGCTTTTAGAAACTCGTAATTTTTATTGCAATAGATTTTCAAAACTGATTTCCTAAAAAGACAATTTTATGTTCTCATTTTTATTATGATGTAGTTCTGATAATATTTTTCCGTAAAAGATATTTTTCAAATTGCATTGTAATTTTCAAAATACCATAATATTGAATTTGAGTGAAGGTTTAGTTTTCAAATTTCAGGTCTGACAATTTTTAATTTTAAATCTAATTATCATGAAAATTTTATATTTCGCAGTAGCACTATTATTTGCAAACGTTGCAATTTCACAAACACATCAAATTACAAAACACAACGGAGAACAGCTTGATGTAAATTTTATTAAAAACGAAAATGGTTTTGTTTATTATTCTTTGAATGGAAGTTCTGAAGAAATCAAAATTAGTAAACATGCCGTTTCTTCAATTACGAACAAACAGACAAAAACAACTCAGAAAATTTCTGATAAAATAGTTGTTGATTCAAAAGACGATTACAAAATGGTAACTGTTCTTTCGCAAGAAAAAACAATAGGACTGAAACAGGCAGCAAGTTTTACTGGAGTCTCAACAAGGACAAAAGGTGAACCGCCAATTGCAAATCAGAACCAGACTGCTATGAGAATCAAATCCAAATCAGCTTCAAATGGTTATCCTTTTGTTAGCATTGTTGAAAAAGCAGATGGTAAGTACGAAGTTGTAGCTTATGTGTATTAATAAGACTGTTAATTTTTTGTAAATTACAATCTATCAAAGTTTTATCATTTTAAAAAAGAGTATCTTTATTAATAATTTTAATTTGTAACTATCATGTCTAAGAATTTAAATACAGCAGCAGCAATTTTGGCTGCAGCGGCTGCAGGAGCGGCAATTGGAATTTTATTTGCTCCAGATAAAGGATCAAAAACAAGAGCAAAAATTAAAGAAGGTATCGATGATGCGAAACATAATATCAAAGATTCTTTTGATGCCAGCTCTGAAGTTCTTCGTGAAAAATTTACGAGTGCTACTCATAATCTTGATGGAACCTTGAACGATTTACTTTCTAATGTAAGCCATAAAACAGAAGAAGTTATTACTTTTTTAGAAACTAAATTGGCTGAATTAAAAGCGCAAAACGCTAAACTTCAGAAATAATATTTTTATAAAGCACATTACTTGCTTATTTTTATAAGAAAGTTTTGTGCTTTTTTTTATCTAAAAATTTTAATTATGGCTTTTGAAGAATTAAAAGAAAATACCGAAAAAGTTCAAGATCAGGCTAAAGAGTATATTGATAGTCATTTAGCTTATTACAAACTTTGGGGTTTTAAGGTTGCAATGAAATCGACAACTTTAATCTTTAAGTTTACTTTGATTTTATTGTGTTTCAGTATGGTTATGATTTTCGGATCTTTTGCCGCAGCGTATGCTTTTGGTTCTTTGTTTGAAAGTAATGCTCTCGGATTTTTGGCAGTAGGAGGAATCTATTTGGTTATAACTATTTTGCTTTTCTTTATAAAAGACAAATTTGTTGAAGGGCCAATCTTAGAGAAATTTTCAGAAATCTTTTTTAATGATTAATTATGGAAAGAAAAAAATACTCTTCGTATGCTGAGATTGAAAGAGATCTTGAAATTTTGAAACTGGAAAAAGAGATCAATTATCAGAAATTGGTTTTGAGTTTTCAGAAAACTAAGGAAAGTATCACACCGCAAAATATTGTAAATGGGTTCATTTCATCTTACACCGATTACTTTTCCAATTCTTATGTAAAAATTCTGCAAACCATTTTACCATATGTAATTGGTTGGTTTATAAATAGAAAAAGAGGCGATTAAGCCTCTTTTTTATTTTTAAATTATTATTGAACATCTGGTTGAATGTCATTTTCATAACCAGATTGTGGCTGAATTGGTTTTGGTTTTTCCACTTTTTTATTGTGTTTTTTCATCATTTCACCAACTTGGTTTGATGCTGTGAATGATGCCACCATGTTATTTAACATGTCACTTCCAGCTTGTGGAGAGTTTGGTAACAAAATTAAATTAGAATTTGCATCAGCTCCAATTGCTTGTAAAGTATCATAATGCTGTGTCACTACAATTAAGGCAGAAGCTTCTTGAGAATTGATTCCAACATTGTTCAAAACTTCAACACTTTCTACAAGACCTCTTGCAATTTCACGACGCTGATCTGCAATACCTTGACCTTGTAAACGTTTACTTTCAGCTTCGGCTTTTGCTTTTGCAACGATTCTAATTCTTGAACTTTCAGCTTCAAATTCAGCAGC
>RCUK01001929.1_pt1 | contig 12048 bp, 9 predicted proteins | sample 2166381 | NCBI WGS metagenome assembly RCUK01 (sample SAMN09932809, study PRJNA488358) | compost metagenome | isolation source: compost soil in an enriched community | place: Germany: Experimental Botanical Garden
CCGACGAAGCCGTGCGCCTGGTTCCGCCGATCCAGATGTCGCTGGAATACGCCGTTGAATTCATCGACGACGACGAACTCGTGGAAATCACGCCGAAGTCGATCCGTCTGCGTAAGCGTCACCTGCTGGAAAACGAACGCAAGCGCGCCGCGCGCGAAGCGTCCGTCTAAACGGAAGCGACGGCCACACTCGCTGTGGCTATCGCAAAAGACAAGCCGCGCACCTTCGGGTGCGCGGCTTTTTTATGGTGCGCCGGCCGTCTTATAGGCCGCTTTTCTTATAGCCCGCTTTGCTGGTGTCGATATTCCTGCGTGGCGCCGCCATACCCATACGCCGCCGCTCGCGCGTCGATCACATGCACGTAAGAGCATTCGTGAAGTTCGCCCAGAATCCCTTGGAACGCCGCATAAATCTCTTTGATGAAGCGCGCCTTCTCGGCCTTGGTGTTGGTTTCGTCCGTGACGCTGATGTCCAGGTGAAAGGCGTTCTTGCCCTGCTCGGATAGCGGCGTGCCGCCGATGAACCAGAGGTCGTGCGGGATGTGCTGCAAGGTAATCGCGATGACCGGCAGCTTCTTGCCCAGCACGGACTGGGTTAGCCCGGCCACGGATTCAACGACGCGGCGATTGATGGCGGGATCGGATTGGCCAGAAAGATGTACGACGATATGGGGCATGACAGGCTCCGGTTTGTGAAGGGTACAAGGCCAGTGTAGAAACCCGTTTGACATCGGAAAAGCGGGAATTTACGATTTCATCCATCGATTAATCCGTTGGATAGAGCCATGTCGGGTTTTGATCTGGACCAGTTGCGCACCTTGGTCGCCGTGCTGGATGCGGGCAGCCTGACGGCGGCGGCGCCGAAGGTGTTCCTGTCGCAATCGTCGGTCAGCGAACAGATGCGCAAACTGGAAGAACGCGCGGGCCAAGCCCTGCTGGTGCGCGGCAAAACCGGGGTGACGGCCACGCCCGCGGGCGAACGCCTGCTGCAACATGCGCGCGCCATCCTGGCCTTGAGCGACGAGGCCTACCGGGATCTGCGTGGCGTGGCGCTGCGCGGCGAACTGCGGCTGTTCATTACGGATTACTTTCGGCCCGGCGACGTGGCGCGCATGCTGCGACGTTTGAACGAGCAGTACCCGCAGGTACGGCTGCACGTGACGATCATGAAAAGCGGCGCCATCGAGGCCGCCTACGAGCGCGGCGAAATCGACGTGGGCATATCGATGTCGATCCAGGAGCGTGGTGCGCCTCGGGCGAGTGCGCAGGGTACGCTGTTGCGCCGCGAGCCGCTGCTTTGGATGACGGCCGAAGGCGCAGGCGCGCCGTCGGAAGATGCCCCCTTGCCCTTGCTGGTGCTGCCGGAGACCTGCGCATTGCGCCAGTACGTGGAACGTCAGCTTGCGCGGCGTGCCGTGCCCTACACGGTGGCGCACGTGGCGTCTGGGGTGGCGGGATTGCAGTTGGCGGTGTCGGCCGGGCTGGGCGTGGCCTGCCTGAATGAATCCGCCCTGGCGCCCGGGATCGCACGTTTGCATGCGCCTGGCTTGCCCGCGTTGCCCTCGGTGGAATTTCGTTTGCTGCCTGCCCGCACCGGGGAAAGCGAATTCATCGGATTGGCGCGCGAGGCCATCGTCAAGGCCCTGAGCTGATCGAACCTGCCTCGGCCAGGGGGGCTTGAACAGGCTCGCCTCCAATCGAAAAATGATCGAAACTGCCGAAACCAGCAGAGGAGAGATCATGGGTGCCATCGACAAACTTGCGCCGTTCATCGACGCGCGCAGCGAGCGTTATGCGGAACTGAGCGACCGCATCTGGAGCTTGGCCGAACTACGCTACGACGAACACAAGTCAGCCGAATTGCACATTGCGATGCTGGAAGAAGCCGGCTTTCGCATCACGCGCGACGCGGCCGGCATTCCCACGGCGTTCGTGGCCGAGGCCGGCCAGGGCGGACCCGTCATCGGCATCCTGGGCGAATACGACGCGCTGTCCGGCCTGAGCCAGGAAAGCGGTGCCTTTGCGTGCCAGCCGTCGCCGGAAACGCCCAATGGCAATGGCCACGGTTGCGGCCATCACCTGTTGGGCACGGCAGCGCACTTTGCCGCCGTGGCGGTGAAAGAATTCCTGGAAGCCAACCAGTTGCCGGGCACCATCCGGTTCTACGGCTGTCCGGCGGAAGAGGGCGGGTCGGGCAAGACCTTCATGGCGCGCGAGGGCCTTTTCGATGAGCTTGATGCTGCCTTGACCTGGCATCCGGCTTCGCACACAGGCATCTTCCACCAGTCCACGCTGGCGAACATCCAGGCCTATTTCCGCTTTCGCGGCATCGCGGCGCATGCCGCGAACTCGCCGCATCTGGGCCGCAGCGCCCTGGACGCCGTGGAACTGATGAACGTGGGCGTGAACTACCTGCGCGAGCACATGGTGCCGGACGCGCGCGTGCACTACGCCGTGACCAACAGCGGCGGCATTTCGCCCAACGTGGTGCAGGCGCGCGCCGAAGTGCTTTACCTGGTGCGCGCACCGGTCAATGCCCAGGCGGCCGAGCTCTACGAGCGGGTCAAGAACGTAGCGCGCGGCGCGGCGCTGATGACAGGCTGCGAGCTGGACATCGTGTTTGACAAGGCCTGCTCCAACTACATCCCCAACAATGTGCTCAACCAGGTCATGTACGCCAATATGCAGGCGCTGCAAGGCCCGCAATACTCGGCGGGCGAGCAGCAGACCGCACGCCGCATGTGGGATTCGATCTCGGAAGACGATATCGACAATGCCGGCAAGAACCTCGGCGCGGTGCTGCGCAATCCGACGCCGCTCTTCGATGGCGTGTCGCCCTATGAACCGGGCAAGGCCGAGATCACGTATGGGTCGACGGACGTGGGCGATGTGAGCTGGATCACGCCCACCGCGCAATGCTGGGGCGCGTGCTACGCCTACGGCACGCCCTTTCATTCCTGGCAGATGGTTGCGCAGGGCAAGATGTCCATGGCGCACAAGGGGATGGTGCACGCGGCCAAGATCATCGCGGCGACCGCCGCGGATCTCTATACGCAGCCGCATGTGCTGGCCCGCGCCAAGGAAGAACTGATCGAGACGCGTCGCGGACAGCCCTATGTGTGCCCGATTCCCGCGGACGTGGTGCCATCCTTCATGCGCAAGTAGAGTGAGGGGTGGCGGCCATCCCCGGGGATGGCCGCTGCTCGTTCAGGCCGGCAGGGACGGCGCGTACTGCGCGCCCGAGTTGACCTGTTCGTGGAACTCCACCACCTTGCGCACCACCTTCACCGGATCGTCCTCGATGATGAAGAGATCCAGGTCGTGCGCGCCGATCATGCCGTTGGCAAGCACCTGGCCGCCCAGCCATTCGGCCAGCCCGGACCAGTATTCGCTGCCCACCAGCACGATCGGGGCCGGCGGAACCTTGCCTGTCTGGATAAGCGTCAATGCTTCGAAGAGTTCATCCAGGGTGCCAAACCCGCCCGGCATCGCCACATAGGCGAAGCTGTGCATGAAGAACGCCGCCTTGCGAGGAAAGAAGTACTCGAACGACAGGCTGATGGTTTGGTATTCGTTGTTGTGCGCTTCGTGCGGCAGGCTGATGTTCAAGCCAATGCTTGTGCCCCCCGCTTCGAATGCGCCCTTGTTGGCGGCCTCCATGATGCCGGGGCCGCCGCCTGCGATTACGGCGAAACCTGCCTCGGCCAAGGCGGCCGAAATGGCGATGGTGGTTTCATAGTGGGGAGAATTGCGGCTGACTCGTGCGCTGCCGAAGACGCTGACCGCGGGCCCGATGTTTGCGAGCTTGTCTGCCGCCGTCCGTATCTCTGACATAATCAGCGGAATTTGTTTGCCGGCGGGTGTATCCATATCTGCCTTTTTAACCATGAAAAAAACCTTATTACTGGTCGACGGTTCAAGTTACTTGTACCGCGCTTTCCACGCTATGCCTGATTTGCGCAACGCGCAAGGCGAACCCACGGGGGCGCTGTACGGCGTGGTCAATATGCTGCGCAAGCTTGTATCTGATCATAAGGCAGAGTATGCCGCATGTATTTTCGATGCCCGCGGCAAGACCTTCCGAGACGACCTGTATCCCGAGTACAAGTCGCACCGTCCGCCCATGCCTGAAGACCTGGCGGCGCAGATCGAACCCATCCACCGCGCCGTGCGCGCGCTGGGTTGGCCGGTGCTGGCCATTGAGGGCGTGGAAGCGGACGACGTGATCGGCACCCTGGCCAAGCACGCCGCCGAACACGATGTACACACCATCGTTTCCACCGGCGACAAGGACTTGGCGCAACTGGTCAACAGCCACGTCACCCTGGTCAACACCATGACTGGCGAAGTGCTGGACGAGCCGGGCGTCGTCAACAAGTTCGGCGTGCCGCCCGACCGCATCGTGGACTACCTGATGCTGGTCGGCGATACCGTGGACAACGTCCCCGGCGTGACCAAGGTGGGCCCCAAGACGGCGGTCAAATGGCTTACGGAATTCGGCTCGATCGACAAGCTGGTTGAAGAGGCGGAGGGTATCAAGGGCGTGGCCGGCAACAACCTGCGCGAAGCCATCCCCAATTTCCCGCTGACGCGCCAACTGCTGACGGTGAAATACGATTGCGACCTGACCGGCCATGTAAAAAACGTCAGCGACCTGACGCCGCGCGAACGCGACATTGCCACGCTGACCGAACTGTATGAACGCTACGGCTTCCGTACCTGGCTGCGCGACCTGACGGGCGACGCCGAGCGCGTGCCCACGGGCGATGCGCGCATTGCGGCGGAGGTGCCGCAGGCGCCCGCCGAGCTGGACTACCGGATCATTGCCGACTGGGCCGAATTCGACGCCTGGTTTGAAAAGCTGCAGGGCGCACCCCTGGTGGCGCTGGACACCGAGACTACCTCGCTGGATCAGATGCAGGCCCGGCTGGTTGGCCTGTCGCTGGCGGTGGAACCTGGCGTGGCTTGCTACATTCCGGTGGCGCATCGGGGGCCGGACGGCGCAACGCAGTTGCCCAAGGCCGAGGTGCTGGCGCGTTTGAAGCCGTGGCTGGAAGACGCCTCGCGCGCCAAGCTGCTGCATCACGCCAAGTACGACGCGCATGTATTCGCCAACGAAGGCATCAAGCTTGCGGGCATTACCGACGACACGATGCTTGAGGCCTATGTGCTGGAGTCGCATCGCGGCGTGGGGCTCAACGACCTGGCCCAGCGCTATCTGGGCCGTAGCGGCGTGTCGTACGAGGACCTGTGCGGCAAGGGCGCCAAGCAGATCGGTTTCGACGAGGTGGCGGTGGACAAGGCGGGGCATTACGCCGCCGAAGACGCCGACTTCACCTTGCAATTGCACCGCGTACTGCGCCCGATGGTGGCGGCCGACGAAGGCCTAGACCGCATCTATCAATTGGAAATCAAGGTGTCGGCGGTGCTGACCACCATCGAACGCAATGGCGTGAAGGTGGATGCCGACGAACTCGGCCGCCAAAGCCACAAGCTGGGCCAGGAGATGTTGCGGCTGGAGCAAAAAGCCTATGAATTGGCGGGGCAGCCCTTCAACCTGAATTCACCCAAGCAGTTGGGTGAAATCCTGTTTGATCGCATGCAGTTGCCGGTGGTGCGCAAGACCGCCAGCGGCGCGCCGTCCACCGACGAAGACGTGCTGACCAAGCTGGCGCTGGACTATCCGTTGCCGCAGGTGCTGCTGGAATACCGTGGGCTGTCCAAGCTGAAATCCACCTACACGGACAAGCTGCCGCGCATGATCAACCCCGCCACGGGCCGCGTCCACACGCGCTACTCGCAGGCGGCGGTGATCACCGGCCGGCTGGCGTCGTCCGATCCCAACCTGCAGAACATTCCCGTGCGCACCGAGGCGGGCCGCCGCGTGCGCGAGGCGTTCATCGCGGAAGAAGGCATGCTGCTGTCGGCCGACTATTCGCAGATTGAACTGCGCATCATGGCGCACGTGTCGGACGACGCAAACCTGCAACGCGCGTTTGCCGCCGGCGAGGACATTCACCGCGCGACCGCGGCCGAAGTGTTCGGCGTGGCGCTGCCGGATGTGTCCACCGACCAGCGCCGCGCGGCCAAGGCCATCAACTTTGGTCTGATCTATGGCATGGGGGTGTTCGGCCTGGCGTCCAACCTGGGCATCACGCGGGATGCGGCGCAGGCCTACATCGACCGCTATTTCGCCCGCTATCCCGGCGTGGCGATGTACATGGAAAACACGCGCCGCGTCGCGCGCGAGCAAGGTTATGTTGAAACCGTGTTCGGTCGGCGCCTGCAACTGCCGGAAATCCGTGGGGCTTCCGGTCCGCGCCGGCAGGGAGCGGAACGCGCGGCCATCAATGCGCCCATGCAGGGCACCGCGGCCGACCTGATCAAGCTGGCGATGGTGGCGGTGCAGGACTGGCTGGAAGCGGAAAAGCTGCAGACCCGCATGATCATGCAGGTACACGATGAACTGGTGCTGGAAGCGCCGGACGCCGAGATCGAGGTGGTCAAGGAAGCCTTGCCGCGTCTGATGTGCTCGGTGGCCGAGCTGCGCGTGCCGCTGGTGGCGGAAGTGGGCATGGGCAAGAACTGGGAGCAGGCGCACTAAGCCTGCTGTTCTGTCCCCGCGAACCTGGTGGGCCGTCTTCGGGCGGCCCATTTCCGATTTCAGGATTGCAACAATATAATGTTGCGCTTCCTCTCCGCCTCTATTGCGTCCCCCCCACATGTTGCTGCTCTGGGTACTTCTTGCCACCGTTACCGGCGGGCTGATCGCCGTCCTCGTCGCCAGTTGGCTGGCCTACAAGGTGTTCGCCCAGTACCTGCACCACATGGTCAGCCTGTCGGTGGGCGTGCTGCTGTCGGTGGCGCTTCTGCACTTGTTGCCCGAGGCTTTCGAAGGGGGCGTGGCCGATGCGCATACGCTCTTCGGCTTGATGCTGGCGTCACTGATCGGCTTTTTCGTGCTGGAGAAGATTGCGCTGCTGCGCCATAGCCATCACCACGAGGGTGACGGGCACCATCATCACAAAGGCCACGATCACCACGAAGCGGGGCGCGGGGGCATGCTGATCCTGATCGGAAGCTCCTTGCACAACCTGTGCGACGGCGTCTTGGTGGCGGCGGCTTTCCTGACCGATCCGCTGTTGGGCGTATTGACCGCGGCGTCGATCATCGTGCATGAAGTGCCGCACAAACTGAGCGATTTCGTTGTGCTGTTGAACGCTGGGCTGGCGCGTCGCCGCGCCTTTTCCCTGATCCTGTTCACCAGCTTGTGTTCAGCCGTGGGCGGCATAATAGGGTACTTTGTGCTGCAGCAGGCGCAGGACTGGGTGCCGTATGTCTTGGTGGTTGCCGCCAGCAGCTTCCTGTATATCTCGGTGGCTGACCTGATGCCGCAGATGCATGAACGGGTGTCCCTTTCGGATGCCGTCCCGCAATTATTGCTGGTGGGTGTGGGCGTGGTGCTGATCTACAGCGTGACGACCCTGATGCACCATGGTCACGAGCACGGGGCCGACGCCGGCCTCGGCGCTCCCCATGCCGAGCACGGCCACTCGCACTAGGCAGAGCAGGCCCACTTGCACCAGGGCGCGCGCGGACGGGACGCCTCTATGTCCACCCCCTACACAGGAGTCCGCCATGAGTTTTTCCGCTGCCGCCGGCAACGTCGCCCCCACCGTCATTCAGACTGACCCCGAAGGCCTGGTCCACGGGGATTTCAAGCTGCCCGTGGCCGATGGTTCAATCGCCGCGTATTACGCCGCGCCGCAAGGGCGCCGCGACTTGCCTATCGTGCTGGTGGTGCAAGAGATTTTTGGCGTACACGAGCACATCAAGGATCTTTGCCGCCGCATCGCCAAGGCCGGTTATCTGGCGGTTGCCGCCAATCTCTACGAGCGTCAGGGCGACGCCTCCACCTATACCGATATTCCCAAGCTCATCGCCGACATCGTCAGCAAGGTGCCCGACGAGCAGGTGTTTGCTGACCTGGACGCCAGCGTGGCCTGGGCCGCGGACCATGGCGGCGACGCCAAGCGCGTGGCCATCACTGGCTTTTGCTGGGGCGGCCGCCTGACCTGGATGTACGCCGCGCACAACCCCGACGTCAAGGCGGCGGTGGCCTGGTACGGCAAGCTGAGCGTGGGCCATGGCCCGCTGATCAAGCGCGTGGCGTTCGACGTGGTCAACGACCTGCATGCGCCGGTACTGGGCCTGTACGGCGCCTTGGACGCCAGCATTCCGCTGGCCGATATCGAGACCATGAAGACGAAGCTGGCGGCCGGTAACGCGGCCGCCAAGCAGTCGGAGTTCGTGGTGTACCCGGACGCCGATCATGCCTTCCTGGCGGACTACCGCGCCAGCTACAAGCCCGAGGCAGCCAAGGACGGCTGGACGCGCATGCTGGCGTGGTTCCAGCGCTACCTGTAAACCGACAGGCGCTGTTTGGCGGGGGGCTGATGTTCCCCGCTTAGTCGCCTGCTTAGTGGCCGGCTCAGTTGCCGGCTTCTCTCAAGCGGCTGGGCAACAATTCCCCATGGCGGGCGAGCAGCGGATACGCGGCGGCGCCCACCAGGTGCGAGTTGATGCCCTTCATGTCGCGCAGAATATCCAGATACAGCGCGCCGACTTCGGCGGCGTCCACCTCGCCCGACTTGATCTTCTGCAAGTGGGTATCGGCCGCTTGTATCTCGATCGTGCGAAAGCGTGCCTTTTCACCGGCCAGGGCGCGCGCCTGGCGCAGGTCGTCGTTGACGAAGAGCGCGGCGGCCTGACGTTGGTTGGCAATCAATTGACCCAGCGTGTCGTCCAGGCTGGCGCGTTGCTCGGGTGAAAACATCCAACCTTGCTTGCGCAGCTTGGCCACATGGCTCAACAGCCCGTGGTGGGCAATGTCGCCCGCATGGCCGATGTTGCTGGCGAAGGCCAGAATGTCATCCATGCGCTGGACGTCGTCGCGCGTCATGTTTTCCTGGTCCAGCGTGGCCAGGTAGGTGGTGATGGCGTTTTCCAGCTTGTCCAGCGCGGCGTCCAACTGGCGCGCCTGCACCATGCGGTGGCGGTTGTCGCGCTTGAAACCTGCGCGCGCGTACAGCAGCAAGGTTTGCAGCATGTCGGCCATGCGCAGGGCTTCGCGCGCCGCGTTGCCCAGCGCCACGGCCGGAACGTCATGCGCCCATTCATCCAGGTACTGGGGGCGGGACGGGTCGTTGGGATCGGCGCGTTTGGGCAGCCAACGGGTCAAGAGCGCCGCGTAAGGCGTCAGCAGCGGCAGGAACAGAAGGGCGATGACCGCGTTGAACAGGGTGTGGAAATTGGCGACGGCGCGCGCCGGGTCGCTTGCCATGTCGCTCATCAGCGGCTGCAGGACCGGCAGCAGGATCAGCCCGGCCAGCACGCCCAGTACCCGGGTCAGCAGGTTGCCCAAGGGCAGGCGACGAGCGGCGGGGTCGTCGCCGGTCACGCCTTCGATCATGGGGTTGATGGCGGTGCCCAGGTTGGCGCCCAGCACCAGCGCGAAGGCCACGTGCGGCGCCACCATGTGATGGCTTGCCAGGGACATGACCAGCACCACCACCGCCACGCTGGAGTGCGCGGCCCAGGTGAATGCGGCCGACAGCAGCACGGCGGCCACCGGCTGGGTGGCCAGCGCGTCGAGAATCATGCCCAGCATGGGAGCCGTCTGGAAGGGCTCGAAAAGCTCGACCAACTGATGCAGGGACAGCAGCAACAGCCCCAAACCGATGAATACCCGGCCCAGGTCGCGCGTGCGGCCGGGCGGGTAACGGCGAAACATCCAGACGCCGGCAAGAATAAGAATAGGGGCAAGCGAGGTCAGGTCGAACGACAGCAGTTGCACGATCAGCGTGGTGCCGACGTTGGCGCCCAGCATCGCGGCCAGTGCCGGCACCAGGCCCACCACGCCGCCCGCCGCGAAGCCGGTAATCATCAGGCCCGTGGCCGTGCTGCTTTGCAAGGCGGCGGTAATGCCCAAGCCCGCCGCGAAAGCACGCAAGCGGGTGCCCAGGGCTCGGCCCAACGCGGCGCCCAGGGCGGCGCCGAAGGCGCGCTGGACACCGGTTTGGACCATGTGCACGCCCCAGAGGAGCAGGGCGACGTAGCCGGCGAAGTCAAGCAGGGTGATAAGACCAGACATCCAGGGGTGTTCCCGTTCTTTTTATGACAAGTAATAATTCTGTAATGATCGCATGCCTGCCGGGGCGGCGAAACCCGCGGCAGCGATACAGCATACGCTGGCCAGGTTTCCTGCGCGCGGTGTTGCCAGCGCGTATCATTGCCTGACTATTCGTTGATGTATTGGAGTGTGTGGCGTGGCCGTTTCCGTATTTGATCTGTTCAAGATTGGCATAGGCCCGTCTAGTTCCCATACGGTGGGGCCGATGCGGGCCGCCTTGCTGTTCGCGCAAGGCCTGGAACGCGACGGCCTGATTCCCCAGGTTGCGCATGTGCGCGCCGAACTCTACGGTTCGTTGGGCGCTACGGGCAAGGGGCACGGCACCGACAAGGGCGTGCTGCTGGGGCTGATGGGCGAGGCGCCCGACACGGTGGACCCCGCCGCCATTGAAGGCATGATCGCCTCGGTGCGGGCCAGCCGCCAACTGCCGCTGCTGGGCCGCTACCCCGTCGCTTTCGTCGAAAAAGAGCACATGGTGTTCTACCGGCGCGAAGCCATGGCCGAGCACCCCAACGGCATGAAATTCCACGCCATCGACGCCAACGGCGAGTCGTTGCGCGAATCGCGCTATCTGTCCGTCGGTGGCGGCTTCGTGGTGACGGCGGGCGCGTCCAACAGCCAGGTCATCGCCGCCCACAACCAACTGCCATACCCGTTCCGCTCGGGCCGCGAACTCCTGGCCATGTGCCGCGAGAACGGTCTGACGGTGGCGCAGTTGATGATGCAGAACGAACTCACCTGGCGTGAGGCGGCGGACACGCACAGCGGGCTGGACCGCATTTGGCAAGTCATGCAGGACTGCGTGGCGCGCGGTTGCGGCATCAATTACCCGGAAGCCGACGGTGTACTGCCCGGCCCGCTGCGGGTACGCCGCCGGGCGCCCGAGCTTTACCGCAACCTGACCCAACGCGCCGAGCGCACCTTGTCCGATCCGCTGTCGGTCATGGATTGGGTCAACCTTTACGCCATGGCGGTGAACGAAGAGAACGCCGCCGGTGGCCGGGTCGTCACGGCGCCCACCAACGGCGCGGCGGGCATCATTCCCGCGGTGCTGCATTATTACGACCGCTTCGTTCCCGGCGCCAACCACGACGGCATGCGGGACTTCCTGCTGACTGCCGCGGCGATAGGCCTGCTGTACAAGTACAACGCTTCGTTGTCGGGGGCCGAAGTGGGCTGTCAGGGCGAAGTGGGCGTGGCCTGCTCGATGGCCGCCGGCGGTTTGGCCGCGGCGTTGGGCGGCTCGGTGGAGCAGGTTGAAAACGCCGCCGAAATCGGCATGGAACACAACCTGGGCCTGACCTGCGACCCTGTGGGCGGGCTGGTGCAAATTCCCTGTATCGAGCGCAATGCCATGGCGTCCATCAAAGCCGTGAACGCGGCCCGGATGGCGCTGCGCGGCGACGGCCAGCACTACGTGTCGCTGGATTCGGTCATCAAGACCATGCGCGAAACGGGCGCCGACATGAAGACGAAGTACAAGGAAACCGCGCGCGGCGGCCTGGCGGTGAACATCGTCGAGTGCTGATGGCAGGGGGGTATCCCTCCTGCGCGGCCTGCAAAAGAAAAAGTCCCTCAGTTGAGGGACTTTTTTCTGCCTGGCAACCCGGTGGGGTCAGACCACGCGGGCGTTTTGCAACGCGGCGATGCGCGACGGGATCGGCGGGTGCGAGGCAAACATGGCAGCCAAGCCGCCACGGCCGGTGATGCCCGAGGCTTCAAAGGACTTGGGCAGATCGCCCGGCTCCAGGCCACCCAGGCGGGCCAGCGCGCGGATCATCGGTTCGCGCGCGCCCATCAGTTGGGCCGAACCGGCGTCGGCGCGGTATTCGCGCTGGCGCGAGAACCAGGCCACGA
>RCUK01001930.1_pt1 | contig 12047 bp, 9 predicted proteins | sample 2166381 | NCBI WGS metagenome assembly RCUK01 (sample SAMN09932809, study PRJNA488358) | compost metagenome | isolation source: compost soil in an enriched community | place: Germany: Experimental Botanical Garden
GGCCAAGACGCTTCGCTACTCCTGTGCCGGGCACCAGGCGCCTCACTACTTCAACGCGCAGAAGTGCAGCATCGAGGACCTGCCTATTCCGGGCTCGTTCCCCTTCGGCGCGTCGAAGCTCGCGAAGTACCAAGAGATCGAGGTGGCGCTCCATTCGGGAGACGTGCTGGTCTTCTACACCGACGGCGTGACCGAGGCGGCCAACCCGGATGGCGAGATGTTCTACGAGATCAAGGAAGCCCCCGACGGCAGCGAGATCGTCCATGACCGCCTCAAGGACGTGATCGAGCTGCATCACGGCAAGAGCGCCGCCGAGATTCACCGCGAGATCGTGAAAGCGGTGGAGCGCTGGGTGGACGGCGGTCCGCAGGGCGATGACATCACCCTGGTCGTGATCAAGATCCAGTAGGCTAACCGATAACCAAAGCTTGCGATTGACTTAACGTCATTCCGCAAGCGGGCGCGCGATAACTCTTCTAGAAAGAGAGGTCGCGATGCGCTGGGAACGGATCCTCGGATTGCTTTTGATGGCGGGACTGATGTCGGGTTGCGACGTCGTCCGCGGGGGCATGTTCATCGCGACCGTCCAGCATTATCATGGGGGTGAGACGCGGACCGTGAGCCAGGCCTCGCTGGGAAGCGAAACCCAGGTCGAGCAGGCTCCGGAGAGATTGCCGTTTCGGGTGCCACCGCGCGTGGACCAGGACCAAGACGAGTAAAAAGGGGTGGGGGACTGAAGCCCCCCACCCCTTTCGCACGGTGAGCCTACTCTTTGGTTTCTCGCTTACCCTTCTCGATCAGGTCCTTGACCTTCTGGCCGCCCTTGTGGCCGATCTCGGAATAGAACTCGGGACCGTATTTCTCCTTGACCTTGTTTCCACCGATCTCACCGCCCTTGTGGCCGATCTCGGAGTAGAACTCGGGACCGTATTTCTCCTTGACGGTCTCGCCTCCCTTGTGGCCGATTTCCGAGTAGAACTCGGGTCCATACTCTTCCTTGACCTTCTCGCCGCCGAGATGGCCGGCTTCGCGAACGGTCATTTCGTGTTTTTCACGTTTTTCACGTTCCGCCATGGTGCCCTCCTCCACGATCGGGGCCGGGAAACTCCCCCGCCTGCGGCTTGTGGCCGGGCTGGGCGTAGCCGGACGCGACTCGTAACGCTTTGTAACGCGGAGGCTACTCCTCGCGGGAAGCCGCGTCAAGACTCGCTCGCGAGGGAAAGCCATGGCGGAGGTAGCGCATGACCGGAAGCGCCGGGCCCTGTACAGGGTCCGGCGCCAAGAATCGAGGGGTCAGGGTGGTCTAGTGGAACTGGCGGATGACGCCGATGACTTTGCCCTGGATCATGAGGTGTTCGGGGCGGACGTAGATGGGCTCCATCTCGGCGTTCGCGGGCTGGAGGCGGATCCGGTCGGACTCGCGGTAGAGGCGCTTGAGGGTGGCTTCCTGGCCTTCGATCAAGGCCACGACGATCTCCCCGTCATGGGCATTAGGCTGGGGCTTCACCACGACCAGGTCGCCGGGGGCGATGTGGTCGTCGATCATGCTCTGGCCCTTGACTTCGAGGAGGTAGTTACCGCCTTGCGCCCAGAGGGAAGCGAGGTCGAGGGTATCGCGGCCGTCGCCCAGGGCCTCGATGGGGGAACCGGCGGCGATCCGGCCAAGGATGGGGAGTTCGCCGGGAGCCGGCTGGGGCTCGTCGAGAAGCTGGATGGCGCGGTTTTTGCCTTTTTCCCAGCGGATCAGGCCGCGCTCGGCCAGGCCCGTGAGGTGGTGATGAATGGTGGAGGTGGATTGCAGGCCGAGAGCCGAGGCGATCTCACGGATCGAGGGCACGTAGCCCTGCTCGCGCAGCGAGGTGCGAAGGAAGTCGAGGACTTCGAGTTGGCGGGCCGGAAGCTTTGGCGTCATCAAGCGCATCCATTCATGGGGAATCTCACGGGGCGGGCACGCGGGAAGAAACCGCGCGACGATAAAACATGTGTTCGATTCTACTGCGAGCGAGCGGTTCGGGTCAAGCAGGTCGTTCCGGGACACCTCGGAGATCCTGGGAGGCGCTCGGGATCTCCGGGGGCGATCCGGGTGAAAACCCGCGCGCAGGGGGCCTTCACGCGGGGAAGGGCGCGCGTGCCGATTTTTTCTGGCAGCCTCTTGCCAAGGGCGAGGGCATGTTTTAGGATGACGGTTGTTAGCACTCAACCCACACGAGTGCTAACAGAACTCGCAATCCACATCTTGAGGAGGTTTTCAAAGCATGACTACCGCTAGCGCAACGCGCATCCGTCCCCTCGGCGATCGGGTCGTCGTGAAGGTCGTGAAGCAGGAGATTACGGCTGGTGGCATCGTGCTGCCCGACACGGCGCAGGAGAAGCCCCAGATGGGCGAAGTCATCGCCGTGGGCCCCGGCCGCATCCTGGACAACGGTGAGCGCTCCAAGATGGACGTCGCCGCCGGCAACAAGATTGTCTACAAGACCTACTCGGGCACCCCTGTCAAGCTCGACGGCAACGAGTACCTGCTCCTCGACGAGAAGGACATCCTCGGCATCGTCGAGTAGTCGTTCCATTCCCGCTTTGCATTCAACGCTTTAGGAGGCATACCCCCCCATGGCCAAGCAGATTCTGTTCGATGAAGCCGCCCGTCGCGCCCTCGAGAAGGGCGTGAACGCCGTTGCCGACGCCGTCAAGGTGACCCTCGGTCCCAAGGGCCGCAACGTCGTGCTCGAGAAGAAGTTCGGCGCCCCTCAGATCATCAACGACGGCGTGACCATCGCCAAGGAGATCGAGCTCGAGGATCCCGTCGAGAACACCGGCGCGCAGCTCGTCAAGGAAGTCGCTTCCAAGACCAACGACCTGGCCGGTGACGGCACCACCACCTCGACCGTGCTCGCCCAGGCGATGATCCGCGAGGGTCTCAAGAACGTCGCCGCCGGCGCCAACGGCATCATGATCCGCAACGGCATGCACAAGGCCATCGAGGTCGCCGTCGCCGAGATCAAGAAGATGGCCAAGCCCGTCGAGAGCAAGGCGGCGATCGCCCAGGTCGCGACCATCTCCGCCCAGGACGCCGAGATCGGCAGCCTGATCGCCGAGGCGATGGAGAAGGTCGGTAAGGACGGCGTCATCACCGTCGAAGAGTCCAAGACCATGGGCACCACCCTCGAGACCGTCGAAGGCATGCAGTTCGACAAGGGCTACATCTCGGCCTACATGGTCACCGATGCCGAGAAGATGGAAGCCGTCCTCGACGAGCCCTTCGTCCTCGTCACCGACAAGAAGATCAACGTCGTCGCCGACCTCGTGCCCGTGCTCGAGAAGATCGCCCGCGCCGGCCGCCCCCTCGTCATCATCGCTGAGGACGTCGAGGGTGAGGCCCTGTCGACCTTGGTCGTCAACAAGCTGCGCGGCATCCTCAACGCCGTGGCCGTCAAGGCTCCCGGCTTCGGCGATCGCCGCAAGGCCATGCTCGAGGATATCGCCATCCTCACCGGCGGCCGTGTGATCTCCGAGGATGTCGGCCTGCGCCTCGAGAACGTCTCCATCGAGATGCTCGGTAAGGCCCGCCAGGTCCGCATCTCCCGCGACAAGACCACCCTGGTCTCCTTCAAGGACGAGGCGACCACCAAGGAAGTCGAAAAGCGCGTCGGCATGATCCGCAAGCAGATCGAGGAGACCGAGTCCGAGTTCGACCGCGAGAAGCTCCAGGAGCGCCTCGCCAAGCTGGCCGGCGGCGTGGCCGTCATCCAGGTTGGCGCGGTCACCGAGACCGAGCTCAAGGATCGCAAGCTCCGGATCGAGGACGCCCTCGCCGCCACCAAGGCTGCGGTTGAGGAAGGCATCGTTCCCGGCGGCGGCACCGCGCTGATCCGCCTCGTCGAGCCCCTCAAGGCCCTCATGGCCTCGCTGAACGGCGATGAGCGCACCGGCGTCGACATCATCATGCGCGCCCTGGAGGCCCCCCTCCGTCAGATCGCCGACAACGCCGGCATCGAAGGCGCCGTGATCGCGGAGCAGGTCAAGACCAACGCCAAGGGCCACGGCTACAACGCCATGACCGGCGAGTACGTCGACATGATCGGCGCCGGCATCGTGGACCCCGCCAAGGTCACCCGCTCGGCCCTCGAGAACGCCACCTCGATCGCGTCGATGCTCCTCACCACCGAGGCGCTCGTCGTCGACAAGCCCGAGAAGAAGGGTCCCGCCATGCCCGGCGGCATGCCCGACATGGGGATGATGTAAGCCTCGCTTACAAGCATCAAGGGAGGCGGCTTCGGCCGCCTCCCTTTGTTTTTGCCCTCATGACGAAGCCCGGATGCTCCCCGGCAGGCAAGCGGGGAGGCAGATTCCTTTCTGGAGGTCGGGTTAGCGCTCGGACGTGCTTTCCGGCGCGTTCTGCGAGATCGTGGCGGCCACACGGCCGTCGATGCTGGAGGGGAAGAGTTCGCGGTTCTTCGGCGGGTCGAGGTGGATGGCCTGGCGGATGATCAGGCGCTCGGTGTCATGGACCACCCAGAAATCCTTGCCGAGGCCCTCGGCATTGCGGACCAGGATCGCGTCGTAGCCCATCTCCTTGGCGTAGCGCGGCAAGTAGCGGGTGTAGGTATTGTCCACCAGGGGGTTCACGGGAACGGACGGTTTGAGGTAGGGGGCGTTGATCGGATCGCTGAGGTCCGTGGGGTCGAAGTGCTCCTTGGCCCAAGACAGGAAGCGGTCTTTCTCGGAGAGGTAGTCCATGATCTTGCCGGTGGCGACCTCCGCCGTGATGACGACCGGCTGGGCCTTCGGGTTGGGCGAGCGCGAGATGGTGACGTTGTCGGCGTAACCGACCCCGGTCTTGGGGGACGTGGCCAGGTAGACTCCCGAGCCGTAGTCCCCGATCTCACTGGGCCGGAAGCCGTTCTGCTGGATCAGGTCGCCGATCTCCTCGCGGGTGCCGTGGAAGGCCAGGCGGCGATCGCCGAGGTCGTCGAGCGCGTCGAATGAGCCACGGTCCACGTTGACGACCCGTAGATCGCGCTGGCCCTGGACCGTTCCGTCCATGGCCTCGCGGACCTGGGTCACGGCCGCGTCACGAAGTTCGTCCAGGCTCAGGTCGTCGACCAAGAGGCCGCCATGGGCGTCCGCCTGCTGCTTGGCCAGTTTTTCGCGAACCTTGTCCGCCAGCGTGTCGGCGACCCGCTGTACCGACGAGGGGGTGAGATTCTTGGGCTTGACCGCCTCAGCGACCTTGTGGAGCGCCTTGCCGGCCCCGTAGCTAACTACCTGGACGCCCGCGTTGGCGTAGTCCTGACCCAGTTCCCGGGCTTCCTTCTCGAGTTCCTGGCGGGTGTCGGCCGTCGCAACGTCCATTTGATTCTTGAGAAAGGACGCTCCGAGGGTCGCGAGGCCCGTGACGCCGGCCACCGAGCCCATGGTCGCGGCCACGGGCAGCAAGCCCAGCGAGGCTCCAGCGGTGAAGGGAGCGGCAAGGAAGGCCGCGGCGACCAGGGCTACCGAGCCGAGGCCCGCGTAGGACGCCCCGAGATTCGCTCCGGCGATTGCGCCGTCGATGGGATCCTTCTTGAAGCGGTCGACGACCGCGCCAAAGGCTTCGTCGGGACGGGTGATCAGGGTGGCTATCCCTTTCCCGAGGTTCGCGAGCAAAGTGAGCGGCTTACTGAACGTCTTGGCGAGGTTGTCCCCGGCGGCGGCGAGGGCCAGCCGGTTGCCTTCCTTGAGTTTCTGGAAGGTCGAGAGGTCGAGGCGGTCGGGCAAGGCGGACAGTTTGGCGGTGCCCTTGCGCATGGCAGCGGTGACGCTCGCCGAGAGCTTCTGGGTCCCGCGCTTGACCGTGTTGGCGAGCGGGGCGGAGCGGCGCGCGCTGGAAACGGGGCGAGACTCGGACATGCGGCACGCTCCTTGCGACAAGACGGCAACGACGAGGTTGGGCGGATCCCGACGGGGGAACCGGTTACTGGGCTGCACGCCAAAAAGGCATGCAAGCGTTACGTTCATCGTACCCGGCAGTGCGGCATCGTATGCCGCCCCTTGTGCGTCACCCGAAACTGGGGGTCTGGATTCCCGCCTTCGCGGGAATGACGTCCTCGGGGCCAAGAGAGGCTTGAATAGACGCGCTTCCTGGGCAGGGCTATAATGGTGATGAGTGTCACGCGGCAAAGGCCGCTGGTGCCCGCGGGGCTTCGCCCGGCAGGAAGGCTGCCGCACCGTGCCTCCGTGGGCTGAAGAGGTATGCATGTTCGGAATTGGACCTGGTGAACTGGCGGTCATCGCGGGAGTGGCCCTGCTCGTAGTGGGCCCCAAGAAGCTGCCCGAGCTGGCGCGCGCCTTCGGAAAGAGCATCTCGGAGTTCAAGAAGGGTACCCTCGAGGTGACCGAGTCGGTCAAGCGCGAGCTCGACGCGGCCAACGACACCTCCCGCGAGTCGGCTCAACCCGGCGCCGCGGCTCAGCCTAGCGCCACGGCTCAACCCAAGGATCAGCCCTCCGAGGGCACTCAGCCCGGGGCCACGCCTCCCGAGTCGAGGTAAGCCTTGCTCGACACCCGATTCAACCTCGTTGCTCCTTATCCCCCCGCGGGCGACCAGCCGCAGGCGATCGCCCAAATGGTGGACGGCCTCCAGAGCGGGCTCGACGCCCAGACCTTGCTGGGCATCACCGGCTCGGGCAAGACCTACGCGATCGCCAACGTGATCCAGGAGGTCCAGCGCCCTACCTTGGTGCTGGCCCATAACAAGACGCTGGCCGCCCAGCTCTGCAACGAGCTCCGGGAATTCTTCCCCCATAATCGGGTCGAGTACTTCATCTCCTACTACGACTTCTACCAGCCCGAAGCGTACATCCCGCGTACGGACACCTACATCGAGAAGAGCGCGAGCATCAACGACGAGATCGACCGCCTGCGCCACTCGGCCACCCGCTCGTTGCTGGAGCGCCGCGACGTGATCGTGGTCGCCTCGGTTTCCTGCATCTACGGCTTGGGTCAACCTCAGGAGTACCTGAACGCCTCAGTCACCCTCAAGGTCGGCGAGGAGATCTCGCGCGACGAGCTGCTTTTGCGCCTCATCGAGGTGCAGTACGAGCGCAACGACATCGAGCTGACCCGTGGCCGCTTCCGGGTCCGCGGCGATACCCTCGAAATCGTCCCGGCCTACGAGGACAACGTCTTCCGCATCGAACTCTTCGGCGACGAGATCGACCGGATCTCCGAGATCGACCCGGTCACCGGCGAGATCCTGAGCGTGCGGCCCGAGTTCATCGTCTGGCCCGCCAAGCACTTCGTCACCTCTCCCGCGACCCTCGAACGGGCCGTGGTCACCATCGAGGCCGAGGCCGAGGCGCGCGTCAAGCAGCTCACCGACCAGGGCAAGCTGCTCGAAGCCCAGCGGCTGGAGCAGCGCTCGCGCTACGATCTCGAGATGCTTCGCGAAATCGGCTACTGCCAGGGCATCGAGAACTACTCCCGACACTTCACCGGCTTGCTTCCCGGCGAGCCGCCGCCGACGCTCTTGGACTACTTCTCCAAGGACTTCCTGCTCATCATCGACGAGAGCCACATCACCATCCCCCAGATCCAGGGCATGTACAACGGCGACCGCGCCCGCAAGGAGACCTTGGTCGAGCATGGCTTCCGCCTGCCGTCGGCCCTGGACAACCGCCCGCTCAAGATCGCCGAGTTCTGGGAGAAGGTCGGCCAGAAGATCTTCGTCTCGGCCACCCCCGGCCAGTACGAGCTCGACATCTCCGAGCGCAAGGTCGAGATGATCATCCGTCCGACCGGCCTGGTCGACCCCGAAGTCTTCGTTCGCCCCATCCAGGGCCAGATCGACGACCTGCTCTCCGAGGTCCGCCAGCGGATCGAGCGCGAAGAGCGGGTGCTCGTCACGACCTTGACCAAGCGCATGGCCGAGGACCTCACCGAGTACATGCAAGAAGTCGGCATCCGCGTGCGCTACCTGCACTCGGACATCAAGTCCCTGGAACGCATCGCCATCCTGCGCGACCTGCGCGAGGGCGCCTTCGACGTCTTGATCGGCGTCAACCTGCTTCGTGAAGGCCTCGACTTGCCGGAGGTCTCGCTGGTCGCCATTCTGGACGCCGACAAGGAAGGCTTCCTGCGCTCGGATCGCTCGCTGATCCAGATGATCGGCCGCGCCGCCCGCCACCCGCGGGGCCAGGTCATGATGTACGCCGACAAGCTCACCGACTCGATGGCCCGAGCCCTCGACGAGACCGAGCGCCGCCGCGTCATCCAGCTCGCCCATAACGACGCGCACGGGATCGTCCCGCAGGCGATCAAGAAATCCACCCGCAACCTCATTCTCGAGAGCCTCTCGGGCGAGTCCGTCGGCGCGCCGGTTCCGGCTCCCGTGGTGGCCAACCCCAACGATCTGCCCGCCCTCATCAAGGATCTCGAGCATCAGATGCGGCAAGCCGCGGCCATCCTGGACTTCGAGACCGCCGCCGTCCTGCGCGACCAGCTTACGGCCCTGCGCGAACAGCAAGAGGCTGCGCGCACGGGCAAGGATCCCGCCGAAGCCAAGCCTCGCCGCCGCGCCACCCGCTAAGCCCCCCTCAACGAACCTCAACGAGCCCGCGCATGAACGAACGCATCATCAACCAGTATCGGCTGACCTCTGAGCTCGAACGCTCCGAGGATCATGCCGTCTACCTCGCCGAGGACATGCTCAAGCAAAGGATGGTGCTGCTCCATGAGATCAAGCTCGATCCGACCGAAGGACCCGACGCCCTGGACAAGGCCCGCCAATCCTTGATTCGCGAGGCCAAGCTCACCATGGAGCTCGACCACCCCAATGTCCTGCGCGTAGAGCACCTGATCCCCCGAGAAGACGAGTGCTTCGTGGTCTGCGAGTGGATCGAAGGGGCGCGGACCCTGCGCGAGGCCCTGCGCTCAGGCCCGATGAACCCGCAGCGGGCGGTGGCGATCGCCCTCGCGGCCCTCGACGCACTGCATCATGCGCACGAGCACCGGATCGTCCACCGAAACGTCCGCCCCGAGCACCTCCTGCTCTTCGAAGGGGGAGTGAAGCTCACCTCCTTCGCCATGGCCAAGAAGGCGGATCTCGCCACGCGCTCCAGCTTCGACCTGCGCCAGATGATCGCCGAGAACCCCTACGCTGCCCCCGAGTTCCGCCTGGGCCAGTCCGCCCATCACAAGGTGGACGCCCGAGCCGACGTCTTCGCGCTGGCGGCCGTCCTCTACGAGATGCTCACGGGCCAGCCGCCCGCGCACGTCGACGAGAAGGTCTTCGAGGCCCCCAGCCGGGTCAATCCCGCCGTTCCTCCGGAGCTGGACGAGGCGATCGCCCGCGCCCTGCGCTTCGATCCCGCCCAGCGGCTGCCCTCGGCCTCCGCCTTCAAGGCTCGCTTGCTCGAAGCCATGGGCGGCGCCAAGGCCAATCCCACCGACACCGGCGCCCGCTACACCGAGCGCCGGCTCATCAAGCGCACCCGCAACAGCCTGATCTTCCAGGCCACGGACGCCCACCTCGGGCGCCCCGTCGCGCTCAAGAAGCTGATCCTGGACGCGGCCATGACGCCCAGCGAGCGCCAGCAGGCCTTATCGAGCCGAGCCAAGGAGGAGAGCGTCGCGAGCGCGCTCGTTCACCCGCATATCATCGTCATCCTCGACCATTTCATCGAGGACGAGGATGCCTACCTGGTCATGGAGTGGCTGGACGGCGCGGATCTGCGCGAAACGCTCGACGGAAAGCGGCCTCCCCTCAGCTACGAGGAGATCCTGAGCGTCGTGCACCAGGTGGGGGAGGCGATCGCCTACGCCCACCGCCAGGGCGTGATCCACCGGGATCTCAAGCCCGAGAACCTCATGCTCCACCAGGGCCATGTCACGGTCCTGGACTTCGGCCTGGCCGGACCCGTGGACCCGGGCTCCATGAAGGCCGCCGGCACCGCCCGTTACCTCGCTCCCGAGATCATCAAGGGAGAGGCTGCCTCCATCCAGTCGGACCTCTTCGCCCTGGCCGTGGTCGCCTACGAGCTCTTGACCGGCAGCTACCCCTACCGCCCCGAGGCGCTGATGGCGGGCTTTGCTACCGGCCAACTGGTCGAAGCCCCGGTGCCTCCCAGCCAAATGAGGCTCGAAGTCACCCCGGAAGTCGACGCCGTCCTCTTGAAGGCGCTGGCCATCCACCCCTCGGAACGCTACGACGCCATGACCGACTTCCTCGACGCCCTCAATGGCGCGCTTTCGTCTCCTGAGGAAAGCGGCGACGAGGTGCCCTGGAAGGCGTTGCTCCTCACGGCCGTGGGCGCCCTCCTGCTCGGCGGCCTCGTGCTCGGCGGCTTCTTCATGAGCCCCATCGTCTCGACATGGCTCGCACCGCTTCCTGCGCCTGCCCCCATCGTGAGCCCCGTCGGCGATGAGATCGCGGAACTCGAATCCCCTGAGCCCGTGCAGCCGCTGGTGACTCCCCGCCCGGATCCGACGCCGGAACCGACCCTGGAACCGACCGAACAACCCACTCCGACCACCACCAAGGCCCTCACTTGGGCCAGCCGCCCCGTGACCCGGGAGAGCGTGACCTTGGAAGTCACGGGAATCCGCGTCGAGGGGGATCGGACCCGAGTCAAGATCCGCGTCACCAACCACTCGGCGGAAGCCGTCTCCTTCTTGAGCCGCAACGACAGTCCAGATTTACTCAAGGTCACCGACGACCTCGGCGTCGACTACTCCCTGACCCTGGACATGCTCTCGGTCTCGGCGGGCCTCGTGCGCATCGAGCCGGGCGCCACGGCGGACGGCTCGTTCATGCTCAAGGACCGGATCGATCCCGAGGCCGCCCTGGTCACGGTCGAGCTCAAGGAGTACGCCGGTGCGCAGCGCGAGTTCGTCCTTCGCGCCCATCGGATCGTCGACAAGCCCTGATCCACGCCTCATCGGCACTAGCGCCCGCGGCTGTTTGTGCCTTGCCGCCTGCTTTCGGCTGAAGGCCAACTTGCGTTAGGGGCGCCACATGCGCTATACAGCACCTTAGCCATGTCGCCAGGGCAAGCGCCACGTGCCTAGAGCGATCTTCGTTGCCGCAGGCGCTAGCCCCCTCGAAGCACGAAAGGATACGCATGAGCTCGATGCCCCCATCCGTCATCGCGGCGGCCACCCGGAGCATGCAAGCCCTGGCCGTCGCCGCCCTTTTCGCGACCATGACCGCACCGGCCCATGCGCATACCAAGGGCATCAGCCTGAGCAAATACGGGCTAGTGGACGTCTCCTGGAGCGCCAATCTCGCCCTGATGACGACCTCCGACTATTACCGCGGATTCAACCCGGTCAAGCTGGGAAGTCGGCACTTCGCGGGCCTCAACCTCACGAGCTTCGACCTGGCCTTCACCCAGGACGCTTACCAATTTCCGGTCAAGTGGGGCTTGTTCACGGCCTGGGGTCCCGATGAGGTCGGCATCGAGGAGGCCTTCCTCCTCTTCCACAAGCTGCCCGCCCAGCTCCAGCTCAAGACAGGCATCTTCCGCGTGAACTTCGGCAAAATCAACCAGTACCACGATCATGAGTGGACGTTCGCGGATCCCCCGCTCATCTCGACGTTCCTGCTCGGAGCCGACGGGGTGCATAACGTGGGTGCCGAGCTGAGCTGGCAGCCCCCGACCCCCTTCTTCACGGAATGGTCGTTCTCGCTCATGCAGGCGCCCGTCGGGGATTTCGAACGGACCTTCCCCACCCCGCTGGACGCCGTCTCCGGCGCCGGCGACCTTCGTCGCGCCAGCGCGTGGAGCCGCGCGACCAGCTTCTTCGACCTCTCGGACGATTCGGACCTCGAACTCGGCATCTCGGCTGCCGTCGGCCGGAACAAGCCGAACGGCCTCGCGTCCGGCGTCGCGAACCCTAGCGACTTGAGCGCCAGTCCCGACGACCTCACGGTGATGGGAGGACTGGACTTCACGTACACCTACAAGCCTGCGCCCTTCTCCCCGTACCTGCGCTGGACCACGGAGTACATGGTCGCAAAGCGTCGCAACCCCATCCGACTCGATCTCGACCGCTCGTTACGCACCGGAGAT
>RCUK01001934.1_pt1 | contig 12022 bp, 10 predicted proteins | sample 2166381 | NCBI WGS metagenome assembly RCUK01 (sample SAMN09932809, study PRJNA488358) | compost metagenome | isolation source: compost soil in an enriched community | place: Germany: Experimental Botanical Garden
AACTATGCCGGTCTTGGGATCCTTGCGCAGGGCCTGCACCGGACAGACGGAGACGCAGTTGGGATCGACACAGTGCATGCACTGCTTCTTGATGTAGGCATAGCCATCCACCAGCTGATCCTTGTGCTCGCCGCTGCCGCTCTTCCACACCTGAATGATGTTGTTGGTGTAGGGGGTCAGCTTGTCGTTGGTGGACCAGGTCTGTGCTCCCTCTGGATTGGCCGGGTTGCCATTCAAACGCTGGCACTCCGCCACACAGGCCTGACAGCCTACGCAGAGGGTGGAGTCGTAGAGCATGCCGAGCGACCCGGGAATGGGCGGCTTGTTCTTGGCTGCCGCCAGTGCGGTGCCGGGGACGGCTGTGCCCGCCGCCAATGCACCGACGGAGGCGAATTTGAGGAAGTTGCGTCTGTTCACGGTCACTCCTCCCGTGATGGGTGCTGCCCGGCTTCGTGGCGCTTCTGCTGGCGACCGAGTTCACGCACCGTCATCAGACTCACCCCCACCAGCACCCCGAGGGCGCCACCGATAAGACCCGTCGCGGTGGGCGAGGTATAGCCCCCCTCCTGGATCTTCACATCGGGTTTATCCACCCGCGGGGTCGGGTTCTCTACCTTGGCGAGCTGGAAGATCCCCTTGCTAAAGCCGACCCCCTGCTCGTTACAGCCGTAGCAGGGGTGGCCGATGCCCACCGGCCAGATGCCGCCGCCCACATCGCAGAACTCCAGGGTCGAGCAGTTGCCATAGGTCTCCGGCCCCTTGCAGCCCAGATGGTAGAGACACCAGCCCTGACGGTGGCCTTCATCGCCAAACTCCTTGGCGAAACGACCTGCGTCGAAGTGCGGACGACGCTCGCAGTTCTCGTGGATCAGGCGCTCATAGGCAAACAGCGGACGCTTCTTGGCATCCAGCACCGGCAGCTTGCCGTAAGTGATGTAGTAAGCAACCGTGGTGAGGAAGTTGTGGGGATTGGGCGGGCAACCCGGGATATTGATGATGGGGGTGCCGATATTGCCGAGGGCCTCCTCCAGACTGACGGCGCCGGTGGGATTGCCACCACTGGCGGGCACACCGCCCCAGGCGGAGCAGGAGCCGATGGCGATGACGGCAGCCGCATCGGCGGCGGCACGGCGAATATGGTCGACGATGGGCTCACCGGCCACCATGCAGTAGACACCGCCATCCTTGAGGGGAATGGAGCCATCCACCACCAGCACATACTTGCCTTTATAGCGCTTGATGGCGTTGTGCTTGTTCTCTTCCGCCTGATGACCAAAGGCCGCCGAGAGCACCTCGTGGTACTCCAGCGAGATGGTGTTGAGGATCAGGTTTTCTATGGTGGGGTGGGTGGCGCGCAGCAGTGACTCGGTGCAACCTGTACACTCCTGCGCCCCAATCCAGATCACCGGCGGCCGCTCGGGGCTGGTGAGCGCGGTGGCCATCTTGGCCACGGCATTCTGGCTTAATCCCAGGGTTGCGGCCATCCCGGCGCACAATTTCATAAAGTCACGGCGATTAATTCCATGAGCCGATAAAAATGTATCCTCGACCATTCTTTTTATTCCCGTCAGTGAGCATTGTTTGACAAATGCTTAATGGCGGGAATGCTATTCCTACCCCTTACCCCCCATGTTGATCTTTATCAAACAGAAACACATTACTTGCCCATGATATCGACATTGATAAATAAAAAGCTATATATAACATGCACTTATTAAGTGCAATACGTAACCAAGCATACCCACAAAGTAGTATTTGTTGGCGCATCGTGATTTAAATAAATATAAATTACGCCCTATTCAGAACATACGTTATGAAAAATGAAAGCGTTGTCACAGTATTTTCTATTTGATGCTGTTAATCGACCATTTAACCCCATGATCTCACCTTGGTATAAATAACACTCCCTTGTTCCAGACCACCAGACTGCAGGAGAATCAATCAACAGATCGCGATTGGCAGAGTCAAGACGCCGGTTGAATGACAGAAATCATCGATGCTGATCGACAGGGAGGTTTTCCTGCATTTCGCAATCAGACATAACCCTTTCCGGGACATTCAACCACCCGTTGTGTGCATCAGACGCTATGGTGCACTCCATCTGCAATGCCTGTACAAAATGCAATAAACAAGGATGTCAAAATAGGCTGGTTATCACACCATGAGCATGGGCAAACGCTATACCTATAGCCATGGGGCTTGGCTCAGGGGCATTGCGGTGGAACCCGCCGTCACGGCAGTCATTTTCCTCTGCCAATCCTGTTTTCATATGGGGTTTTCAGCCAGCAAAGAGGCTGAGTTCAGAGGATCCGTCATGATGCCCTCATGACACCAAGCCCGAATCCCGGCACGCAGCAGCCTCCCCTTCCACCCTGGTGGCAAGGGGAGCCGGTGGCGGTCGGATAGCACATTTGTCGCACAGCAAGGTGGTCCCATCATGTCGCATCACAGGCCTGTCACCCCGCCCGATCCCCTCAGCCCTCCCCTGTCCGATCCCAGCAACTTCTCCCTGATCCTGGGGGGCCCCCTCTATCAGCTCTGGAGCCGGGCGCATCTTGGTGACATAGAGGCGCACATCAGGCGACGGATCCTCGTCCTGAGCGGGATCTGCTGGCTGCCCCTGTTGTTGCTGTGCGGGTGGGACGGCAGCCTGCTGCAAGGGGTGGCGGTGCCCTTTCTGCTGGACGTAGAGACCCATGTCCGCTTTCTCATCTGCGTCTCCTTGCTGGTGTTCGCCGAACTCGTCGTCCACCAGCGCATCCGGGGGATCGTCAGCCAGTTCATCGAACGGGGGCTGATCTCGCCGCTCTCCTTGCCACGCTTTCATGACGCCATTCGCAGCGCCATGATCTGGCGAAATTCGATCCCCGCGGAGGTCGGCCTCATCCTGCTGGTCCTCTCTATGGGGTACTTCATCCGGACCCACACCTTCGTCCTGGAGTCCTCGACCTGGTACGCCACCATGGAAGGGGGTAGCCCGACCCTGACCCTGCCCGGTTTCTGGTTTTTCTGGGTGAGCAACCCCATCATCCAGTTTCTGCTCCTGCGCTGGCTCTACCGGCTCCTGATCTGGACCCGCTTCCTCTGGCAGGTCTCCCGGATCCCCCTCTCCCTCATGCCGACCCATCCCGATCGCAACTGCGGCCTCGGCTTTCTCGGTGGCTCGGCCTACGCCTACTCGCCGCTGCTGACCGCTCTGGGGGCCCAGCTGGCCGGCTTTATCGCCAACCGGATCTTCTATGACGCCGCCGTGCTCACCGCCTACAAACCGGAGATCATTCTGCTCGCCGGCTTCGGCTTGCTGCTGGTGCTGGCGCCTCTGACGGTCTTTGCTCCCCATATTCTGGCGGCCAAGCGTCTGGGACTGCGGGAATACGGCGCCCTCGCCGCCGAGTACAGCCGCAGCTTCGAGCACCGCTGGCTGCGCACGGCGGACAGAGACGGGGAATCCCTGCTCGGCGCCTCGGATATCCAGTCCCTCGCCGATCTGGGTACTGCCTATGCCGTCATCAAGGAGGTCAGGCCCATGCCATTCAGTCGGGACATGTTCCTGCAACTGGTGCTCGCGACTGTGGTGCCCTTCCTGCCCCTGCTCCTCACCCTCTTCTCCTTCGAGACACTGCTCGACAGGCTGGTGGGGGTGATCTTCTGATGCAGATAGGGAAGGAAAAGGTGGCATAAGACGGACGGATTGCCGTCTCCGGCAAGGAGACACAGCCACCCTGCGCTGAAGCCGAGGAGATGACGGTCCCAATAACAAAAAAGCCCGACCATCAGGTCGGGCTTTGAATGTGGCGGTGGGCCCGGATTGACTCGCGCCATCCCTGGCGCTCGCCCTGCGGGCAGCCTTCGGCTGTCCAAGCGGGCTATCCTGCCCTCTTGTCGAACCAGGGTCCGAACCAAGCCGCCCATCACCGGATAAAGTAAAAGGGCCTGTCTTGCGACAGGCCCTTTTACTTTATTTGGCGGTGAGGGAGGGATTCGAACCCTCGATACGTTGCCGTATACACACTTTCCAGGCGTGCTCCTTCAGCCACTCGGACACCTCACCAAATTTTTGACTGCTGTTTAACGTGTTCAATCGCCACGTGGTTCGTTGCGCTGCTGCGCTGGAACGGGGCGTAATGTAAGGGATAGGAGCAAGCCGGTCAATCTCATTTTTCATCTTTTGCTATCGTTTGCTCAATTTGCGAACCAACTGACCAAAAAGATGCCGTTTCCTATCCCTTTACGTCAATTTTCAACCGCTTCGTGCAAATGTTCCCCTCTGATAGCCTCCTCCAGCGAGCCGTAGAACTCCAGCTCACCCGGGACAGGACGCACCTTGGCCCGCGCCAGGGTCTTGAGGGGCTGGAACTGCAGCTCGGCCACCTTCAGCTGGACGCCCGACTTGGCCATGCGCCTGGCAAATTGCTGGAAGGCAGAGAGCCCGCCGGCGTCCAGGATGGAGACGGCCTCCATCTGCAGGATCAGCGCCTTGTGCTCCCCCACCTGGGCCAGCAGCTCCTCGAAGACCCGCTCGGCGGCGGCAAAGAACAGGGGACCGTTGATCTTGTAGAGCAGGGTCTGCGCCGGCACTTCGCTGGCATAACGGCCGTGCTCGGCCAGGTTGTGCAGTCGGGTCATCTTGGCGATTTCACGCATGAACAGCAGGGACGCCAGGATCACCCCGAAGGTGATGGCGATGACCATGTCGAAGATGACGGTGAGGGACAGGCAGACCAGCAGCACCAGCACATCCGAGCGGGGCGCCCTGCGCACCAGATCCACCACCTTGTGGGCCTCGCTCATGTTCCAGGCCACCAGCAGCAGCAGGGCGGCCATGGCGGAGAGCGGCAGCCAGGAGAGCCAGGGGGCCAGCACCAGAATGGCGGCCAGCACCACCAGCGCATGGACTATGCCGGAGATGGGCGAGGTGGCACCGGCCCGCACGTTGGCGGCGGAGCGGGCGATGGCGGCCGTCGCCGTGATGCCGCCGAAGAAGGGGGCGAGTATGTTGCCAAGCCCCTGCCCCACCAGCTCGCCGTTGGAGCTGTGCTTGCGCCCCGTCATGCCGTCCAGCACCACGGCGCAGAGCAGGGATTCGATGGCTCCCAGCATGGCCATGGAGAAGGCGGCGGGCAGCAGCCGCTCGATGGCGGCGAGGTTCCACTCCACCGGCGCCCCGTCCGGCCCGGGCAGGGCCCAGGGCATCACCAGGGTCGGGGCTATGGGGGGGATCCCCATGCCCTGGGTGCCATCGGCCAGGGTATAGCTGAACTTGCTGCCTATGGTGGCCACGTCCACCCCGAACTGGTGCAGACCGAAAGCCAGGCCGACACCCACCAGCACGGCCGGCAGGTGACCCGGCACCGGCAGCCGCAATCTGGGCCAGAGCAGCAGCACCGCCAGGGTGGCCACCCCCACCAGGGTATCACCCCACTGCCAGCTGGGCAGGGCATGGGCCAGCGCCTGCACCTTGCCGACATAGGTTTCCGGCATCTCGGGAACGTGCAGGCCGAAGAAGTCCTTGATCTGCAAGGTGGCGATCACGATGGCGATGCCGCCGGTGAAACCCAGGGTCACCGAGGGCGGAATGTATTCGATGAGGCGACCGAGGCGCGCCATCCCCATGGCCACCAGGAAGAAGCCGGAGATGAGGGTCGCCATCAGCAGGCCCCCCACCCCGAATTGCTGGGCCACCGGATAGAGGATCACCACAAAGGCGGCGGTCGGCCCCGAGATGGAGAAGCGAGAGCCCCCCGTCACGGCGATGACGATGCCGGCGATGATGGCGGTGTAGAGGCCGTGCTGGGGCGGCACCCCGCTGGCGATGGCCAGCGCCATGGCGAGCGGAATGGCGATGATGCCGACCGTGATGCCGGCGATGAGGTCGCGGCCGAAGCGCGCCACGCTATAGGGTTCATCGATGCAGGATTGGCGCAATGCGATAGCCAGCTTCACGCCTTGTAAGGAAGCTTGATTGTGCATGTCTAGGGTAATACCAGAAGAGGGAGACAAAGGCCGGAGTGAACCGGCACCCGATCATCATCAAGGGCCGGCAGAGCTGTCGACGCGGCGATGGTATCCAGAGCAACCATACCCGAGCCAGCCCGATAATTCGATGGGCAGGATCAAGAAATGGCCATTACCCCGCATTATTGTCATCGATAGCTCGCATATCGCCGATTTTCACAGCCATCCCTGCAGTTACCCGATCATCACGAACCTGCATCTTCCCCGCATCCCCCGCCCATCACCTTAGAGGCGAGCCCATCGAGAGGCACATGCATCACCTCCCCCATCCATGATCGGCTTATCCATTGCCCCGCCCCCTCCAGGCCGGGGCACGCCTTCACGGCCAGATCAACCGTGGCCGCAGGCAGGGCATCTCAAGCTGCTGATTGTGGAAAATAGTCCACAGCGCCCAAGTTTTGGGCAAACGGGCCGAAAAGCCATTTTTCCGTGGAATGGCGGGTTGACACCCGTCCGGGGGATCATTAATATCCGCTCCGTCTCGACGAGACAGGCAATTCCTCCTTAGTTCAGTCGGTAGAACGGCGGACTGTTAATCCGTATGTCACTGGTTCAAGTCCAGTAGGAGGAGCCAATTCCCTCGTAGTTCAGTCGGTAGAACGGCGGACTGTTAATCCGTATGTCACAGGTTCAAGTCCTGTCGAGGGAGCCATCTTCTAAAGCCCAGTCTCAGGACTGGGCTTTTTCGTTTCCCCTGCCCCAGCGCGGGGCAAGGCGAAGCTGCGCGGCCTCCCCTCCCTGTCCGCCTCTGCTCATCGCGCCTGGGGCGCTGCCACAAGATGACGCAGGACTACCCTCTCTGGGGTACCAGTCTGGTGCAGCGCCATTTCCCCCTTGATGACAACGCACTCATCTATCTGATTTATCAGTATAAAATTACTGATATCGGCCTTCATAGCGACTCAATTGACTGGCACAGCCCTTGCAATTCCTGACCTCAGGGACGTCACAAGGAGTTGCCTATGCTACCCATCAAGCCGCCCGGACCCGGTTGCTACGACGAGATGTTGCTCGCCAACAACCAGTTTCGCGATCACTACCACGCCTATCTGGCGTGGCTGCACCAGACCGACGAGAAGAGCATAGAACGCAAGCGTGAGGAGGCCGATCTGCTGTTTCACCGGGTCGGCATCACCTTCAACGTCTATGGGGATGGGGACGGCGCCGAGCGTCTCATCCCGTTCGACAGCATTCCCCGCATCATCCCCGCCCAGGAGTGGCAGCATCTGGACAAGGGGATCCGCCAGCGCGTCACCGCCCTCAACGCCTTCCTGCACGACATCTATCACGATCAGCGCATCCTGAAGGCGGGGGTGATCCCGGCCGCCCAGATCCTCACCAATGCCCAGTACCAGCCCTGCATGCAGGGGGTCGACCTGCACCGCAACACCTATGTCCACATCACAGGGGTCGACATCATCCGCAACAGCGACGGTGACTACTACGTGCTGGAGGACAATCTGCGCACCCCCTCCGGGGTCTCCTACATGCTGGAGAACCGCAAGATGATGATGCGCCTCTTCCCCGAGCTGTTTCACAACCAGCCCATAGCGCCGGTGGAGCGCTACCCGGCTCTCTTGCTGCAGACCCTGCGCGAGAGCAGCCCGGTGGACAACCCCTGCGTGGTGGTGATGACCCCGGGCCGTTTCAACAGCGCCTACTTCGAGCACAGCTTCCTCGCCCAGCAGATGGGGGTGGAGCTGGTGGAGAGCGCGGATCTGGTGGTCAAGGATGGTCAGGTGCTGATGCGCACCACCACTGGGCTGAAACGGGTGGATGTCATCTATCGCCGCATCGACGACGACTACCTGGATCCCCTGGCCTTCAACCCGGACTCCCTCATCGGCGTGCCGGGCCTGCTCTCTGTCTATCGCGCCGGCGGCGTGGTGCTGGCCAATGCCATCGGCACCGGGGTGGCCGATGACAAGTCCATCTACCCCTATGTGCCGGAGATGATCCGCTTCTACCTGGGGGAGGAGCCCATCCTCAACAACGTCCCCACCTGGCAGTGCCGGGAACCCGATGCCCTGGCCTATGTGCTGGCGCACCTGGAGGAGCTGGTGGTCAAGGAGGTCCATGGCGCCGGCGGCTACGGCATGCTGATCGGCCCCTGCGCCAGCCGCGAGGAGCTGGCCCGTTTTCGCGAGCTGCTCAAGGCTAGGCCCGACAACTACATAGCCCAGCCCACCCTCTCCCTGTCTACTTGCCCCACCTTCGTCGAGGCGGGCATAGCCCCCCGCCACATCGACCTGCGTCCCTTCGTGCTCACCGGCCAGGAGCTGCGCCTGGTGCCGGGCGGCCTGACCCGGGTCGCCCTCACCGAAGGCTCCCTGGTGGTGAACTCCTCCCAGGGCGGCGGCACCAAGGACACCTGGGTCATGGAGGGCAACCCATGCTGAGCCGCACCGCAAGCGAACTCTACTGGATGTCCCGCCACCTGGAGCGGGCGGAGAACACGGCGCGCATGCTGGACGTGACCCAGACCATGTCGCTGATGCCCTCCATCGACGCCGATCACAGCGAGCTGCTGGCCCCCCTCACCATCAGCGGCACCCACGAACCTTTCCTGGCCCGCTACGGCCAGGTGAACATGGAGAACCTGCTGCAATTTTTCTGCTTCGACGAGGAGAACCCGAGCAGCATCTTCAGCTGCCTGCGCATGGCCAGGGACAATGCCCACGGGGTGCGCGGCAAGATCCCGGGAGAGGTGTGGGAGAGCATCAACGCCGCCTGGATAGAGATCCGCAGGCGCCGCAAGGCGGGGCTCTCCAGCGGCCAGGCCCAGGAGTTCTTCGACTGGATCAAGGAGCGATCCCACCAGTTCCGTGGCGCCACCTACGGCACCATGATGCGGGGGGACGTGCTCTGGTTCCTGCGCCTTGGCACCTTCATCGAGCGGGCCGACAACACGGCGCGCATCCTCACCGTCAAGTACCAGGTGATCCGGGAAGATGAAGACAGCGTGCGCGAGTTCTACCGCTGGAACGCCCTGCTGCGCTCGGTGGGGGCCTACGAGGCGCACCAGACCCTCTACAAGACCCTCTCCCACGCCTCCATCGCCGAGCTGCTGATCCTGCGCAACGAGGTGCCGCGCTCCCTGCGGGCCTGCCTCGACGAGATGGAGCACATCCTGGCCCAGATCGAAGGCAACGCCGGCCAAGCGCCGCGGCGCCTCACCACCATACTCAACGCCCATCTGACCTATGGCGCCATCGAGGATGTGTTCGCCCTCGGCATGCAGGCGTACCTGAGGGATTTTCTCAGCGACATCGGCGCCATCGGCCAGAGCATCCACGCCGCCTACCTGGAGGTATTATGAGACTCATCATCGATCACCAGACCCGCTACCACTATGCCGACGTGGTGCGCCGCAGCACCCAGTACCTGCGCCTGACCCCCCACAGCTCGGCCCGCCAGCAGATCCTCTCCTGGCAGCTGGAGCTGCCGGGGGAGGCCACCTGCACCACGGACGGTTACGGCAACATACTGCACGTGCTGAGCCTGGAGTCCCCCCACGAGGGGATCCTCATCCGCGCCCGTGGCGAGGTGGAGATCTGCGACGACGCCCAGGACGATGAGGAGCACTCCCTCATCTCCCCCCTGAGCTACCTGAGGCCCACCACCCTCACCTGCCCAAGCGAGGCCCTGCGCGCCCTGGCGCAGGAGTGCCTGCCCTCCGAGCCGACCCAGGCCGACCTGGAGGGCCTGATGGCGCGCATCCTGGCGCGCATGCCCTATCAGCCGGGCAGCACGGACGCCACCTTCAGCGCCGACGAGGCCCTCGCCTCGGGCAGCGGCGTCTGTCAGGACCACACCCATGTCTTCCTGGCCTGCTGCCGCCACGCCGGTCTGCCGGCCAGGTACGTGAGCGGTTACCTCTACAGCCAGGACAGCAGCCACGTGGCGATGCACGCCTGGGCCGAGGTGTGGATTGAGGCGCGCTGGCACACCTTCGATGTCACCAACCTCACCTGCTCCGCCAACGAGCACCTCAAGCTCGCGGTCGGCATGGACTACCTGGATGCCTGCCCGGTGCGCGGGGTGCGCTACGGCGGCGGCTGCGAGCAGTTGCAGAGCCAGGCACGGGTCACCCGCCTGGATGGGCAGCAGCAATGAGGGCCCAGGGAGTGCTGGCGGGAGGGCCGCCATGACCTATTGCGTCGCCATGTGCCTGCAAGATGGCATCGTCTTCGCCTCCGACTCGCGCACCAATGCGGGGGTGGACCACATCGCCACCTTCCGCAAGCTGCACCTCTTCACCCAGGAGGACAGGGTGATAGTGCTGCAAAGCGCCGGCAACCTGGCCACCACCCAGAGTGTCATCAGCCTGCTGGCGGAGGGGACGGGTCTGCTCAGCCTCCCCAGCCTGTACGAGGTCGCGGCCCTCATAGGCCAGACCATACGCACCGTCATCAGCCGGGATGGGGGCCAGCAGCAGGGGCATGTCAACTTCGGCTGCAACATACTGCTGGGGGGCCAGATCCGGGGGGAGCGCCACCGCCTGTTCCACATCTATCCGGAGGGCAACTTCATCGAGGCGGGCCCGGACACCCCCTACTTCCAGATTGGTGAGAGCAAGTACGGCAAGCCCATCATAGATCGCATCATCCAGTACGAGACGCCGCTCCAGACCGCCATGCAGTGCGCCCTCATCTCCATCGACTCGACCCTGCGCAGCAACCTCTCGGTGGGCCTGCCCCTGGATGCGCTCGTCTATTCCGAGGGGAGCTTCTCGGCGGCACAGCTGCACCGCATCACAGAGCAGAATCCCCACTTCCAGGCCCTGCGCAAGGCCTGGGGCGAGGGGTTGCAGCGGCTGTTTCGAGATCTCCCCCCCTTCCCCCTCTGAACGGGCGAGGGAGCGCCATGGCGCTTTCCCGCCCCCCTCTTTCCAGATATTCTGGCTGCCATTCGCTTCCCTCTCGATGGAGTCCCCATGCGCCGCTTCAACTTCATGCTCAACGGCAGCCGGCTGATGATGTTCCCCTTCTACGTCTGCATCCTGGTGTGCGTCGCCCTCTTGATGGTGAAATTTGCCATGCAGCTCTATGTGCTGTGCCGCGACATCATCGAGATCGACTATCTGGATCTCATCACAGGGGTGCTCACCCTGGTGGACTTCGTGCTGGTGGCCCAGATGCTGATCCTGGTGGCCATCTGCGGCTATGTGCAGTTCATCAAGACCCCGGAGCAGCGGGCGGCCCTGGGGGACAACTGGCTCAGCAAGATCAACTTTGCGTCCCTCAAACTCATCGTCATCAACTCCCTGGTGACCATAGCCGGCATCGAAGTGCTCAAGGCCTTCCTGGAAGACGGCACCGGCAACGAGATAGAGATGAAGTGGTCTGTCATCGTCTTCCTGGCCTTCTCCACCGCCGCCCTCATCTACGCCATCACGGAGCGGCTGGCGGATCACAAGTGACCCGGCCCTGATTTCATTCAGGATCTATTCATCAGCGGCCGAATTGATAACTCTTTTCATTACCCTTACCCCATTGTAAACTTGCTCGCCCCGGGCCGAACCGCCCGGGTGCTGGAGCACCTATGACAAGCCTTTCCCTCTCACCGCGACACCTCTGGCAATGGCTGGCCTATCACCATCAGGCCGCCGAGGGCTCCCTCTACCTGATGTTCTTCTCCGGCCTGCTGCTGTGGGAGCCACTGACCCCTGTCTGGTCCCTGGCACGCTGGAACCTGTTTCTCCATGTGATGCTCTCCCTCTCCCTGTTTCCCCTGTTGTTTGGCGCCTTCTGGCTCTCCCATCGCAGCCTGCTGAACAAGAGCCGCAAACCCTTTCTGCGCACCACTGGCCGTATCATCGAAGGCTTGCTGCTGGTCTGTCTCGCCAGCGGCCTGCTGCTGGTGCTGCACGGCACCCCGGGGGACAGCCTGGGCAACCTCGCCAGCTGGGCCCACTGGCTGAGCGCGCTCGCGTTGACGCCTCTGGTGCTGCGCCACGCCTGGCGCTGGACCATCCTGAAATGGCGTGCCTGATCTTATGTTGAAG
>RCUK01001940.1_pt1 | contig 11994 bp, 13 predicted proteins | sample 2166381 | NCBI WGS metagenome assembly RCUK01 (sample SAMN09932809, study PRJNA488358) | compost metagenome | isolation source: compost soil in an enriched community | place: Germany: Experimental Botanical Garden
AGAAGAAGAGGCTTTGGACGTATGGTATTAGAGAAAGCCATTAAGTATTCTGAAGAATTGAATTGTTATAAGATCATGTTACTCACTGGTTCAACTCGTGAAGGTGTACATGAATTTTATGAGAACGTTGGATTTATGAAAGGTATAAAGACAGGTTTTATTATTGATTTAAAGTAAGAATATAGTGCTAATTCAGTGAAGTGGTGGTGTCATATAACACGGCATACCGCAAAATTAAATACAAATATAGGAGATGTTTATTTTGGATGATGCTAAACTGTTAAACTTTTATTTGGATATGTATGGTCCAGAAGCTGCACCTTGGAATTTGTCTCCTCAATCGCTTTACATTCAGATGGAGATTAGGGACTGGTTTTCCAAAGAAGTTGGACATATTAGTATGCCCTTGGTATGCAATATAGGTATTGGTGTAGGTGGGACGAGTATTTAGGTTATTTTATTAATGGCAAGGGAGCAATAACAAGTATTGATATTGATAAAGACATTTGTGATACATTTCAGTATAGACAATCGAGGGAAGGGCACTCCAACCCGTCAAAGGTTATATGTGAGGACTTTTTGAAGACAACATTACCGGAGCATCACTTCGATTTGGTTACAATAATAGGTAGTACTGTAGGCGAAATTGGGAATCCCGACAAGACATTTGATAATATAGCAAAAATAGTGAAACCAAGTGGAAGTCTATTTTACGTTGGCTTAAAACATCATATTCCACAATCACAATTTGAGAATTACATTGAGAGAAGTGGAAAGTGGATAGTGAAGAAAAAAGACGAATTTAATCGTTACCCGGAAATGGCATTCTATACATACCTCGTTGAGAAAATTTAGATTTATTAATGAAGAGTGAGCTGCCGGCCCCTGGTTAGCCGTCGGACCCGGCGCTGATAAGATGGCGAATTCTAAATTAGGTGTTTATCCTAACCGCTAAATAATAGAGAAAATTATTATTCAATAATTGATAAGGAAAAGGAGGTTCATTTGTGAAAAATAATAAAACACCTAAACTAGATTTAAATATGTCAGAGAGGGCGGCTTTAAGGAAAAACAAAATAAAAACAAGTGAAATTGTAAATTTTTCAACAACCCAGTTAAGCTCCTTATTAAGCATTTCAGACCTAAGAGCAAGAGAGCTAAGAGCATTAGCTGAATTTCAAATCATCCCATCTATTGGACCGAAGTTTGCTAAAGATCTAATACAGTTAGGTTATTATTCATTAGATGATTTAAGAGGAAAAGATGGGGCTCTATTAATTGAAGAACTGGAAAAGTTATGCGGGGTATGGATGGATCCTTGCGTAGAAGACCAATTTAGATTAGTAGTACATTATGCAAGTGATCGAAATAGCAATAAACAATGGTGGGATTTTACTGAAGAGAGGAGGAAATATAGAGAACAATACGGGTACCCGTTAGATAGGCCTAAATAACATCCCAATCAATAGCCAGGCCCTTTGGAGACTGGCAGATCAATACAGGGTTTTTTCTTATAGGGGATTATACGTGTGTAAATGCAAACAAAAGGCTCTTACAGCAATTAGCTGGAGGAGCCTTCTCAAGTTTATTCTACTTCATTACTTGTATTTCCATTGTAGGCATGTTTATGAGGGTTACGTCCATTTACTGTGGTATATCCTTCAAAATAGTGGTAATGCCCACCCGACTGCAGGGGGATAGCCGGGCCAGTGGTTCCATTAATCATGTGAGTATGACCATCATTAAAGGAGGTTTCAGTATAATAATTGTGTACGTGCTGGACTCCCGAAGGAGCGGGTTCAGTCATGCCTGCATAATAGTGGTTATGTCCCGCATCAAAAGATGTGTGTCCGGAGAAATGATGTGTATGGATGGGGCGGCCATCCCAAGAAGTAATATACAGTCTATGCGAGTGGGAGGAATCTGAATCACTGGGATGAACAATGAAACCTTTAATCGGTATTTCCATCTCAACCTTCCCTTCATTAAAAGAATGCTTCTTTAGATTTTATGCGGAGAAATATTAGTTGGTTCTATAAAATGTATATCCCGGCCCTTTTTTTGATAATTAATGATTAGAGGACAAGAACTTACCACGCTAGCTATTTAGTGATACAGCATAATTGACAAACCGACCCTGATAGTATAATTTTAGACTTATTAAAAGTGTTTTAATAAGTCTTTCGGGAGCGAGATTTATAAAATGAATCCAATTACAAACAATACAGTGCAAGTCAAGAAAATGAACGAGGAGTTGGTCAAGCAGGCTCTCAAAACGTTGAAGCAGGGCACGAAGTCCATGGTTGCACAGGCAACGGGTCTAAGTGTGGCTACCTGCGGCAGCATTCTTAATGGGCTGCTGAACACTGGTGAACTGATCGAGCTGGATAGAGAAGAATCTAACGGCGGCCGACCGGCCAGATTGTATCAGTATAATGTGAACTTTTCCTATATTGCCTGCATTATTATCAAAGCTGGAGTGAAGATGCACTCCCTCACGTTTACGGTAGCCAATCTGGCAGGGGAGGTGGTCGAGAAAGGATACCAGGAAACCGAACCGATGGATACTGCAGTGATAGATCAGCTAATCGATAGACTCATCACTGATTATCCCCATATACGAGCTGTCGGGATCGGGGTCCCTGGTGCTGTGAATCAGGGTGTCATAAATGTCAGTGATATTCCTGAACTGATTAATATTCCGCTTGAGGCAATTATTCGTGAGGAGCATGAGGTCGAGGTCATTCTGGAGAATGATATGAACTTGACTGTATATGGTTTCTATCAGAAGCAGAGATATGATGAAGAGAAGTCGGTAGCTGTTGCGACATTCATCGAAGGCTGCTTACCAGGAGCAGGGATGATGGTAGACGGGCATATTCACAGGGGAAGTACCCGATTTGCTGGAGAGATCGCTTTTTTACCCTTTGGCATGTCCCATCAGGAGCAGTTCCAACAGCTGCACGATCGGAACACATTTCACTCACTAGCTGCCCGTGCTGTATCCAGTTTGATCGCTGTCATGAACCCAGAAACAATTGCCTTAACAGGCAGCCTGGTACAGCCCGCCGATGTGGAACGGATCCGTCAGGAGTGCGAGAAGTATATTCCACAGATGCATATGCCGCAAATGAAGCTGCTGGAGCACCCCGATGAGGATTACATGTATGGATTAATTACGATGACTCTGGATAGTCTGGCCTATTCGCTCCAATTGGTGGAGAAACGGAGGTAAAGTGTAACCTATAAGCTCAGCCAACCAGAATCCATTAGTGGTACGAGGCATGCATATCTTGTCGCTTCGGTAGGCGTCGTCTTAGACTGCTGCAAATACAGAATACTTCAATTCACGAGAAAGGACTTGATATATAACATGAAAACAGAAAAACATAAGATGCTGGATGGTGAACTGTATATTGCTTCTGACTCTGAACTGACCCGTGAGCGGGCATATGCAAGACGGATGACGCGAATGTACAATCAGACTACCGAAATGGAGGATGAATTGCGATTAAAGATCCTCAAAGAGCTGTTAGGATCGACCGGGAATAACTTAGGTATGGAGCCAAATATTCGATTTGACTATGGCTACAATATACATGTTGGGGAAAATTTCTATGCTAACTTTGACTGTACGATTCTGGATGTGTGTGAAGTTCGCATCGGTAATAACTGTTTGTTCGGACCGGGGGTTCATGTGTATACAGCAACGCACCCTGTTGATCCATATGAACGGATCGAGGGACCTGAATACGGAAAGCCGGTAAAGATTGGTAACCATGTATGGGTTGGCGGACGAGCCGTCATTAACCCCGGTGTATCGATTGGTGATAATGTTGTTATTGCTTCAGGAGCCGTAGTGACAAAGGATATTCCGGACAACATGATTGTTGGTGGTAATCCGGCTAGAATCATTAAAAAAATTGAAATGTAAATTAAGTTCCCCGTTGGGGTCCATGATTCGGCTGATGCGTCAATTGACGGAAGAGGACGAGTCAGTCTCCGATAAAATCGAAAATGGCGGATATAACGGTATATCAAGTAAAAAGCGAACAAGACCGTATTATTTCAAAAACCGGATAAGCGGCACATTTAAATAATCAGCAGAAGCTGTCCGGCATACATAAACACTAACGGAACATGCTCTCTCCAAAACAGCATCATGGCTCCTTCCTCCAGAAAGGCCCCAGTTTATACCCGGCTCCCCGCACGGTTTCCAACGCTTCTTCAACGCCGAACTCGGATAATTTTTTGCGGATGCGCGTGATATTGACATTAAGCGTGTTGTCGTCAACTAACTGACGACTGTCCCACAGCTTGTCCAGAAGCCTATCGCGGCTGACCACCTTGGTGCTGCTTACCATGAGTGTTTCCAGCAGCAAGGATTCTTTACCGTTCGGGTTTGCCTGTACCAGTAATAGCATCGTAACGGGGTAGATTGTCGTCTAACAGCACGAGCTCCGGACAAATGCCCTGGAACACCTCCACAACTCGGTCGAACTCCTGACCGCTTCAGCTCATAGGCTGGATTTGGTTCCGTTGCAAGCTATTTAATCTTAAGCGGCACTCTTTCAAGCTGAAAAGAAACCGTTCTACGAGTCCTCCAATACCGCAAGATCGAATTACAAAATTGTAAGGCATATGTAAGGCAAATCGATAGCTTAGGCCAGCCTCGCAGGATAAGATTGGAACAAATGAAAATAGAAATTTTAAAAAGGAGACTCGAGATGAGGCTGTTTGAACTGTTGCTTTTTTTGTCAAACATCGGCTTGTTTGCATTAACAGTCCTATTAAAAAAAGGACGGGGTAGAATTCCAGTATTCGTTGCAAGCGGGATCGCCACACTTTTACTGTTCATTCATTGGACGGTGGAAGGATATAGAATTCAGCTGTTATTCCCTTATTGCATAACCATCATTTTTTTAGCCATTTCAGGTTATAGCTATTTTAAAAAAACCGGCCCCAATAAAATCCCAAGATTCATATTGGGTTCAGCTTATACCGCTATAGCGATCATGCTGGTCATAACAGCGGGTCTCATGTATGTTTTTCCTGTATTTAAACTTCCTGAACCGAAAGGCGAATTTAAAGTAGGAACGCAAACTTTCCATTTCGTGGATACCAATAGAGAAGAGATATTTGGCGAAGCTAGAGACGGTAAGCGAGAATTGATGGTTCAGGTATGGTATCCGGCTCAAGCTGGCAACGGCAAGTATGCTCCTTTTATTCCTGACACGCAGATTTTGCCTTATATGGCCGCGGATTATGGTCTACCCGGGTTTACTTTTCAGCACCTGAAGTACGTATCCAGTCATGCTTATTCGGGGGCCGAAGTCTCTTCGGCACAGACATCATACCCGCTGATCCTTGCGAATCCCGGCAACGGCTCTTCCAGGTTCCTCCACACGTCGCAAGCCGAAAATCTCGCGAGCCACGGATATATCGTGGCAGTGATTGACCACACCTACAATACATTTGCAACCGAGTTTCCCGACGGCCGAATCACGACCAGCACAACCAACGACTTATTCTCACCCGACCAAGATTACCGGACGAGTAGAGGAAATCGCGACAAGTTGGGAAAAGTGTTAACCGACGATGTGGCGTTTGCGCTGGACCAATTCGAGCTCATCCAATCGGGGAAGATGCCAAGTCATCTAAAAGGGAGGATTGATCTTGATCATGTCGGGGTGTTCGGTCATTCCATCGGCGGAGCGACGGCCTATGACGCTTCTTACGATCCGCGAATCACGGCTGGAATAGACTTGGATGGAGGGCTTTATCGACTGCGTGACAGAGAGGGTCTGCGAAAGCCGTTTTTGTTCATCAACTCGGAAAGCGAATTTAATAGATTAAAGATGGTGATGGATAACCACGCCTACACGGAGGCAGAACTTAAACGTATGGGCAACACAAGAGAGTGGATGGATCACGTAACGGAAGACAAAAAGTTAGAGCTTGAACGGATGCGCGAAACGGTCGGCGAAGGGGGGCAATTCCTCTATCTCGACAATACGGAGCATCTGAATTTCACCGACATACAATTCGTTTCTCCGATATTCAAGTTGCTAGGCATTACAGGAAAAATTGCGCCCGAAAGAGCGAATGCCGTTATTAATGCCTATATGCTGGATTTCTTCGATATGTATCTGAAAAATCAAGGCGGAATCTTGATGAAAGGACCGGATAGCCGCTTTCCGGAGGTGAAGTTCGTAACCTCGCTATTATAAATTACGGAACAGGCTGCCGATTTTGATATACTCCCCTTCAAGTAGACAGGTTTAATAAACCGCTACTTGAAGGGGAGTTTTCCTTTGTCTAAAAATTTAATCAGGGTTGAAATAGAAACATATTTAGTAAACAATGGATTTAACAAATAGAAATTTAACTTTAATTATTGTTATAACGTATTTCCTCAGTCAAATAAGTAAAGACCTCTCGCAGATCTCTGAAACCGATGGTCCCTCTGATTACGTAACAGCAATATTTTATATTATTGCAGCTGTATTTATACTATTTGGTTGGTTAAACAGAAATAGAAGAGACATAGACTAATTTACGCACAAAACCTTTATCTTAAATGTCACAAATCATTGAGAGAAGTGAAGATTTTCGATGTATGCTCCTATCCAGTTTATTAATCACCGGTTACTTCATCCACAGTTAAGCTACAGAGAAATCTCACCGTCTAAAGCATTACAGCCTTTTGTTGCTTGTTATTGGTTTCTGAATTCGGTCACCCCCCTCTATGAAGTAGTTCCTCACAGGGTTTTGCCGGATGGATGCGTGGATATATTGGTTGACTTCACATCAGGAGAAGCCCACTTTGTAGGCGTGATGAGCGAGGCGGATATTGTTCCATTGATCGGCATTGTTCAACTGATGGGAATCCGCTTTCTACCGCATAGTCTTCCTCTTCTACTGAAAGGAGAAGCCGGATTTGTGGCTAATAGCATGTTGGGACTGACAGAAGTATGGGGCAGTGAAGCTGGATTCATAGAAGAATTGTCTGCATCCGGGCTGATGGCAGAACAAAGAGTTAAAGTCATAGAGAGAGCACTGCTCTCCTGGTTCGGGCAAGATCACGTTGATCCCAAATGGAGCGGCTTATTGAACTTGATCTCGGAGAGAAAAGGCAGGATTACGATCGCTGAACTTGCTGATTACTATACCGTCTCAGAGAGACATATCTCCAGGACGTTTAAATCCGTGATGGGGATCACCGCTAAAGAGTATACGAACATTATCCGGTTTCAAGGTGTACTTCAATATCTGAAACAGAGCGGAAGCACGGTTGATTGGGCTGATCTCTCTCTGAACAGCGGTTATTATGACCAGTCCCATTTCATTCATGAGTTTAAGAAACGTTATGGGATAACACCGGGCAGGCTGATTGCGGGCGAATGTCCTATTTTTCCAATACAGTCACCTCCTAGTCCTATATGATAAATGAAATTATGAAGGAGGGTTCGAGCATATGCAGAGCATAACCGCGAATTTAAAAGTAAACAACGTGAAAGACACACTGGCATTTTATCAAGAGGTACTGGGATTTGAAGTGATCGTTACCGTACCTGATATTGACCAGCCTGTTCTCAACTGGGCTATGGTGAAGAATGGTGGAGCAGAGCTAATGTTTCAAGAGAAGGCCAATCTGGAAGAAGAATATCCTGTATTAGGGAATCAAGGCGGCAGTGGGGGCTTAACTTTATTCATCAAAGTAGATGACGTTGAAGATCTCTTTGGCAGCATCCAGGGAAAAGCTGAGGTAATCACACCGATACACAAGACATTTTATGATAAAAAAGAATTTGCCATCGTGGACAATAACGGTTTTGTTCTCACGTTTGCGGAGTAATTGACATAGCATTTCCAATTCTAAGGATACCTAGTTCCGTACATTATTCACACGTTGAACGCCTGATGCATCAGGCTTTTTGTAATTTGTGTTGATAGATTCTTGTTAAACAAATGTAACAAACAAGACTACTGCCTATGATTTAGGTAGTAGTCTTGTTGTTTCTTATGCCTCTTTGGCAATCGTTATTTTCAAATCAGCAGGTGATGATTCCTCGGTTGCTTGTTTCACGCGCTTAATAAATAGGGACAAGAGTAAACCGACAATGCCGATCCCGACAATGACGAGGTAGGAGTCGTTAATCCCCTGAATTGAAGCTTCTGTGATCAACTGATCTTTCGATACACCTTGTGTTACACCGGATGTGATCATATCCTGCAGGTGGGTTTTTGTGCGGTTCGTCATGACTGTAACAAGTAGCGAGGTGCCAACGGCGCCTGCAACCTGCCGAATGGTATTTGATATAGCGGTACCATGTGCATTCAATCGGTTCGGCAATTGATTAAGGCCTGCGGTTTGCACAGGCATTAGCAGCAGAGCCATCCCGATACGGCGACCCGTGGACATAAGAACCAGATAGGTATAGCTAGTTGAGTCCGTTAAGTTGATAAATCCGATTGTTGTGCCGATGGTTATGATCAATCCGATAATGGAAAGCCATTTCGCCCCGAATCGATCAAACAGTCTACCCGTAACCGGCATGAGAAAACCCATCACGAGTGCGCCGGGGAGGAGCAATAGACCAGACTCCAATGCAGAATAACCGCGAGCATTCTGAAGGTACAACGGGAGTAGCATCATATCCGCATACATCACCATCGTTACTGCGATATTAATAATTGTTGTAAGGGTGAACATATTGTATTTGAAAGCTCGAAGGTCTAGCAGCGGGTTTCGGGAAACCAACTGTCGCCATGTAAAGAGAGCAAGGGCGCCGGCACCGGCCACAATGGACAGGGTGACTTCTGAGCTCGACCATCCCTCGCTACCGGCTCGGCTGAAGCCGTACAGTAATGCACCGAATCCGATAGTAGAAAGAACAACACTGAGCATATCGATCCGGGTATTCACCCGCTCCGACACATTCCTCAAATAAATAAATCCGCAGATAATAACAATAACAGCCAGAGGAATCATGCCATAGAACATGGTCTCCCAGGCATAATTTTCGAGAATGTAACCGGCAAGAGTTGGCCCAATCGCAGGGGCGAAGATAATGGCAACCCCCATCATACCCATTGCTGCGCCTCTTTTCTCGGGCGGAAATAGCGTTAAGATCACATTCATGAGCAGTGGCATAATAATACCCGCACCGGCTGCCTGAATCATACGTCCAGTAAGCAGAGCTGGGAAGCTCACTGCTATTGCAGAGACGATCGTACCAGCTAGGAAAATTAGCATCGAAGTCTGAAAAAGCTGCCGTGTAGTGAAACGCTGCATTAAATAGGCTGTAATTGGAATTAGTACGCCATTTACAAGCATATAGCCAGTAGTTAGCCATTGGGCAGTTGCAGCTGTAATGCTGAAATCTGTCATAAGTTCCGGGGTTGCAACGCTCATGACTGTTTGATTCAGTGTTGCAAGAAAGGCACCCAAAATCATGATGAACAAGATGGGTCCTTTTTTGACTGAACCGTTGGTTGTATTTTGACTTTTACTCAACCTACTCCGTCCTCTCCATATTTCTCTAGACTTAATTTACAATGTGTTAGATAATTTACACATTATAAATTAGATTATAGACAGAAAACAGGGTCTTACAAGCGACGGAATTAGAGGATATGTAAAGTAGTTAGCGTTTTATTATGAGTGTGTTGCATTATGGTGTTTTATACGACAAAACACATGTAATTGTAAATTTCGTCATATGTAAAGGAGTAATTATTATGAGCCATAATAAGCCTCGTACAGATCCAAGGGTTCTTCGCACGCGACAATTGTTGAAAGACGCCTTTGTTGATTTGCTGCAAGAGACGGAGATTGAGAAAATATCGGTGAATCGAATCGCAGAGCGAGCCACAATTAACCGTGTTACCTTTTATCTGCATTATCGTGATATTCCGGATATGCTCGAGAAAATGTCGGAAGAAATGATCGAAGATATTCAGCATGCTTTGAGCCGCACGCCAGTGAAGCCAAGTTCGGCGGAGGAGAGGGACTCGCTGGTCTTGGTAAGTTTGCTTGAACATATCGCAGAGCATGCTAAATTTTATAAAGTTGTTCTGGCTTCGAAACGAACGCCAATCTTCACCGAACGCTTGTTAAAGATGTTATCGGAAACCGTTGCATTAAGGTTGGTGAATGAAAAAGAATCCTTAATTTCCAAAGCCGGTATTCAAAAAGACATCGCGATATGGTATGGTTCCTCGGCATTGATTGGCACGATTGTATCTTGGCTGCGAAACGACATGCCGTATACGCCACATTTTTTAGCCGGGCAGTTTTCTTTGTTAAGGACTATGCATAATAGCTAAAGAGCGGCGGTACAGACAAGGAGTTTCCTTGTACCGTCGCTGTTTGTATTTTGTGTCCACATGCAGGCAGTTTAAGTTGTAGGACTAATCACCATTTTTGCACTTGGTGGACGGTGAAATAAGATCTTCAATAGCTGCTCTTGCATGTACGCAGGAGAATGGTTGTAGCCGCTTTCGATCCAGTGAAAGATAAGCCCGAGCAGCGCATGAAGTGAGTAGATGACAAGCAGCTCCTGATCGATCTCAGGGGTTTCATAGACAAGCTCCTTCATTATGATCTGCTTCAACGATACAAACATCTTCTCCTTCAATTTGGGCAGAGCATCGCTGTTCGCCAAAGTGGTATAGAAGCTGGAGTTCTCGGCGATATGACTGAAAATCACAATCGAATTCGCATGAAGTTCGTGGGGAACAAATTCTCGGCTTTGTTTGTAAGGTGCCCTGAATGATTGGAGAAGATCTTTAATGAGTTCTGAGATCAGGTCGTCCAATAGCTCCTCTTTATTCGCATAATTAGCATAGAACGTGCTTCGATTGTATTTTGCAGCTGTAATAATTTCAGTAATCGTAATAGCGGAGAATGACTTCGTCTCCATAAGCTGAAGCATTGCCTGCCTTAGAGCAGCTTTGCTGCGTAGAATTCTGGGGTCCGTTTTAGGCACAGATGGTTGCATGCGGCCGTTTTCCCTTCAAGTAAATTTACAAAACGATCGTCATGTGTTGCTTAGTCGTCATTTTCGGTATTTTTAATGATTGTTAGCCCCACTAGGGATTAATTATACTCAATCATAAAGATGTTGGTTAGACAACATCCGTTTAAATTGAGCAATAGTGGAGGCTGGAGATATGAAACTTTTCGGAAAAGTCGCAGTTGTCACAGGCGCAGCATCGGGGATGGGTAAAGCAATTGCAGAGTTATTTGCTGAAGAAGGTGCGAAAGTTGTTGTTTCCGATTTGAATATGGACAATTCGGCCAAAGTAGTTCAGGGAATTCAAAGCAAAGGCGGCAGCGCCATCGCGGCCCAGGCAAATGTTGCCCTTGAAGAAGATGTTCAGCGCTTGATTGACCGTGCTGTCAGCGAATATGGAACCGTTGATATCCTGGTCAATAATGCAGGAATCATGGATAATTTCGTTCCTGCTGGGGATTTGACAGACGAGCTTTGGGAAAAAGTGTTCGCTGTTAATTCGACGGGACCGATGCGTACAACGCGGAAGGTGCTTCCGATCTTCATCGAGAAGAAGGAAGGCGTTATTGTAAATATCGCATCCAATGGCGGTTTGAATGGATCTCGGGCCGGTGCAGCCTATACAGCTTCCAAGCATGCGGTAATCGGTTTCACGAAGAATGTAGGCTTTCAATACGCCAATCTTGGAATTCGCTGTAATGCGATTGCACCGGGGGCCGTTAAGACGAATATTGCCGCATCCCTGCAGCCGCATCCATTCGGTGCGGAACGCTCATCCCAAGGTTTGTCCATTAATCCTCGCTTGGGTGAACCGGAAGAAATTGCGAAGGTTGCGCTGTTCCTTGCTTCGGATGAATCGAGCTTCGTGAACGGTACCACGATTACCGCAGATGCAGGTTGGACGGCTTATTAATTTCATAGATATAAAGTCGTAAGAGGTGATTCCTGTAATACACAGGAGACATCTCTTTTT
>RCUK01001941.1_pt1 | contig 11988 bp, 10 predicted proteins | sample 2166381 | NCBI WGS metagenome assembly RCUK01 (sample SAMN09932809, study PRJNA488358) | compost metagenome | isolation source: compost soil in an enriched community | place: Germany: Experimental Botanical Garden
CGATCGCGCCGGCCGGGCCCCCGGCTCGACCCAAAACGATGTTGTTGTCGTTCGTGTCGGTATAGAGAAAGATGCTGGTGCCATCGAGGGTATCCAGTCCGCTGTCCTGGCCATCGAGCGGTGCGCCTGAGCTGTCGGTGAAGCTGATATCGGTAATGCTTGCTCCGGGCGCGGCGGTGACGGTGAATGCATCGCTGCCGGTGTTGCCAACGGCACCGGTATAGCCGCTCAAGGCTGCGCCCGTTGCGGTACCTGCCCCAAGTCCGGCCAAACGGTCAGCGAAGCTCGTGGGCAGGGACGCCACCAGAATGTCGTTGTCGTCAGCGTCCCCCGCAGGGGTTGGCGTGGCAGTGGCGTTCTGCAACCCGGCCGATTCGTCCAGCGTGACGTCCGCGCCGGTCGCCACGACGCCCAAAGCGCTGGCTGTAACCGCCGTTGTCACCAGTGAGTCGTTGAGGTCAGCGGTGAGGGACGGAGTGTTTAGGGGGGGCAGATCGTTCGTTAGCGACGAGTTTTTTTTGTGAGTAGCCATGACGTTCTCCAAAGCAATTGCAGTCACCAAAGCGGACCGTGGACCTTTTTCAGGTACATGCCACAACTATGGATAAACGCCGGGCGATATACATCGGCCGATACTCCCAGGCGGGGTGGGAGTTTCAGACTACTGGGAGGGGGAGACGGGATGACGCGAAGGAGCGGCGCCGCCTGTTCCGCTTGGGAATGAGGACATGGCGCTGAAGTTCAAGGTCGCCGGGGCTTTAACCGCCAGCGCGTCGAGCTGAGGCTGAACCTGCACAGGCGGCCGGGTAGAAAGGCGACATGGATTTAACTGGTCGAGAAGGGCCGGTCCTGGCCGAAAGCAGTCTGTCACGACTGAACGAAATCGACTTGATTCCGCTGGTGGCACGCTGAGGGACTCGCCTGGAAAAGTACAGCTTCGAACTCAAACTGTTGATCGCGAGAAGTGGGCTTGCGAGAAAGACAAGTGAACTCATGTCTGGAAGAATCGGTCGGGACGACACGAGTCAAGGGCCGAGGATGCCTTGTTATCGACTATTTCCTCGCTGGCAAGACGGCCCACAATCGCCGCCAGAGTGACGCCAGGATGCATTGCGCAAACGTACACTCCGCCGATATCGGGTAGATAGCCGATGATGGGGATACCATCGACAGGAATTGGCCTGAGTCCGACACAAGCCAATTCTGGATCAATGGAAGTAATCCCATAGAGTTCGTTCTGGATGGCCCGGGCAGTTCGTAGCGCTATCTCTACTGGCTGGTTTTCCAGGGAGTCTCCCAAATAATCTTCCGCCGCCAGCAACGTACCATCGGTGCTTTGCCTTACTTCCATTTGAGGGCTGGAGATGATGGTGTTCACGAGGTTGGGTTGTGTCTTGTAGCGGATGAGTATTGCCGCAGAGGCCTCTATTGGCAGGGATATCTTTAACTTCTCAGTCAGCTTCGTGATGCCTGTCCCCGCTGCCAGTACGACAATGTCTGCATCGATGATGCCCGTTACGGTTTCGACTCCCATCACCTTTGCGTTCTGGGTTGAAAAGCCAAGCACCTTAGTATGCGTAAGAACTTTCGCGCCATGATTCCGGGCTCCTGCGATCAACGCGTGAGTTGCTTCCACTGCGTCCAGCGCGCCTTCTTCGGCTTCATATAAGGCATGTTGAGGGGGATTCTTGAGGTTCGGCTCAAGACCGAGTATCCGGGAGCGAGATACCAGGGTTGCCGAAGGCGGGTTGCCTGAGTCTTGCAGCTCTCTATCAAGGTTCGCGCTGTAAGACAGGGAGCCTGTCCATCGTACTTTCAGACCCGGCAGCTCGGTTTGGAGGCGGCGGTATTCCTGGATGGCGGCGCTACGCAATTCTGCGATTGGATCGGGCCCGCTATGTGAGGTGTTGATCCATGCGAATGAGCTTCCGGTCACGCCGGACGCTATATCTTCAGCCTCGACCAGGATGACATTCGCGCCTTTGCCAGCCAGGTGATACGCCAAGGACGCGCCCACAATGCCTGCGCCAATGACAACAATTCGTTTGCCTGCGCTACTTTCCATAACAGCTTCCGTTCTGTTGACCTGATGAAAGTACTACATCCAGATGATCTCAGGGTTTGCGAACCTGGTCGTCTGCAGGTGCGCTTGCGCTCGATGACGAATACTCAGGGTTCGCCGTTGCACCGGCTCACTATATTGCCTTCGCTGAACGCAAACATGCATGTCCCTGGCAGCTAATTTATCGCTGGCGGATCACGTTGAGGGTAAACATGCGGAGCCTCGATTCTCTCCTTGAGCTTGGCAGCAAAGTCGTGAGCACTTTTTTCATGCCGAAACTGAACTCGCCTGATGCCAAAACATACAGACCAAAGAGCTTCGCCTTGACTGGACAGGTACTCGACTTTTACTGACATGATCATGTCTCCAGGGCGTGATCCAAGGGTTAAAAGTGGATTTCAGCGGTCTTGAGGCCCAAGTCTCGAAGCTCGGCGATCAAGTCATCCAGATGCCCGAAAGACTCGACTTCCTCGTTGTCATCAACCAGGAAATAACTTCTCCCGGCGTCCTTCTTGAAAAACACGATCCACTCCTTGGGGTTGGTCGGGTTTGCGATCACATGGGTGTCAAAGGTCACGCCTTCGGCGTGTTTGCTTTTCACAGTTTTACGATTCATGTCAGTCACCACGCTACACGCGCTCTCAAGATTCTCTATTTGCAGTGCATGCCCGCCCAGCTCCATCTGAACTTTCTCTATAAACATCTCCAGCCGCACGAAGCAGTGGATCAGGGCATTTCAATTATCACTGTATGTTAATATTATGCACATGCATCCACTGAGGAGCTAGCCATGATTGCGATAGGTGAGGCATGGAAGGCGGGGTTGTTGGGGCGAAAGCATTGGCTGCGCAATTTGGTGTCTGGCGTGATCGTCGGGGTCGTGGCGCTCCCCCTTGCAATGGCGTTTGCCATTGCATCTGGCGTCAAGCCTGAGCAAGGCATCTACACCGCAATCATCGGTGGTCTGCTGGTTTCACTCTTTGGCGGAAGCCGCTTGCAGATTGCCGGACCGACAGGTGCGTTCATCGTGATTCTGGCGGGAGTCACGGCCAAGCATGGTGTTGACGGTCTGCAAATCGCCACGATGATGGCGGGTGCCATGTTGTTATTGCTGGGGATGGCCCGGCTCGGTGCAATCATCAAGTTTATCCCCGATCCGGTGATCGTCGGATTCACCGCAGGCATCGGCGTGATCATCTGGGTCGGACAGTGGAAAGACTTTTTCGGTTTACCGAGGATCAGTGGAGAGCATTTCCATGAAAAGTTCTGGCATTTGCTCCAGGCGCTCCCGGATCTTCATATGGCCACGACCCTGCTGGCTGTACTTAGTCTTTTCCTGGTCATCACCGCTTCCAGAATTCCCGGACTCAAACGGGTACCTGGCCCATTAGTCGCAATGGCGGTAGCTACGGCGATACAGTCAACCTTTCATTTCGAGGGGGTAGCCACGATTGGCAGCGCATTTGGTGGCATACCTCAAGGCCTTCCAGCGTTGGGCCTGCCTGAAATCACGCTGTCTCGCGTCATCGATTTGATCGGTCCGGCGTTCACTATCGCCATGCTTGGAGCGATCGAATCGCTGCTGTCCGCAATGGTGGCCGATGGCATGGCAGGCACTAAGCACGATTCCAATCAGGAGCTGATCGGTCAGGGAGTGGCTAACCTGGTCACGCCATTGTTTGGCGGCTTTGCGGCTACCGGAGCCATTGCCCGTACTGCAACCAATATCCGTAACGGCGGCACGAGCCCGCTGGCCGGCATTACGCATGCGGTCACCTTGGTGCTTATTGTTCTGTTCCTGGCACCTCTAGCCTCAAACATCCCACTGTGCGCCCTGGCCGCCATTCTTTTCGTGGTCGCGTACAACATGAGCGAGTTGAAGCACTTCAAACGCATGGTCCAGCGGGCCCCACGCGCAGACGTAGCTATCCTGCTCATCACTTTCAGCCTCACAGTGTTCAGTGACTTGGTGATCGCCGTGAATATCGGCGTCATTCTTGCGATGCTGCACTTCATGCGTCGCATGGCCTCATCTGTGGAGGTGCAACAGGTCGTCGAGCACGAGCTTGAAGAAGAGCTGAGGGCCAACGGGCATGCTCGCCTGCCGCCAGGGACATTGATTTATACGATTGAAGGGCCATTGTTCTTTGGCGCGGCTGAGACCTTCGAGCGTGTCTTGGCACAGACCCATACCGATCCACGTCTGCTGATTATTCGCTTGAAGCGTGTACCGTTTATGGATATCACTGGCTTGCAGGTGCTGGAGGAGGTCATTCAGCAACTGCACAAGCGCAATATCGTGGTGAAACTCTGCGAAGCGAACACGAAGGTGCTCAACAAGCTCGATAGGGTGGGTATCTTGCAAGAAATCGGCACGGAGCATTACCACGCCGACTTCAACACCGCGCTGGCTAAAGCGGTCAGTCTCGCAGAGGGTACGTCGACCATTTAGAGTTAGAGGCTTGCTGCCCGTGTCAGGTTATGACTTGGTACTGGCGGCATGCTTACTCTTGGTCGAATAGCTGGCACCGTGGGTGTCCAGGTAGTCACGAATCAGTTGACGGACAACCTGCGAAGGCGTCAGGTCTTGTGCTGCACAGAGTTCCTCGAAAGCTTTTTTCTTGACGGGATCAATGAGCACAGTGAGGCGCGCAGTCTTGCTTTCCATGGGGTATTCAATCGCTCAAGTCGCTAGATGTTAATCAAATTGTAATTGCCTTGTCCGGTGCTGTCACTGAGCTGCTCGTTACTTCGACTTTACTTACAAGAAAAGATTTGGCTCTCACGGTGGGTGATGAGGACGTGAGGGGCTGCAATCGATCAGAGGCAGACGGACTTGCCGTCCTGTCGGTAGTGACTGGGCGTTGCTATCGAACCTGAGCTTTCGCCTGGATCACCCACAACCCCAGAAAAGTCAGAACAGCAAAGCCGCCTCCCGTCAGGAAGGTAGCCTGGTAGCCAACCGTATCCCACAGCGCCCCCGCGATGACACTAGCCAACAGCAAGGCCAACCCGGTCAGCAGATTGAACATGCCAAATGCCGTCCCACGCAGTTCAGCCGGCGCGCAATCGGCGATCAGGGCAGCGAATGTCCCTTGGGTAAACCCCATGTGCAGCCCCCATAGAACGACGCCGACGACCAGGCCGGCGATACCCGGCGCGAACGCCAGCGTCAGATCGGCAGCAATCAGAAATATCAGGCCTGCGCCGAGCACCGTCACGCGGCTGACACGATCGGACAATGCCCCGGCGGGATAGGCTGACAGCGAGTACGCCACTCCCATGAGGACAAGTACCGCTGGCGCCCACATCGGCGCCAGCCCAACGGCCTGGCCGCGCAGGATCAGAAAGGCTTCGCTGAAGCGCGCCAGAGTGAACACCGCAGCGACACCCACCACCCACCAGTAGCCGGCGCCCAGTCGGGCCAATTCCCGCGTGCTCAAGGGCGTACGCACCCGTTGCGTCCCTTGCACCTGTCTGGGCTCATGGACGAACAACAGCAGCACCGCGACGGCGAGGAAGGCCGGGATGACGGCGACCCAGAACACAGTCTTGAAGTGGTTCGCGGTCAGCCACATCAAACCAATCGCCAGCAACGGTCCCAGGAATGCACCAACGGTATCCAGAGTCTGACGCAGGCCGAAAGCCGCCCCCCGTATCGCAGGTGGCGTGATGTCGGCCACTAATGCATCACGCGGGGCGCCGCGAATCCCTTTGCCAATGCGGTCGATAAAGCGCGCCCCGGTCAGCCAGTCCAGCGAGCCTGCCAAAGGAAAGATCGGTTTGGACAGCGCCCCCAACCCATAGCCCAGCGCCGCAAGCAGTTTGCGCTTGCCCAATCGATCACTGAGTGCCCCGGAGAATACCTTGGTGATCGAGGCCGTAGCCTCGGCTATTCCTTCGATGAGACCCACTGCCAAGACGGAGGTACCCAGTACTGTCACCATGTAGAGCGGCAACAATGCATGGATCATCTCTGAGGAGATGTCCATCAGCATCGAGACGAAGCCTAGCGCCCAGATGCCGCCAGGCATGGTGCGCCAGGCACTGCCGGTTGACGCCTTCTGGATTGGCGCAGCCGTTGAAGCACCGCCCGACTTGTCAGTGGTTTTCATCATGAGCCTCGACAACCTGTTTGGCATAGGCATCTGAAAGCGCTTCGCACTCCTTGAGCCGCGTCGCGGCTAGCCGACTCCTATGAAGGCGGGAGTGAGAAAAACTGAAAGCTGCGCAAGGCAGCCTTCAGCTATAACCCCGGTGTACCGGGCAATAGTGACGCAGAGCGGAACGCTTACCAGATCGGTAAGGTGTAGCTGACGATCAAACGGTTTTCATCCAGATCGCTGCCAAAGTTGCTCGAACGCACCGTCGCGTTGCGCCATTTCACCCCGACGTTTTTCAGCGGGCCGCTTTGCACGACGTAACCGATGTCGGTATCGCGCTCCCATTCCTTGCCCTCTGGCCGGTTATTGCCCAGGTCGATGTTGTCGCCGTTGATGTAGCGGGTCATGAAGGTCAGGCCAGGCACCCCGATGGCCGCGAAGTTGTAGTCGTAGCGAACCTGCCAGGACTTTTCGTCCTTGCTGGCGAAGTCGCCGATTTGCACGAAGTTCACCAGGAACGCGTCGGCGCCGTTAACGTAAGCATAACCAGTGTCACCGCTCATGCCTTGATAGCCCAGGCCAAACGCGTGCCCGCCGAGGTTATAGGTGAACATCGCACCGAGCGCATTGTTGTCCACATTGCTGCCGCCATCGTCCGTAGAACGGGCGAAGCGCAGATCCGTCTTCAGCGACTGGCCCGTGGTGACCGGCAACATGTAGGTCAGGTTGACCAGGTGTTGACTGTAGAAGTTGTCGAGATGCCCATAGCTGTAGGCTGTAGCGAGATTGCTGGTCCATTTGTAATTCAGGCTGGCGAAATCGAATGTGTCGCTGGCGGCATTTTGCGTTGTGATGCCTTTGGCGCCAGTTCGGGTGATGCTCATGTCTTCGTAATTCGAGGAGTCGCGCTGATTGACCTGCGTCAGTCGTCCGGCATCCACCGTCAGGCCTTCAATCTCCAGCGACGTCAGCTGACCGCCCTCGAACGTTTGTGGCAGCAACCGTGAATCGTTGGCCAATATCGTCGGCAGTTTAGGCATCAGCGTGCCGAGTTTCAGCGCACTTTTGGAGGCGCGCAGTTTAGCGGTAAGGCCAAGTTCGCCATACTCGTCCTGGGAACCATTACGGGGGTTGCTGTGGCGTTTGAGCAGGCCGGAACCCGCGCGATCAGGGCTGGAATCGAGCTTGACGCCCTCAAGGCCCAGGGCATCGAAACCCACGCCAATCAAACCTTCGGTGTATCCCGATTCATAGCGCAGCAGGAAACCCTGCGCCCACTCCTCTTGTTTGGATTGCGCGGCATTGGTTTGGCGAAAGTCACGGTTGAAGTAGAAGTTGCGCAGTTCAAGGCTGGCCTTGCTGTCCTTGATAAAGTCAGCAGCGGCCGGAGCTGAAAGGCTGATGACGCCTCCAGTGAGCAGGATTCGGGTAGCGAGAATGCGGGTGTTGCGGTCCATGGTGAAGCTCCTTTGTTTTTATTTTTGGAATCATGGGTCTGTCACCGGGCGACTGGGGCTCGATGTCCAGGGGCAGTGCAGGTGTGAAGCAGCCCTCGCCAGAGGGGCGAGGGTTACTGGAGAAAAAACGCCAACGCCCAAAGAGAGGAGTTTTTGACGCGGCGTCGACCCAATCGTCAGAACTGTTCCGCGCTCAGGCCATACAACGAGGCACTGCCGGCCCGAACGGATTGTTCCAGGCTCAAAATGCGTGGTAGCAAACGGTGGATGTAAAAGTCGGCGGTGGCGATTTTCGCGTCGTAGAAATCTTCGTCTTCACAGCGTTTTTGCCGGGCAACCTGAGCCATGCGCGCCCAGAGCCAGGCGTAGGCGACGTAACCAAACAAGTGCAAATACTCCACCGAGGCTGCGCCGACTTCGTTGCGGTTGGTTGCGGCCCTGTCGTGTAGCCAGTCGCTGATGTCCTCCAGCCGCTGCACGGCATCGAGCAGCTGTGTGGCATAGGGTGCATCGGGCTGAGCGGCAAAACGGCGAATCTCGCCGGTGAATTGGCGAAGCACGACGCCTTTATCGGCGAGCACTTTGCGTCCGAGCAGGTCCAATGCCTGGATGCCATTGGCGCCTTCGTAGATCTGTGCAATGCGCACATCACGGACCAATTGTTCCTGGCCCCATTCGCGGATGTAGCCATGGCCGCCGAAAACCTGCTGGCCATTGATGCAGCTTTCCAGGCCAGTGTCGGTAAAAAACGCCTTGGCCACCGGCGTCAGCAGCGCAACCAGGTTCTGTGCACTATCGCGCTCGCAGGCATCGCAGGAAAACTTCGACAGATCCAGTTGTTGCCCGACATAACTGGCGAACGCGCGGCCGCCCTCGGTCATGGCTTTCATGCCGAGCAGCATACGCCGCACATCCGGGTGCACGATGATCGGGTCGGCCAGTTTGTCCGGGGCCACGGCACCGGTGGGTGCCCGACTTTGAAGGCGTTCGCGAGCGTAGGCGACAGCGCTCTGATAAGACGCCTCGGCACAGCCGATGCCCTGAATGCCGATGGACAGTCGTTCGTAATTCATCATGGTGAACATCGCCGCCAAGCCTTTGTTCTCCTCACCGACCAGCCAGCCACTGGCGCCGTCGAAGTTCATCACGCAGGTGGCCGAGGCCTTGATGCCCATCTTGTGTTCGATCGAACCGCAACTCACGGCATTGGCAGCGCCGAGGGAGCCGTCGGCATTGACCAACACTTTAGGTACGACAAACAGCGAAATGCCTTTCGGACCAGCAGGCGCGTTCGGCAGTTTGGCCAGTACCAGATGCACGATGTTTTCGGTCAGGTCCTGATCGCCGCCGGTGATGAAAATCTTGCTGCCGGTGATCTTGTAGCTACCGTCAGCCTCAGGTTCGGCGCGGGTGCGGATGAGTCCGAGGTCGGTGCCGGCATGGGCCTCTGTGAGGCACATGGAGCCGGCCCAACGGCCTTCATACATCGGTGGCAGATAGAGGTTTTTCAAGGTGTCGCTGGCGTGGGCGTCCAGCGCCAGGCAGGCACCGGAACTCAATGCCGAATACAGCGCAAAACTTGAGTTGGCGCCGTAGAGCATCTCTTCGAATTGCACGGCCAGCATTTTCGGCATGCCCATGCCACCAAACCCGGGGTTGCCGGACAGTCCCACCCAACCGCCTTCGATGTAGGTTGCGTAAGCCTGCTTGAAACCGATGGGGGTGGTGACTTGACCCTCATGCCACTGCGCGCCTTCTTCGTCGCCGCTGCGATTGAGGGGCGCAATCAGGTGCGAGGTGACTTTAGCCGCCTCCTCAAGAATGGCGTCTGCCGTATCGGTGTCGATGCTGTCGGCCAAGGCCGGCAGGCGTGCCCACATGGCCGGGGCGTCGAACACTTCGTGCAGGACAAAGCGCATGTCGCGCAGCGGGGCTTTGAATTCGGGCATAACGTAAACCTCGTTGGGACGATTGTGTTGCGGGCACAGCGCCGCACAGGCGGGCCGTGCCCCTTCAGTCAATGGCTGGAAGCGGCGGCAGCGCCGAGGCCGGTCTGAGCGCGAACGAATTGGTCGGCGTAGGCGTCACGCTCCTTGTCGGCGCGCGCACTGCGGTCGAGTCTGGACACCACGATGATCACCAGGAAGGCCAGCGGCATGGAGAACAGCGCTGGATGGTCGTACGGGTAGATCGCTTGCGCATGACCAAGTACGGTCACCCAGACAGGTGGCGACAGGATCACCAGTGCCAGCGCGCAGATCAGTCCGGCAAAACCGCCGAGGATCGCGCCTTTGGTCGTCAGGCCTTTCCAGTACATGGCCATGATCAGCACCGGGAAGTTGGTCGACGCGGCGATGCCGAACGTCAGGCCCACCAGAATGGCGACGTTCATCTTCTCGAACACAATGCCCAGCACAATCGCGATGATGCCCAGGCCCACAGTGGCCATGCGGGTCACGCGCATTTCCTGCTTCTCGTTGGCGGTGCCTTTCTTGTACACGGTGGCGTAGAGGTCATGGGAAATCGCCGAAGCACCGGCCAGCGCCAGACCGGACACCACCGCAAGGATGGTTGCGAACGCTACAGCGGCGAGGAAACCGAAGAAGAGGTTGCCACCGACAGCTTTGGCCAGGTGCATGGCAACCATGTTGCCGCCGCCAATCAAGGCACCGCCGACTTCGCCATTGACGTAGTACTGCGGATCGGTGCCGATGATCACCATCGAGACAAAACCCAGGGTGCAGACCACGAGGAAGAAGAAACCGATGAAACCGGTGGCGTAGAACACTGACTTGCGGGCTTCCTTGGCGCTCGGCACGGTGAAGAAGCGCATCAGGATGTGCGGCAGCCCGGCAATCCCGAACACCAGGCCCAGCGACATCGACACGGTGTTTATCGGGTTGGCGAGCAGTGAGCCCGGGCCCATGATGTTCCAGCCGCTGGCGTGAACACTGACGGCTTTTTCGGCCAGGGTTTCATAGCTGAAACCGAACTGCGACATGGCCATGACCGCGAGGGTGGTGCCGCCGACGAGCAACAGCACAGCCTTGATGATCTGGACCCAGGTGGTGGCGATCATTCCGCCGAAGATCACGTAGATCAGCATCAGTGCGCCAACGATCATCACCGCAACCGGGTAGTCGAGGCCGAACAGCAATTTGATCAGTTGGCCGGCACCGACCATCTGCACGATCAGGTAGCAGCACACCACCGTCAGCGAGCCGAAGGCTGCGAAGATCCGCACCTTGTTCTGGTCCAGTCGATAGGAAACGATGTCGGCGAAGGTATAGCGCCCAAGGTTGCGCAGACGCTCGGCCATCAGGAAGGTAATGATGGGCCAGCCAACGAAGAAGCCGATGGTATAGATGAAACCATCGTAACCCTTGGCGAATACCAGGCTGGAAAGCCCCAGCAGGGTGGCTGCGGACATGTAGTCGCCGGCAATCGCCAGGCCATTCTGAAACCCGGTGATACCTCCGCCCGCCGTGTAAAAGTCCGAGGTGGATTTGGTTTGGCGCGCGGCCCACCAGGTGATGGCCAGCGTGCCGAGGACGAACACGAAGAACATGCCGATCGCATTCAGGTTCAGTGGTTGCTTTTCCACCGCGCCCATCGTCGGCGCGGCGAGCGCAATGGAGGCTGGCAGCAGACCGGTAGCGGCGAGGATCAGTTTACGCAACAGAGTCATCACTTGCTCTCCTCGATAATGGCTGCGCCCAGGGCGTCAAAACGGGTATTGGCGCTGTAGACATACCAACCGGTCAGTAACCAGGAAAACACGATGATTGCCGCGCCAACCGGCATGCCCAAGGTCAACATCCGATGTTCGCCCAGTGGTGCATGCAGCCACTGCGGGGCAAACGCCACCACCAGCATGAACAGGTAATAGGTGCCCAATACAACGGCGCTCAACGTCCAGGCCAGGCGTGAACGGCTGCTCACCAGTTGAAGGAATTTCGGATTGCGCCGAATGCGTTCGCAACGTTGGGTATCGGTTGAATGGATGTCGATCATCGGTAGCTCCACATTGTTTTTGTTGTCGTTGTGTAGGGGCAGGGCACTGCCGAATTCGGCCTGCACGAACCCCTGGCAGCAGGTAAAACACCTGCTGCTTGATGGATGCAATGTCAGATGGGGTTAGAGCGCCTTGGCCCGGTCGCGCAACACGTACTTCTGGATCTTGCCGGTGGAAGTCTTCGGCAAGAGCGTGAAAACCACTGTTCGCGGTACCTTGAATCCGGCCAGATGCTCACGGCAGAAACTGATGATGTCGGCCTCGCGAACGTCCTGGTGATCAGCCTTCAAGGTTATGAAGGCGCAGGGCGTTTCGCCCCATTTCTCATCGGGACGGGCGACCACGGCTGCT
>RCUK01001944.1_pt1 | contig 11983 bp, 10 predicted proteins | sample 2166381 | NCBI WGS metagenome assembly RCUK01 (sample SAMN09932809, study PRJNA488358) | compost metagenome | isolation source: compost soil in an enriched community | place: Germany: Experimental Botanical Garden
GCTGGATATTCTTTCGGTGACGAAATTATGATTGCTCTTGACTGTGCTGCTTCTGAATTTTATGTAAACGGAAAATACGATTATACTAAATTTGAAGGTGAAACTGGAAAAATCAGAACTTCTGAAGAGCAAGCTGATTATTTAGCTGAACTTGCTGCTAAATATCCAATTATTTCTATCGAAGATGGTATGTATGAAGATGACTGGGATGGATGGAAATACTTAACTGAAAAAATTGGAAACAAAGTACAATTAGTAGGTGATGATTTATTTGTTACTAACGTTGAACGTTTATCTACAGGTATTGAAAAAGGAATTGCAAATTCAATTTTAGTAAAAGTAAACCAAATTGGTACTTTAACTGAAACTATTGCAGCTGTAAACATGGCAAAAAATGCTGGTTATACTTCTGTAATGTCTCACCGTTCTGGAGAAACTGAAGATAATACAATTGCTGATTTAGCGGTAGCTTTAAACTGTGGTCAAATTAAAACAGGTTCTGCTTCTCGTTCTGATCGTATGGCAAAATACAATCAATTATTAAGAATTGAAGAGGAATTAGGAAGTACCGCTTATTTTCCGGGGTTAAAAGCTTTCAAGATTAAATAATTGTAAGGTTATATATAGATTTAGACCATCCATTTTCTAATGGATGGTTTTTTTTTGGAGTTTTAACAAATTCATAGCAGTATTCCTTTTTTAATTAGTCTTAAATTCCTTAGATTTGATAAATTATTATTTTAAAGATTTATTTCCGATATATTATGTCAAAAATAGCTACATTAGAAGTAGATGGTCAAAAAATTGAGCTTCCGGTTATTACAGGGAGCGAAAATGAATCAGCTATCGATATTAACAAATTACGTGATTTAACTGGTGTTATCACAATTGATCCAGGTTATAAAAATTCTGGTTCTTGCAAAAGTGAAATCACTTTCTTAGACGGAGAATTAGGAATTTTGCGTTACAGAGGGTATTCAATCGAAGATTTAGCTGAAAAGGCAAATTTTTTAGAAGTTTCTTATCTTTTAATTTTTGGTGAATTGCCAACAGCTCAACAATTAGAGCAATTTGAAAATGATATTAAAAAACATACTTTGGTAAACGAAGAAATGAAAAATATCATTGACGGATTTCCAAAAACTGCCCATCCAATGGGAGTTTTATCTGCTTTAACAAGTGCTTTGACAGCATTTAATCCAAAAGCAGTAAATGTTGACAATGAAAAAGAAATGTATGAAGCTATATGTAAAACAATGGCGAAATTTCTTGTAATTGCTACTTGGACATACAGAAAATCAATGGGTTATCCGTTGAATTATTATGACAACACAAAAGGGTATGTAGAAAATTTTATGCAATTAATGTTTCAATTGCCTACAGGTCCTTACAAAGCAAGTCCGGTTGTTATTGACGCCTTAGATAAATTATTTATTCTTCATGCAGATCACGAACAAAACTGTTCTACTTCAACAGTAAGAATGGTTGGTTCATCTCACGCTGGTTTATTTGCATCGATCTCTGCAGGAGTTTCTGCGCTATGGGGGCCGCTTCACGGTGGAGCAAATCAGGCAGTTCTTGAAATGTTGGAAGAAATTAATAAAGACGGTGGAGATACAGATAAATTTTTAGCCAAAGCAAAAGATAAAAATGATCCTTTCCGTTTAATGGGATTCGGTCACAGAGTATATAAAAACTTTGATCCGAGAGCGAAAATCATCAAAAAAGCAGCTAAAGAAGTTTTAGAAACTTTAGGTGTTAATGATCCAATTTTAGAGATTGCTAAAAAGCTAGAAGCGGCTGCTCTTGAAGACGATTACTTCAAGTCAAGAAATTTATATCCAAACGTAGATTTCTATTCTGGAATTATTTACAGAGCATTAGGAATTCCAACTGATATGTTTACAGTAATGTTTGCTATTGGTCGATTACCAGGTTGGATCGCACAATGGAAAGAAATGCGTGAAAACAAAGAGCCAATCGGAAGACCTAGACAAATTTATACAGGACATCCATTGAGAGACTTTAAGTCTAACAAATAAAATAACTTTAAAGCTTCACTTAACTGTGAAGCTTTTTTTATATTTGCTCAAAATATAATAGAGTTATGTTGCAATTAAATATAAAGAACGAAACGTCAAGACTGCGTGCCGTAGTTTTGGGTTCTGCCGTTCATAATGGGCCAACTCCATCTTTAGATGAAGCCTATGATCCCAAATCATTGGAACATATTAAGGCAGGAACTTATCCTGTTGAAAAGGATATGGTTGCTGAAATGGATGCTTTTAATGCTGTTTTTCAGAAATATGATGTAACCGTTTATCGTCCGGAAATGATTGAAAATTACAATCAAATTTTTGCAAGAGATATAGGTTTTGTAATTGATGATATTTTTGTAAAATCGAATATTTTGCCTGATAGAGAACGTGAATTAGATGCAATTCAATATGTTATTGATCAAATAGATTCTTCAAAAGTGGTTCGTCCACCTGAGGAAGTTCATATTGAAGGAGGAGATGTAATGCTTTGGAATGATCATATTTTTATCGGAACCTATAAAGGAAGCGATTATAAAGATTATATTACTGCAAGAACTAATATGCATGGTGTGAACTATATTAAAGAATTGTTCCCAAATAAAATTGTCAAAGAGTTTGATTTGGTAAAATCTAAATTAGAGGCTCGTGATAATGCGTTGCACTTAGATTGTTGTTTTCAGCCTGTTGGAAAAGATAAAGGGATAATTTATAAAAGAGGCTTCCGTGAAGAAGCTGATTATTTGTATTTGGTCAATCTTTTTGGTAAAGAAAATCTATTTCACATTGAAAGAAATGAAATGTACAATATGTTTTCGAATGTTTTTTCTATTGATAAAAATGTAGTTGTTTCTGAGAAAAATTTTACTCGTCTGAACAATTGGCTTCGAGCAAATGGATTTACTGTTGAAGAAATTCCATACGCTGAAATTGCAAAACAAGAAGGTTTGTTAAGATGTTCCACTTTACCATTAATTAGAGATTAAAAAATAAGTTTTTAGGTGTTCAAGTGTTATAACTTGAAACATGAAACCTGAGACAATAAAATGTATAGATTATGCAACAAACAACAAATGCAATCGTAATGATTCGCCCGGTTGCTTTCAGAATGAATGAGCAAACAGCAGTAAATAATTACTATCAAAAAGTATTAAACGGACTTTTGCCGAGCACAGTAAATGCAAAGGCGCAACAAGAGTTTGATGCTTTTGTTGAAAAATTGAGAGCAGTAGGTGTTGATGTTACGGTTATTGATGATACTTTAGAAACAGATACACCTGATAGTATTTTTCCAAACAATTGGGTTTCTTTTCATGAAAATGGAGATGTGGCATTATATCCAATGTTTGCAGAGAATCGTCGTCAGGAGCGTCGTGAAGATATTTTGGACACTCTTGAAGAGAAAGGTTTTGAGATTTCTAATATAATGGATTATACATCTGCAGAAGAAGATGCGTTTTTCTTAGAAGGAACAGGAAGCTTGCTTTTAGATCGTGCAAATGCAAAAGCATATTGTGCATTGTCTCCACGTGCTGATGAAGAATTGTTTATAGAGTTTTGTGAAGATTTTGATTATGCTCCAGTAATTTTTGAAGCATTTCAAACGGTTGATGGAGAACGTAAGTTAATCTATCATACAAACGTAATGATGTGCTTGGGAGAAACTTTTGCAGTTATTTGTGCGGATTGTATCGATGATAAAAAAGAACGTAAAATGGTTCTGGAAAATCTAAAAGCAGATAAAAAGGAAATTATTCTAATCACAGAAGCTCAGGTAAATAATTTTGCTGGCAATATGTTAGAAGTTCGAGGAACAAATGATAAAAAATATATTGTTATGAGTGCATCAGCACATCAAAGTTTAACTCCAAAACAAATTGCTCAATTAGAAAATCATGCTGAAATTCTAAGTTCAAGTTTAGATACTATCGAAGCTTGCGGAGGAGGAAGTGCAAGATGTATGATGGCTGAAGTATTTTTGCCAAGAAATTGAAAAATTAATGATAAAATATAAAAGAGGGATAAAACGTTAAAAAAGTTTTATCCCTTTTTATTTATGTGAGATTTAAAGCTGATTTACATCAAATTCCCTTTTATGATATTAATTATTGAACTCACTATGTATTGAATTCCGATAGAAATTACAATAAAGCCAACAATTCGTGATATCGCTACAATTCCTGAAGCACCTAATATTCTTGCTAAATAATGGGCACTTTTTAAAATAGCAAAAATGGCAACCGCAATTGCTAAAATGGCTAAACTTGAAATAATAATTTCATTCATTTGGTGATGTTCCTGATAGAAAGCAATCAATAATGATATTGAACCTGGTCCGGCAAGCATAGGAATAGCTAAAGGAGTTAAAGCAATATCATTTCTTTGGTGAGCTTCATTTTCAATCTTTTTATTAATTCCTCTTTTTTTATTGAATTTTCCTGAAAGCAGCGAAAAGCCAGAATTTACAATCACAATTCCGCCGGCAATTCGAAGGGCGTCAATACTAATCCCGAAAAAAGTTAGAACATATTGACCTATAAAATAAGATACAATCAAAATAATAAAAACGTTTATTGCAGTCCATAATGAAATTCGTGAACGTTCTTTTTGAGAATCATGTTGGGTAAGGCCAACAAAAATAGGAACAGTGCCAATTGGATTTAAAACTGAAAAAAGAGCAGCAAATAAATAAATGAAAAGATCCATAGAGTTTTGGTTAGTAAAGTAAAAATAATCAAATTTTAATTGAACAAAGTAAAATCATGTTAGATATTGTTTTATTGATTGAATTCTAAATTAATAAGATAAACCAAGCTCATTCTTTTTGATTACTTTTGCATTATATTTTAAAAAATAATGAAAAATAAAAAAACTTTAGTTCTGGGAGCTACTACAAAACCAGATCGATACGCATATAGAGCTATAAATATGTTGGTTCAAAAAGGACATACGGTATTAGCAATTGGTCAAAATACCGGTGAGGTTGCCGGGGTGAAAATTCACACCAAAGCAATACCTGTAAAAAATATAGACACAGTAACCTTGTATTTAAATCCAAGTCGTCAGCGTGATTATTATAATTATATTATTGAAGCGCAGCCAAAAAGAGTTGTTTTTAATCCCGGAACTGAAAATCCAGAATTATATCAATTGCTGGAGCTGAATAATATTAAGGCTGAAGTGGCTTGTACTTTGGTTTTATTGGCTACTAATCAATATTAATTTTTTAAGGAGCTAATCCCGCTATCTGTTTTAAACGAAGTTCAATGAACTCCAGTTAAATGAAAACAAGGTTAAGTAATCTTTTTGTTTTTCCTTTAAAAACAAAAAGGATTTCCACTTCTATCGGGGCTAAAAGCAACATTAAAGTATTACTTTTGTCGTCATGGAATTTTCATCAAAATTAATAGAAAAAGCAGTTAACGAAATGTCTCAATTACCCGGAATTGGTAAACGTACGGCATTACGATTAGTTATTCATTTGTTAAAACAACCGAAAGAACAAACTGGTTTTTTAGCTCAGGCATTATTAAACATGCGTGAGGATATAAAATTTTGTGAAAGCTGTCATAATATCTCAGATACAAAGATTTGCGAAATTTGTGCAAATGCAACCAGAAATCATCAGACAATTTGTGTAGTCGAAGATATTCGTGATGTAATGGCTATAGAAAATACGGGCCAATATAAAGGGATTTATCATGTTTTGGGAGGTAAGATTTCTCCAATTGAAGGTGTGGGCCCAAGTCAGTTGAATATTTCGAGTTTAGTTGAGAAGATAAAGAACGGAAAAGTAATAGAGATTATTTTTGCATTGAGTTCAACAATGGAGGGAGACACGACAAATTTTTATATCTATAAGCAAATTGGTGAGTCGGAGATTATAATCTCAACAATTGCAAGAGGAATAGCTGTTGGTGATGAATTAGAATATGCTGATGAAATTACGCTTGGAAGAAGTATTTTACATCGGGTTCCGTTCGAAAAAACTTTTAAAAATAATTAAATACGATCAAATAAAAGTTAGATTTCCTGAGAATTAAAGGAAAAGCTATATTTGCGATAAATTTTTAATAATGACAAAAAAAAGCTTTTATATAGTATTACTAATTAGTGCACTATTTACATCCTGTATTCCTGTAAAAGATTTATGGTACTTACAGGATAAAAACAATTCAGGAGAGCAAAATACAGTTTCGGCTGTCGAATCTAAACCTTATAGACTGCAGGTAAATGATGTTTTAAGTGTTAATATAAAGGCAATTGATCCTAAATTGGTTTCGATTTTTAACACCACAGAAAGCTCAACTATAGGAAAATCAGAATCAGCCTTATACTTTGATGGATTTACCGTTGATGATCATGGCAATATAAGAATGCCGATTTTAGGAGAAATAAATGTTATTGGTTATACTCTTGAAGAAGTTAGAGGGATAATCGAGAAAAAACTACTCGAAGAATATTTTAAAAGCGAAGCGAATATTTTTGTGACAGTAAAACTAGCTGGTTTCAGATATACAATAAATGGCGAAGTTGGAAGTACAGGAACAAAAACATTGTTTCAGCCACATGTAAATGTTCTTGAAGCAGTTGCGAATGCAGGAGATATAACTACTGTAGGCAATAGAAAAGCCGTGATGATAATTCGTCAAACTCCAACCGGAGTACAGATGAATGAAATTGATCTTACAGATGCTAACGTAATGAAATCACCCTATTATTATTTACAACCTAACGATTATATTTATGTAAAACCACTAAGACAGAAAACGTGGGGAACTGGTCAAACCGGTATCCAGTCAATAAGTACTATAATTACCTTATTGTCATTGGCGACAACAGTATATTTAATTATCAAAAACTAAAGTAAATTCAAAGAATGTTAGATATAAAAGATTTTTCCATTTTTGAGAATCATTCAAATTTTGATTTTAAAGGATTTTTACTAAAAATTCTCAGCTACTGGAAATGGTTTTTAGTTAGTTTGATGATTGCATTTACTATTGCTTATCAGGTAAATATCCGCAAAGAAAAGATCTACGGAATGCAAACGATGATTTCTATTAAAGAGGAAAGCAATCCGTTTTTTACATCTAATACAAGTTTGGTTTTTAATTGGGGAGGAATTTCAGATCAGGTAAACGGAATATCAACTATATTACAATCTAGGTCTCATAATGAATTAGTAGTTAGTAAACTGCAGTTTTATATTGATTATCTAACACAAGGAAAATATAATTTGGTAGATTCTTATGGTGCAGTTCCTTTTTATGTAGATATTGACAAGTCGAAGGGGCAACTTGCCAATGCTTTAATAGGGATTAAATTTTTAAGTCCAAATGAATATGAAATCCGAATTCCATTTGAAAACAATTCGGTTTCACTAATTAATTATTCTGATAATTCTTATTCTAATACTGCTGTTCAGCCGGTCGAGTTTGTAAAAAAATATAGAGTTGGAGAACAAGTTTCACTCCCTTTTCTGAATTGGAAATTACAGATAAATGATAATCCCGGACTTTATAATGGAAATGAATACTTTGTAAGATTTAATGATTTTGATAGTACAGTTTCCCGATATAAAGGAATCAATGTTGACGCTGATGATAAAGCTGGTTCAATATTAACCTTAGGAATGCAGGGAACAAACAAAGCCAGAATGGTTGAATATTTGAATTCGACAGTAAAAATGTTAATCAAAATTCAGCTTGATGGTAAAAACCAGTTTGCAACTAATACAATAAGATTCATTGATAGCACTCTTGTTGCTATGGAATCGCAATTGAAACAAAATGGCAACGAGTTAAAGTCTTTTAGGAAAGATAAAAATATCTACGAAATAGAAGGTGGAGGAGCTAAGTTTTCTGATAAAATAATGGATTTTGATGTAGAAAGAGATCAGGTTTCTAGAAAAATAGCTTATTACAATTCTTTAAAAATGTACCTGAATAATAGTGTAGATTATTCAAGATTGCCAGCTCCGTCTGTTGCAGGAATTGAAGATCCAAATATTGTGGCTGGTGTTTCAAAACTTATTGCGCTTTCTACTCAAAGATCAGAAATGGCTTATGCTGTAAAAAGTGAAAAGATTTTTAAGGATTTTGATAATCAAATGCAGGCACTTAAAAGTGTTCTGTTAGAAAATATTGCTTCAGCAAAATCATCATTATTGTATGATTTGTCATTGGTAAACGCTAAAATCGGTGAGGCAGAGAGTACTGTAAAGCGCCTTCCTGAAGAACAACAGGAATTACTAAAGATTAAAAGAAAATATGATTTAAACGATAATATTTATACCGAATTTCTTCAGAAACGAAATGAAGCAGAAATTGTAAAAGCGTCTAATTTATCGGATATTCATTTTATAGATCCTGCAAAAGATATTGGAGGTGGTTTAATCGGACCAAAAACCTCGGTAAATTATGTTTTAGCACTCTTTCTTGGTTTGTTAATTCCGTTGTTGATTGTTTTTGGTATTTTCTTTATTAATGATTCTATTCAGAATACTGATGATATTAGTAAATTAACGCAAATTCCATTAATTGGTGTTGTTGGAGTTAATAAGGATAATGTTAGCTTAGCCGTATTTGATAAGCCCAAATCAGCTCTTTCTGAAGCTTTTAGAACAATTCGTTCATCTTTGCAATTTTTGTATAAAAAACAGCAGGTAAGTGGATCAAAGACTTTAATGATTACCTCGTCAATTAGTGGAGAAGGAAAAACATTTTGTTCTATCAATATTGCAACTGTTTTTGCTTTAAGCGAGAAAAAAACAGTGATTATCGGTTTGGATTTAAGAAAGCCAAGATTAGCTGATGAATTTAATTTAACTACTCAATTGGGTGTTGTAAATTATTTAATTAAACAGAATAGCTTGTCAGAAATTACTAATTCCACCCAAATTCCAAATCTTGATGTTATTCTTTCAGGTCCTATACCACCAAATCCTTCTGAGCTTATTTTAAGTGATGCAATGAAAGAGTTAATAGATGAATTGAAGCAAAAATATGATTATATAATTTTAGACACACCTCCGGTTGGATTGGTTTCTGATGCATTGGAATTGGCTCAATATGCAGATGTTACATTGTATATAGTAAGACAAAATTATACTAAAAAGGATATGATTACGTTGTTGAACACTAGAATAAAAAGAGGTGAACTTAATAATGCGAGTATTGTGTTCAATGGCTATGAGAATAAGGCTAAATACGGATCTGGATATGGATATGGATATGGAGCTTATTCTAACGGATATCATGATGAGGAAGAAAAATCACATTTCCTGAAAACTATTTTTAACAGTTTCAATAAAAAATAATCTGACATAAATGAAAACATCAACTCAAAATACTATTCTTATTACTGGAGGTGCAGGTTTTATAGGTTCAAATTTATGTGAACATTTTTTAGAATTAGGTCATAAAGTAGTTTGTTTAGATAATTTTTCAACAGGTCATCGATATAATCTAGAAGATTTTATAGACAATCAAAATTTTAAATTAATAGAAGGAGATATCCGGAATATTGCTGATTGTATTTTAGCTGCAAAAGGCGTTGATTACGTTTTACATCAGGCTGCCCTTGGTTCTGTTCCTAGGTCGATTAATGATCCTATAACCACAAATGATGTAAATGTGTCAGGATTTTTAAATATGCTAGTAGCTTCCCGTGATGCGAAAGTTAAGCGTTTTATATATGCTGCGAGTTCTTCAACATATGGAGATTCTCAAGGGTTACCAAAAGTGGAGGATGTTATTGGGAAACCATTATCACCTTATGCTATTACAAAATATGTAAATGAATTGTATGCGGAGATTTTTAGCAAAACCTATGGTTTGGAAACTATTGGACTGCGTTATTTTAATGTTTTTGGAAGAAAGCAGGATCCTAAAGGTGCTTATGCAGCGGTGATTCCGAAGTTTGTAATGCAGTTGATGAATTATGAAAGTCCGGTTATTAATGGTGATGGAAACTATTCAAGAGATTTTACTTATATCGATAATGTAATTCAGATGAATGAATTGGCGATGACAAGTCAAAATCCGCAAGCTATAAACACAGTTTACAATACTGCATTCGGTGATCGAAATACATTAAATAATTTGGTTGGTTATTTGAAAAAATATTTAACCGAATTTGATTCTAAAATTGCAGATGTAGAAATAGTTTATGGCACCAATAGAGTTGGTGATATTCCGCATTCATTGGCAAGTATAGAGAAAGCAAAATCAATATTGGGTTATAATCCAAAGTATTCTTTACAAGAAGGATTGAAAGAAGCTGTTAGCTGGTATTGGAATAATTTGAAATAAATAGAGATCAAGATAAGGATAAGATAAATGAAAATTACAAAAATTTGTTGCATTGGCGCAGGTTATGTTGGAGGTCCGACAATGGCAGTAATAGCTCAAAAATGCCCACATATTCAAGTCACTGTTGTTGATTTGAATGAACAAAGAATCAAAGACTGGAACGATCCAAGTACAGATAATATTCCGATTTATGAGCCTGGTCTTTCAGAAATCGTAGCGAAGGCAAGGGGCAGGAATCTTTTCTTTTCGACAGAAGTAGATAAAGCAATTGATGAAGCTCAGGTAATTTTTATATCAGTAAATACACCAACGAAGACCTACGGAAAAGGAAAAGGCATGGCAGCCGATTTGAAATATATTGAGTTATGTGCGAGGCAAATCGCAAAAGTTGCAAAGCAGAATAAAATCGTAGTAGAAAAATCTACTTTGCCAGTAAGAACAGCTGAAGCAATTAAGAGCATTTTGGATAATACAGGAAATGGAGTTCAGTTTCAAATATTATCAAATCCTGAGTTTTTAGCAGAGGGAACAGCGGTAACAGATTTATTACATCCGGATCGAATTTTAATTGGTGGTGACACAACTCCGGAAGGAGAAGCAGCAATTAACGCTTTAGTTGATGTTTATGCTAATTGGGTTGATAAGGACAAAATTTTAACGACCAATGTGTGGTCATCAGAATTATCCAAACTTACTGCAAACGCATTTTTAGCGCAACGAATTTCTTCCATCAATGCGATGTCGGAATTATGTGAAAAGACAGGTGCTGATGTAAGTGAAGTTGCAAAAGCAATTGGAATGGATAGTAGAATTGGGCCGAAATTTCTAAAAGCTTCGGTAGGTTTTGGAGGTTCTTGCTTTCAAAAAGATATTCTGAATTTGGTTTATATAGCAAAATCATATGGATTAAATGAAGTCGCAGATTATTGGGAACAAGTTATTATAATGAATGATCACCAAAAAAAAAGATTTTCAAATAAAATAGTCCAGACGTTGTATAATACTGTTGCAGATAAGAAAATTACTTTTTTAGGATGGGCTTTCAAAAAGGATACAAATGACACTCGCGAGTCTGCGGCTATTTATGTGGCGGATGATTTAATAAACGAACAGGCTAAAATTTCTGTTTATGATCCAAAAGTTTCAAGAAACAAAATGTTGAGTGATTTGGATTATTTGGAAACCAGAGCAGTTGAAGAAAATAGTAATGCACTTACAATATTTGATAATGCTTATGAAGCCTGTAAAGGAGCGCACGCTATTGCTATTTTGACAGAATGGGATGAATTTACAACTTATGATTGGCAAAAAATTTATGATTCTATGCATAAACCAGCATTTCTTTTTGATGGAAGAAATATATTGGATGTCAAAGAATTGGAATCGATTGGCTTTATTTATAAAGGAATTGGTTCGTAGTTAAAGTGGTATTGGATTAAAATTTAATGTGAAATGAATTAGGAGATGGATTTGAAAATTTTATTTCGATATAAAGTGAAATTATGAATTGGTATGTAGTTTATACGAAACCCAAATGGGAGAAAAAAGTTGCAGAAAAACTAACACAAGCTGGAGTTGAATGTTATTGTCCTTTAATTACGCAGATTAAACAATGGTCAGATAGGAAAAAAA
>RCUK01001952.1_pt1 | contig 11928 bp, 14 predicted proteins | sample 2166381 | NCBI WGS metagenome assembly RCUK01 (sample SAMN09932809, study PRJNA488358) | compost metagenome | isolation source: compost soil in an enriched community | place: Germany: Experimental Botanical Garden
TGCTGCCCTCCGAAGGCAGAGGTCACAGGTTCGAATCCTGTCGGGTGCGCCATCTTCCTCTTCCGTGCTTCGAGAGGCCTGTCGCAGACTGCGTCGCCGTTCGCTGGCTCAGAGGTACTTCATCCACCACCGGGAACTGCGGCGTTTGACGCCCGCGAACCAGCGGCAGGCGAATCCGCAGGGCACAGCCGTGGCGAGCGCCAGAAGCCATATCCAGCCCACGTTCGGCAGGCTGAAGACCTCGCCCTGATTGGCTCCGAACAGCGCCAGCGCCGCCAGATTGAGCAGGTGCAGGCCGTAGAGGTGGATCAGGTAAAAGAACAGGGGCGCGCCGCCGAACACGGCAAGAAGGCCGACCAGCCGTCTTGGCACCCGCTCCAGCCCGGCCAGCAACAGGGCGCCGACGCCCAGGGTTGTCAGCAGGAAGTCGGCCGAGGGCGGATACTTGGTCAGGTTCAGCACGCTCATCATCGTGTGCAGGAGGTCGGGCTGCATCGCCCAGGGCTGATCGCCGTAGAGGTTGAGCGTCCGCAAGGCGACGAACAGGCCCAGCATGGCCAGGCCCAGAATGACCAGCCGCCGACGACGCGTCACGCCCTCTGCCGCGAACCACGGTCCGATCCCGTAACCCAGGGCGATCACGCCGATCCACGGCAGCAAGGGGTAGGAGGTCCGCGCCTGTCCGCCCCAGGGCAGGTCGATATAGCCGCGGTCATGCAGCACGGCCCAGACGGCGTGGCCCGGCGCGCCCTCGGCCACGGTGATCGGGTCCAGAAGATTATGTCCCAGCATGATGGCCAGCCCCACGGCGATCAGCAGGCCGCGGGGCAGATGGACCAGGACCGCCAGCGCGATCATCGACAGGCCTATGACCCAGATGACCTGCAGGAAGATGGTGGTCGGGGTCAGGGAGAAGGTCCAGGCGAAGCTGACCAGGGTCAGCTCCAGCACGATCAGGAACAGGCCGCGTTTGAACAGGAAGGCCGAGGCCGCCGGCGCGCCGCCCTTCCTTGAGGCGTAGAGCCAGGCGCTCAACCCGGTCAGGGCCACGAAGATCGGGGCGCACAGGTGCGCCGTCAGCCGGGTGAAGAAGAGGGCTGGAGAGGTCGCCGTCACGTCCATCGGGTCCGAGACCTGGGCGTGGATGAAAAAGAACTCCCGCGCATGATCGACAAGCATCAGCAGCATCACCAGGCCCCGCAAGGCGTCGATGGACTGGATGCGGAAAGACGGCGTGGCGACGGATGATGGGGCGGGAGACGTCATGCCGTCCTGCGTAAATGATACATGATAACATTACAAATTTCCTGCAAGAGTCATTTGACGCTCGTCGCACGGCGTCCGATGAAAGCCATGTGAGTGAACCCGTCCTGCCCGTTCGACGCCTGCCCAAGGGCCGACTGCCTGCGCCTCCGCCGGGGATGGGGCGGATCGAGGGCTTTTCCGACATTCGGCTGAGCGTCGAACAGGCCGAGGCCTCGCTGGAGGCGGCGGCGGATCGGCTGTCGCTTCCGCGTTCGGGTTGGTCGTCGGGGCGGTTCGACATGCTCGCGATTTCCGGCGGGGCGGCGGGCGGCGCCTATGGGGCCGGGGCTCTGGTCGGGCTGAGCGAGGCGGGGACGCGGCCCGAGTTCGCCCTGGTGACGGGGGTCAGCACCGGCGCCCTGATCGCGCCCTTCGCCTTTCTGGGCCCGGCCTGGGACGAGCGTCTGGCCGACGCCTATGTCGGGGGTCACGCCGCCGACCTGCTGAGCCTGCGGCGGCTGGCCTCCAGCTTCACCGGCGGGCTGTTCCGGGGCGAGGCTCTGGACGCCCTGATCCATCCCTTTGTCGATGAGCCCATGATCGACGCCGTGGCGGTCGAGCACGCGCGGGGGCGGCGGTTGCTGGTGGCGACGACGGACCTCGACAGCCAGCGCGCCTGCATCTGGGACATGGGGGCCATCGCCTCGCACGGCGGCGAGCGGGCCGTGGCCCTGTTCCGCGAGGTCCTGGCCGCCTCGGCCAGCCTGCCGGGGCTGTTTCCGCCTCGGCGCTTCCCCTGCGAGGTCGACGGCGAGACGTTCGAGGAGATGCATGTGGATGGCGGCGTCGCTGCGCCCCTGTTCCTGATGCCCGAGGGCCTGTTGCGCTGGAACCGCCTGGGACGGCGGCTGCACCGGGGGCGGGTGCATGTCCTGGTCAATACGGTGCTGGAGCCGGAGCCGCGCACCACGGCGCCCAATGTGGCGGCGGTGCTGACCCGCAGCTTCGACGCCATGCTGCGGTTCTCCTATCGCCAGGCTCTGGGCGTGGCGACGACCTTCTGCGCGGCTCAAGGCTTGTCGATCAGCGTCGCCTCCATCCCCGATGCGCCGGATCAGGGCGGCATGTTGAGTTTCGACACCCTCACGATGAAGCGGCTGTTCGACGCTGCGCGAGAGCGGGCGCGGGCGGGGGATCTGTGGCGCTCGCCCGTGGCTGAGCGGCAGGGGCTTCAGGGTTTGCTGGATCGGTTGCGGCCGCGCGCATAGGCTTGATGCGGTCGAGGGCGAGGCGCATGGAGTGGGTCTCCTCCCCAAGACGATCAAGGCCTCTCTCGTGACCGACGCTGAATCCTTCCCCGCACAGCTTCCTGAAGGCCAGCCCGTCGGCCGCGTCATCGCCATGCCCGCGGACACCAATCCCGAGGGCGACATCTTCGGCGGCTGGCTGCTGGCCCAGATGGACCTCGCCGGCGCCACTCCGGCCTTCGAGCGCGCCAACGGCCGCTGCGCCACCGTGGCCCTGGACGGCATGGTCTTTCACCAGCCGGTCTCGGTCGGCGACGAGGTTTCGACCTACGCCAAGGTGATCCACACGGGGCGCACCTCGATCCGCGTCCACGTCGAGGTCTGGAAGCGCTCCCGCGGCGAGGCCGAGGCCCGCTCGGTTCGCGTGACCGAAGGCGTCTTCACCTATGTGGCCATTGACGCGGACCGCAAGCCGCGCCCGCTGCCCGCCGCCTGAGGGTTCGCCCAAGACCAAGCGCCGCACTCGGTAATTCTTGACGTTCGAGGCTTCGCACCCTACCTGCGGGCCATGGCTATTCGTCGCATCCTGACCATCGATAACGCCGCCGACCTGGCGATCCTCAAGGCCGTCTCCCCGCCCGTGGAGGGCGGCGTGACCGACGAGCTGCGCGCCCTCATGGACGACATGCTGGAGACCATGTACGCCGCGCCGGGCATCGGTCTGGCCGCCGCCCAGATCGGCGAGCTGAAGCGCGTCGTGGTCATGGACCTGGGCGACAAGCCGGTCGAGGGCGCGTCGGAAGACCCCGAGGCCGAGGAGAGCGAGGACCTGCAACTGGCCCGTCGCAACCCGCGCTTCTTCGTCAACCCGGAGGTCATCTGGGCCTCGGACGAGATGTACGCCTACGAAGAAGGCTGCCTGTCGGTGCCCGACTATTACGACGCCGTCGAACGCCCGGCCCGCATCCGCGTGCGCTACATGGATTACGCCGGCCAGCAGATCGAGGAAGAGATTGAGGGTCTCTACGCCGTCTGCTTCCAGCACGAACTGGATCACCTGAACGGCGTCCTGTTCATCGACCACCTGTCGCGCCTGCGCCGCGAGCGGGCCGTCGCCAAGGTCAAGAAGAACGCAAGGCTCGCCGCCTGATGGCCCGCAAGACCACGATCATCGACCCGCGCGGCCGTCGCCGCATGACCCGCAACCAGAAGGTCGGCGCGGCCAGCCTGGCCACCATCGTCGCCGTCGCCGCTGTCGGCGTGGTGGCGGGCCTGCTGCTGGACCGTCTGCTCGATTTCGACGACGCCCTGGACGCGGGCGGCGAGTGGGACGAGGGCGGCGGCGTCTATACGCGCTGGATGTAATCCGCCCCAGGGTCTAAAGGCGTGGCCATGCGCCTAGCCTTCATGGGAACCCCCGACTTCGCCGTGCCGTCGCTGGCCGAGCTGATCGCCTCGGGACACGAGATCGTCGCCGTCTATTCGCAGCCGCCGCGCCCCAAGGGCCGGGGGCAGAAGCTGACGCCGTCGCCGGTTCACGCCTTCGCCGAGGCCATGGGCCTGCCGGTCTTCACGCCCGAGAGCATGAAGGCCCCTGAGGCCATTGATACCTTCAAGGGCCTGGATCTCGACGCCGCCTGCGTCGTCGCCTACGGCCAGATTCTCAAGCCCGAGGTGCTGGAGGCGCCGCGTCTGGGCTGCTTCAACCTGCACGGCTCGCTGCTGCCGCGCTGGCGCGGGGCCGCCCCGATCCAGCGCGCCATCATGGCCGGCGACCGCCAGACCGGCGCCCAGATCATGCGGATGAGCGAGGGCCTGGACGAGGGCGCGATCATCCTGTCCGAGGTCATGGACATCCATCCCGACGACACGGCCGCCAGCCTGACCGAGCGCATGTCGCACCTCGGCGCCGCCCTGTGGCCGCGGGCGCTTGCCGCCATCGAGCGCGGCGGCTTCACCGAGACGGAACAGGTCGGCGAAGCGACCTACGCCAAGAAGATCACCCCCGCCGAGGCCCGCATCGACTGGACCCGCTCCGCCGCCGAGGTGGACGCCCACATTCGCGGCCTGTCGCCCTTCCCCGGCGCCTGGTTCGAGGTCGAGGCGGACGGCGAGGCAGTGCGGATCAAGGCCCTGATGTCGGCTCTGGCCGAGGGCGAAGGCGCGCCCGGTCAGGTGCTGGACGACGCCCTGACGGTGGCCTGCGGAACCGGCGCGGTGCGCCTGACCCGCGTGCAGCGCCCCGGCAAGGCGGCGCAGTCGGCCGAAGAGATGCTGCGCGGTTTTCCGGTCGCAACCGGAACCGTGTTGGGCTGATGCCCCGCTACCGCTTTACGGTCGAGTACGACGGCTCGGCGTACAACGGCTTTCAAGCTCAGACGGACCAGCCGACGGTGCAGGGCGCGATCGAGACGGCGGTGACGGCCTTTACCGGCCAGACCGTGCGCATCGCCGCCGCTGGCCGCACCGACACCGGCGTCCACGCCACGGGCCAGACCTGTCACGTCGATCTGGAGCGGGACTGGCCGGCGCGGACGGTGATGAACGCCCTGAACGCCCACCTGATGCACGAGGCGGTGGCGGTGCTGGACTGCGCCCCGGTCAGCGACGACTGGCATGCCCGCTTCACCGCCAACGGCCGCAAATACCTGTACCGCATCCTTAGCCGACCGGGGCGCCCGGCGCTGGACCGGGGCCGGGTCTGGCACGTCAAGAAGCCGCTGGACGCCGAGGCCATGCATGCGGCGGCGCAGAGCCTGATCGGCCTGCACGACTTCACCACCTTCCGCGACGCCCAGTGCCAGTCGGCCAGTCCGGTCAAGACCCTGGACGTGGCGCGCGTCGCCAGAGTCGGCGAAGAGGTGCATCTGGTGTTCGAGGCGCGCAGCTTCCTGCACCGTCAGGTGCGCTCGATGGCCGGCAGTCTGGCCGAGGTCGGCCTGGGCCGCTGGGCCGTGGCCGATCTGGCGGATGCGCTCGCTGCGCAGGACCGCGCGCGCTGCGGCGCGGTGGCGCCGTCAGACGGGCTCTATCTGACGGGCGTCACCTATGAGGCCGAGGCCTGAAGCTCCTGATCCTCCCCTGCGCAGCGGGGGAGGGGGACCATGCGCAGCATGGTGGAGGGGGCGAGATCTGGCGCCGCTATCAGGCTTTTTTGCTACTGCGGGAAGAGGGCTGAAGTCTCGGCTGTAGCCGCTCCCTCCACCGCCTGCGGCGGTCCCCCTCCCCCGTGAACGGGGGAGGATCACCACGCTAAAGATCAGCGCTTGAACAGGCCGCCCAGGGCGTCGCCGATGCCGCCCGGCAGGTTGTTCATCAGGCCGCCGAGCAGGTCGTCGGCGCCGTCGGCCGAGCCGTTCGGCGTCAGGCGGTCGACGGCTTCCGGCAGCAGGCCCGCCAGGGTCTCGCTGGCCTGTTCCGGCGAAATGCCAAGCTTTTGTGCGAAGTCGGCGATGGGGCCGGAGCCGAGCACCGCCGCGATCTGTTCGGGCGAAATCCCGGCGTTGCCGCCCTTGCCGATCCACGAACCGACGACGTCGCCGAGGCCGTTCTGACCGAATTTCTCGGCCAGACCGGCGACGCCGCCCTGACCCTTGAGCAGGTCCGACAGGCCGCCGGCGGCGTCTCCGCCGAGGCCGCCCAGCACGTTATCCAGCAGTCCCATGGTCATTCTCCGATTGAGGTCGGCAGTCTGAGGGACGGAGGCTACGCTTTTGTGGCGGGATCGCAAACGATCGCAAACCCCGCCGGCATGACGGCCCTAGTTGCGGGCCGAGTTGGAGCTGGAGGTCACGGCCTGACCGGCGGCTTCCAGATCGCGGCCGACGCCGGCGACGGTGTTGCAGGCGGCGGTGGTCAGGGCGGCGGCGATGACGCCGAGGACGATGAGCTTGCGCATGGAGGTTTCCCCGAAATGACGATTGACGCTTCAACATGAAGCTTGACCATAAGGCGGCATGGCCAATTCATCCTTCAATCTGCTAACGGCGATCTTATGACGCAAGCTCTCGATACCGCCGCCCGCCGTCTGGTCGACACCCTGGTGATGAACGGGGTGGACAAGGTCTTCTGTGTGCCGGGCGAGAGCTATCTGGCCGTGCTCGACGCCCTGGCCGACGTGCGGGACCAGATCGAGGTCATCGTCTGCCGCCACGAGGCCGGCGCCGCCAACATGGCCGAGGCCTATGGCAAGCTGACCGGCAAGCCGGGCGTCTGCATGGTCACGCGCGGACCGGGCGCGACCCATGCCTCCATCGGCGTGCATACGGCGCATCAGGACTCCACGCCGATGATCCTGTTCGTCGGCCAGATCGCCCTGACCGACCGGGGCCGGGGCGCCTTCCAGGAGGTCGACTACCGCGAGGTCTTCGGCGGCCTGGCCAAGTGGGCCACCGAGATCGAGAGTCCCGAGCGCACCGTCGAGGTGGTCGAGCGCGCCTTCGCCACGGCCCTGCAAGGCCGCATGGGGCCGGTGGTCGTGGCCCTGCCCGAGAACATCCTGCACGACCATGGCGGCCCTGCGCCGGTGCGTCCCGTCGTCGCCGCCAGGGCCGCGCTGGACCCGGCCTTCGTCGAGCAGGTGAAGGCGCGTCTGGCCAAGGCCGAGCGCCCCATGCTGATCCTCGGCGGGTCGGGCTGGACCGACGCCGCCACCGACGCGATTTCCGGCTGGGCCGAGCGTCTGGGTCTGCCGCTCGCCCTGTCGTTCCGCCGCAAGGACCTGATCCGCAACGACCATCCGGGCTATGCGGGCGACCTCGGCCTCGGCCCCAATCCCAAGCTGGTCGCGCGGGTTAAGGACGCCGATCTGCTGCTGGTGATCGGCGCGCGCATGGGCGAGAATCCGACCCAGGGCTATACCCTGCTGGATCGCGCCAGGACGGCTGATACCCTGATCCACATCCATCCGGGCGCCGAAGAACTGGGCCGCGTCTGGGCGCCGAGCCTGTCGGCGGCTTCGGACAATTCTCTGGCCGCCCTCGCCCTGTCGGCCATCGAGCCGGGCCGCACATGGAGCGAGCAGGGCGCCGCCGCCCACGCCGACTTCCTCGCCTTCTCCTCGCCCATCGAGGTCAAGAGCGCGGTCAACATGAGCGAGGTTATCGCCCATTTGGCGCAGGCCCTGCCCGAAGACGCCATCCTGACCAACGGCGCCGGCAACTTCGCCGCCTGGCTGCACCGCTTCCACCGCCATCAGGCCCGCCGGACCCAGCTGGCCCCGACCTCGGGCGCCATGGGCTATGGCTATCCGGCGGCCCTGGGGGCCAAGGCGGTCGATCCGTCGCGCGAAGTGGTCTGCATCGCCGGCGACGGCGACTTCATGATGAGCGCCAACGAGATGGCCACCGCCGCCCAGTACGGCCTCGGCGTCATCGTGGTGGTCGTGGACAACGGAACCTTCGGCACCATCCGCATGCACCAGGAACGGGAATACCCCGCCCGCGTCATCGCCACCGAGCTGAAGAACCCCGACTTCGTCAAATACGCCGAGGCCTTCGACGCCTTCGCCGTGCGCTGCGAGAAGACCGAGGACTTCCCGGCGGCGCTTGCGGCGGCGCGTGAAGCGGCGGCGGGCGGGCGTCCGGCCCTCATCCACCTGATCACCGACGCCGAGCAGATCGCGCCGGGGCGGACGATTACGGATTTGCGCGGGCAATAACATTGTCCCTCTCCCGATGGGAGAGGGCTTGAGCTTTCAGAGGGCTTAGGCCGATCCGCGGAGGCGAAAGGCGAGGGGGTTATGCGTCGTTTTCTGATCTCGTCCGTCGCCGCCCCATCCCTGCTCCTGAAGACGCGCGTCCGCTCCGCTCTCAGCCAGGCGCGGGCGGGGCGTCGGCCGGAATGTTGCGGTCCAGGAAGGCTTTCAGGGCGCGCAGCATCTGGAGGCGATAGCTTTCGCGTGTGATGGAGTGGTCGGCGAAGCGGAAGGTGTGGACTTCCGGCTTGATGGCGCTTTGGCGTTCCAGCGCCTGGGCCATGTTGGTGGTGTGCGACAGGGGCACCACGTCATCGAGTTCGCCGTGCATCAGCAGCACAGGCATGGTGATGTCGCGCGCCCGCCGGGCCGGGGATTCATCCGCCAGGCGGCTGCGATCCCGCCAGGCCCGACCGATCATGCGGCTCATGATCTCGTCGCCGCCGAAAAAGCGTTCGGCGTGGCCGATCAGGGCCAGCAGGTCGGTGACGGGAGCGACGGCTGCGGCGCATTTGAAGAGTTCGGGGTGTTCGGCTGCGGCCATAAGCGAAAGATAGCCGCCGAAGGACCAGCCCGCGATGCAGATGCGGTCCGGGTCGGCATAGCCCTTTGCAGCGATCCAGCGCGTCCCTTGGGCCACATCGCCCAGGATCGCTCCGCCCCACTCCTTTTCGCCAGCTTGCCGGAAGGCTTCGCCATAGCCCGTCGAGCCCCGGAAATTCGGCTTGAGCACGCCATAGCCGAGGTTGGCCAGGTACTCGGCGATGAAGTCGAAATCAGCGTCGTCGCGCGCATGGGGGCCGCCGTGTGGCATGACGACGAAGGGCAGCTCGCGCGCCTCGTCCAGGGCGGTTCCGGGCGGCAAGATGATGTAGCCCGGGATTTCGAGGCCGTCTTCGGCGGGATAGCTGACGGCATAGACCGGTGCGGCGGGACGAGCCTCCAGCCGCGCATACATGTCGGCGATCTTGCGTTTCTCCCCGGTGGCGGTGTCCAGCCAGAAAACGCTGTCGGGGCGCGTACCGGCATAGGCGCCCACTACGGCGAAACGTCCGTCCGACGTCTCGTCGACCGTCCATGTATCGTCTTCACCGACCATGTCGCTGATGCGCTGCGCCCGCTGCTCGGTCGCTTCATGGGTGAAGGCGAACCGACTGATGTCGTCGGTATAGCGGACAGCGACGACCTGACTCTGATCCGGCGACAGACGCACGCCCTCCGCATCGTGGCGCGGGTGCTTGAACAGGGTCTGGACAAAGGCGCCCTGGGCGGTGTCGTAGATGTAGGCGCCGGTGGTCCCGCCCTCGTGGTTCGAGAGTACGGCCACCCGGCTGACGTGACCATCCATTGCGAGCGGCTCGAACACCGCTTCCGGGTGGACGCCCGGCAGGACCATCTGCTCGGCGGAGTCGCCTGTCGTGCGATAGAGGGGTGAGCGGCCATGCAGGACGTCGCCCAGTCCGATCAGGTTCCGGCCGGTCGAATCCGCCAGCCAGCCGACGACGCCGCGAACATTGTCGCGAACCGGAGTGAGACGCCCTGTCACCACATCGGCCCGATACAATCCGGGATTGACGGGCTTTTCCCAGTCGAAGGTCAGCAAGACTCCCGTCGGGTCATCATCCAGCATGCTGGTGATCCGGTCCTGGAAGGGCGGATACCAGGGGGCCCTCTTCTTGCGCGTCTGGTTCAACATCACCGGGGTGTTCAGGCTCGGGTCGAAGGAGATGAGGCGGCGCTCGTTCAGCAAGGAGCCGAAACGGCCGGTCGGCACATCCACGCTGACCAGAATGCGGCTGTCGCCCTTCCATCGCACCCAGTTGGGTTCGCGGCCCGGTCCCATCGAATAGGTGGCGACGGCGACCTGGGGGGGGGGCGGCGTCGCGAACCTCGATATGGAACAGGCTGTCGCGCTGCACGATCACCGCGATGCGCTGGCCGGAGTCCGAAAGGGATATGCTGTTCAGACCCGGCGGCGCCGCGAAGGCCTCCGCCAGATCCTGGGCGGTAGCCGGTCCCGAAGGCAAGATCGACATCGCCAATGCGACGGCGGCGGCGATAGCCGAAAAACTGCGCATGAAATCCCCCTCTTCATACTGTGACGCTTTCTCATCCATGACCTGGCTGTTGGCAAGCGCGCCGAGGCAAGGTCTCGCCTTCTCGATGTCGGAGCGGTAAAGGGCCGCCATGCCCTTTACCGCCACCGTCCTGACCATGTTCCCCGAGGCCTTTCCCGGGCCGCTCGGCGTGTCGCTGATCGGCACCGCCTGGCGCGAGAAGGGGCTGTGGGACCTGCAGACGCTGGACATTCGCGCGTTTTCCGAAGATAAGCGCGGCTTCCTGGACGACACCCCCGCGGGTGGCGGTCCCGGTCAGGTGCTTAAAGCGGACGTGGTGGCCCGGGCTTTGGATAGTCTGGAAGGCCCGCCTCGGCCGCTTTTGTACATGAGCGCACGCGGTCGACCCCTGACGCAGGCGCGAGTGAAGGAATGGGCCAAGGCCGACGGCATCGTCGTGCTTTGCGGTCGTTTCGAGGGGGTGGACCAGCGGGTGCTCGACGCACGCGGGTTCGAGGAGATCTCCGTCGGAAACGCAGTCCTGGCCGGTGGCGAGGCGGCGGCCATGGTGGCGATCGAGGCGTGCATACGACTGGTCCCCGGTGTTCTAGGCGCGGCTGAAAGCCTGTCGTCCGAGAGTTTTGAGGACGGTCTTCTGGAACACCCGCAGTACACGCGACCGCGGACGTTCGAGGGACACGACATTCCCGAGGTGCTGCTGTCGGGCGATCACAAGAAGATCGCGCAATGGCGAGAGGCGCAGCGGGAAGAGACTACGCGGGAACGGCGTCCGGACCTCTGGGCGGCGCATCTTGCAAAGACGGCTGCGGAGCCTGGCTCCGCCAAATCAAAGGCAAAGGGCGCTAAAGCCCGAGGAGAATAGACATGAACATTGTTCAGCAGATCGCTGCCGAAGAAAAAGCCCGCCTGCTCGAAGGCAAGACCATCCCCAACTTCCAGCCGGGCGACACCCTGCGCGTCCACGTGAAGATCAAGGAAGGCGAGCGTGAGCGCGTCCAGGCGTTTGAAGGCGTCTGCATCGCCCGCGACAGCGGCGGCATCAACGAGACCTTCACGGTCCGCAAGATTTCCTTCGGTGAAGGCGTGGAGCGTCGCTTCCCGATCCTGTCGCCGAACATCGAGTCCATCGAAGTGAAGCGTCGCGGCGTCGTCCGTCGCGCCAAGCTCTACTACCTGCGCGACCGTCGCGGTAAGTCGGCCCGTATCGCCGAGCGCCAGACGGTTCGTCCGGCCAAGGGCGTGGCTGTTCCGGTCACGGGTTCTGATGACAAGGGCGACGAGGCTTAGTCCTAAGCCCCCGCTCTACGCTGAAAAGATCGAGGCCCCGGCGGAAACGCCGGGGCCTTTTGTCATTCTTGGTGCGCTATCGCGCGCCGCGCGGCGGCTTGCTGCTTGAGCGCGGTTTCTCCCTCTCACTTGGGGGAGGGTGGCTGACGCGCAGCGTCAGACGGGTGGGGGCGGCCAGGCTATTCAAGCGCCGCGTTCCGTATCACCGCCCCCTCCCCACCCGGTCGCTACGCGACCACCCTCCCCATGAAGGGGAGGGAGAGCTCCGGCTAATGCGGATGCAGCGGATTGTCGGCGTCGTGCTGGCCTTCGAGGCTGCGTCGCAGGACGTGCATCTCGTCGTGACCGGCTTTGACGGCGGCGTGGGCGCGGCGGA
>RCUK01001956.1_pt1 | contig 11897 bp, 16 predicted proteins | sample 2166381 | NCBI WGS metagenome assembly RCUK01 (sample SAMN09932809, study PRJNA488358) | compost metagenome | isolation source: compost soil in an enriched community | place: Germany: Experimental Botanical Garden
CAGGAACTTCTATAGGTGCCAACATTGAGGAAGCCATTGGTGGACAAAGTGATAAAGATTTTTTTGCTAAACTCACCATAGCCTACAAAGAAGCCCGAGAAACTCATTACTGGATTCGATTATTGACCGATACCAATTACATCTCCAAAAAAGAAAACGAAAGTTTGCTTAATGATATAAACGAGTTGCTGAGAATTATTGGTTCTATTCAGAAAACCTTACGTTCTAAAAATCAATAACACATAATTACAAATTCGTAATTCTCAATTCGTAATTTCTAATTCGTAATTTGCATTTCGTAATTCATAATTCATAATTAACAAACTACCCTATCTCCTTAATTCCTTTAACGAATATCCATTTCATAAATAGTTTTTCACCATCCTTGGTTTTTACTGCCTGAAATTTTGGTGACAAAAGAGTTCCTACGACAAAAGCAGTCAAAGGAATATAAAATCCTGTCAAATTAGTGTAGCTCGCTACCAAATAACGAAAGGAAAGAAATAAAATCGAAAAGCATCCCAGTTGATACAAGAATGCGCGTACTTGTAATTTAGTCATAATAAATTATGAGTTATGAATTATAAATTATTAATTTTTTGTAAATCTGTCTAACACTGATTACTGCTACCTGAATACTAAAAAACTGATCACTGAACACTATTCCGATATCTGAAATTTAGTTCTCTTACTGCCTTCGTACATTTCGTATTTCACTAATCTGGCTTCAAGACCGGCATTGAAAAGTTTTATTTTTCGGGAAGGTTTTAGCCCCACAAACTTCAATGCCTCTAGGTTAGCAGTGATAAACCAGGCATTGGTACCCGGATAGTTTTTCTTTAGGGTGTCACCAATATTTTTGTAGAATTCCTCCATGTGAATATCCAATCGTTCGTCATACGGCGGATTGAAAACCATGTGTAATTTCCCTTGAGAAGTTTTTTCGGTATCAAAAAAGTTCTGTTCCTCGATCGTAACATAATCATCAAGGTTGGCGTTTCTGATATTGTCTTTGGCTTTTTGAACCGCACTTGGCGCTTTGTCATAGCCTTTTATAGTGTAATGAAATTCTTTTACTTTTTTCATCAAACTGCTTACGATTTGGTCAAATAAATCGTTGTCCCAATCGTTCCATTTTTCGAAAGCAAATTCTTTTCTATTGATGTTTGCCGGAATGTTGCACGCAATCATCGCTGCCTCGGCAAGGAATGTTCCAGAACCACACATCGGATCCAAGAAATCCCCCTGTCCTTCCCAACCGGAAAGCAACAAAATTCCTGCAGCCAGCACCTCGTTGATCGGAGCAATATTAGTCGCCGTTCTATATCCACGTTGGTTTAATGCATTACCTGAAGTGTCTAAGGCAATCGAAACCTGGTCTTTGTCAATATGAACATTGATTCTCAAATCGGGATGCACTTTATCAATACTCGGACGTTGGCCCGTTCTTTCCCTGAATTGGTCAACAATGGCATCTTTACATTTTTGGGAAACAAATTCCGAATGATTAAAATACTCCGAATGCACTGTCGCATCAATTACAAAAGTCTGGTTGGCATTAATGTATTTAGACCAATTCACGCCGGAAACTCCTTTGTACAAAGCCTTTTCATTATTGGCTCTAAAAGCATAAATAGGTTTTAAGATTTTCAAAGCCGAACGCAAAGCTAAATTAGCCTTATACATGAATCCTTTGTCCCCCTTAAAACTCACCATTCTTACACCTTGCTCCACCTCTTGTGCGCCCAACATCTGCAATTCTTTAGCCAGTATTTCTTCAAAACCAAAAAAGGTTTTGGCAATCATTTTATAATTATTTTCCATTGTAAAATCAAGTATTCGATGCAAAAATACACTAAATTTGCGGTACTTGAATTAATTGAAAACGAATAAATGCCGAATTCCGAAAAACACGAAATCGAAAACCCCAAAGCAGATACTAATACTTGGTTCTCCTCCTGGTTTGACACCCCCTATTATCACATCCTTTATAAAGAACGAAACTACAGGGAAGCACAGATTTTCATGGATAATCTGACGCATTATCTGAATCTTCCTGAAAAAGCAAAAGTGTTGGATTTGGCTTGTGGAAAAGGACGTCATTCCATCTATTTGAACCAATTAGGATTTAATGTTATTGGCGCCGATTTATCGGAAAACAGCATTGCCGAAGCCAGTAAAAACAGCAATGAAACCCTGCATTTTCAGGTTCATGACATGCGTGAAGTTTTTGAAGATAAGTTTGACGCTATATTTAATTTGTTCACCAGTTTTGGTTATTTCGAAAATGACGAAGACAATCTGACCACCTTAAAAGCCATCAAAGCCAGTTTAACCGAATACGGGTTTGCAGTAATTGATTTTATGAACGTTACCCAAGTTATCGATACTTTGGTTCCGGAAGAAACAAAAACAGTAGACGGAATCGATTTTCATATCAAAAGATATGTACAAGACGGCCATATTTTCAAAGAAATTGACTTTGAAGACAAAGGTCAAAAATTTCATTTCACCGAAAAAGTAAAAGCACTGACACTAAAAGATTTTGAAGCACTGATGGAAGAAGCCGGGATTTTTCTTTTAGATGTTTTTGGTGATTACAAATTGAAAAAATTCCACAAAACAGAAAGCGAACGATTGATAATGATTTTTAAATAAAATCTTGCAGTTAATCATTAAACGAATAAACAGTTAAACGATTAAACAGTAAAACAATTAAACAGTTAAACTACTAAACAAACGATTCAGTAAAAAACATGAATTACCTTTTACCTTTACTTTCCGTACTCATAGGATATATTTTAGCATTGGTTATCAAACCGAAAAAAAAAACCAACCTAAAATTACTATTAGCCTTTAGTGGTTCTTTTTTGCTTTCCTTAACGGTGATGCACTTATTGCCGGAAGTGTATGAAAGTCACGACCACAACATTGGAATCTTCATCATGATCGGAATCTTGTTTCAAATCATATTGGAATTTTTCTCAAAAGGTGCTGAACACGGACACGTTCACGGCCATGAGATAATCAGCCATATTCCTTGGTTGCTTTTCATCAGTCTTTGTATTCATGCTTTTTTAGAAGGGTTTCCGGTAAGTCACCATCATGATTTAGCCATTGGAATTGCCATACATCATTTGCCTATAGCGATCATATTGACCACTTTTTTCATCAACGCAAGTCTGAATAAAAAAGCTATTTTTTTCTTTATGATTACTTTTGCAGTTATGACACCGCTAGGAACTCTTTTGTCTGATTATTTGCCGGTATTGAGCACGTATCATACTGAGATCACAGCTGTGGTGATTGGAATTTTATTCCATATTTCATCCACCATTATTTTTGAAACAACCGAAGGACATAAATTCAATATTGCCAAAGTTTCGATGATTATTCTCGGAATTGCCTTGGCCTATTTTATATAATTTATAATTGCGCGTACGGACAACTCGCGAGTTGTCCCTACGTCTAAAAATTTGAATCTAAAAAAAATGAACTTTATCAAAACCACCGAACAGTCCTCAAAATACGAGCATTTAGAAAAAATGTCAGTTCATGATTTGCTTTCCAATATCAATCAGGAAGACAAAACAGTACCGTTGGCAGTAGAAAAAGCTTTACCACAAATAGAAACTCTGGTTGATGTCGTTGTGGCCAAAATGAAACTGGGCGGCCGCTTGTTCTACATTGGGGCAGGAACTTCAGGACGTTTAGGTGTGGTTGACGCCTCAGAATGCCCACCAACTTTTGGTGTTCCATTTGATTTGGTTAACGGAATCATTGCCGGTGGTGATAAAGCTATCCGTCGGGCCGTAGAAAATGCCGAAGACAATACAACTCAAGCCTGGATCGATTTACAAGAGCAAAACATTAGCGAAAATGATGTGGTTATAGGCATTGCAGCTTCTGGAACCACGCCTTACGTTATTGGTGGATTAAAAGCTTGTAATGAACACAATATTACGACAGGAAGTATTTCCTGCAATGCCGGAAGTCCGCTTTCGCAAACGGCCAAATTACCTGTTGATGTTGTCGTTGGACCAGAATTCGTGACGGGAAGCTCCCGAATGAAAGCCGGAACTGCACAAAAATTAGTACTCAACATGATCTCTACTGCTGCCATGATTCAGTTAGGAAAAGTAAAAGGCAACAAGATGGTTGACATGCAATTGAGCAACAGCAAACTGGTAGATCGTGGCGTAAAAATGATCATGGGAGAAATTTCGGTTTCGTACGATGAAGCATCCGAATTATTGAAAAAACACGGTAGCGTGAGAAAAGCCGTTGATTATTATAAAGCACAGTAATCCGATTGTGACGACTCAAAAACTTTGAACCTAAAACTTTAAACAATAATGGCAACCAACAAAGATCTTTTAGCCAAAGGCGTTAAATATTTAACGGGCGCATTGCCACTGCTTTTTATTGGTCCGGCAGTGATTCATAATGCATTCATGAACAAACAAAATGTATGGCATTATCTCGTTTTGGCCGTCGGGATTATCATTTGTCTTGTTGCTGTCTATCTTGCTTTTTTAGGTTTAAAAACAATGATGAAAAGCTTATTTAACGACTAATTTGTATCTTTACTAAAATTTTTAATCATGGATATTCAAGCAGATATAGAATGGATTCATCAAGAAATTGACAAAGTAAAAGACCCGACTTTTGTTGAAAAACTAAAACATCTTTTGCAATCCATAAATACAACTACCGCTGCAACGGCTACTGAATACAATAATGACATTGATAAAGCCTTGAAAAGTATTCAAGAGGGACGTTATTATTCTGATGAAGAAGCTAGGAAAATTGCAAAAAAATGGAGAAGAAAATAATTTGGTCTTATGATGCCCTAGAGCAACTGGAAGACATTCATTTTTATATTTATTTCGAAAGCAAATCAATCCAAATCGCAGATAAAGTAATAGAAAGTATTTTCGATAGTACTGAAATACTAAAAACAAATCCTGAAACTTACAAACTCGACAAACAAAAAATCAATAATGATGGCAGTTTTAGAGTCTACCTTATTTATAATTACAGTATATCCTATCAAATAACTAAAAACACTATACTAATTCTCCGTGTGAGACATAATGCAAGAAAATCGAAAAAACTCCCATGGAAAACCTGATTCACATTCAAAAAACATTTGAAAAAGTTGTTTACGCTAACAAAAAAATCAATCACCGGGAATTTGAAGATTGTGTTTTCAAAAACTGTGATTTCTCCAATAGTGATTTCTCAAACAATACTTTTATGGATTGCGAGTTCATCGATTGTAATTTATCTATGATGGATGTATCGGGAACCAGTCTAAAAACGGTTGGTTTTAAGAACTGCAAATTACTGGGAATTCCTTTCAATGCTTGCGCTGATTTTATGTTTAGTGTTCATTTTCAGGAGTGTATTTTGGATTACGCTACTTTTTCTAATAAAAAAATGCCTAAAACAAAATTCAATTCCTGTTCGATGAAAGAAACCACTTTTATTGGAACTACGTTAACCAATTCGGTTTTTGAAAATTGCAATCTGGACAATGCTGTTTTTAATGACTGTCAGCTTGCAGGAGCTGATTTTACAACGGCGTACAATTACAAAATTGATCCTGAATACAATCCAATGAAGAAAGCCAAATTTTCCATACAAGGAGTTCCGGGACTTTTAGAGAAATATGATATAAAAATCCAGTAATCATGGAAACCGATATAGCTTATTTAGAAAGTGTAAAAAAGCAATTTCTTTATTACAAAACTTTAGGAGAGAAAGCGATAGAACAACTTGAACCCGAACAGCTTTTTATTTCATTAAATGAAGACACTAATAGTATTGCTACTATTGCAAAACATTTATCAGGAAACATGCTTTCCCGTTGGACAGACTTTTTAACGACGGATGGAGAAAAAGAATGGCGACACCGTGATGCTGAATTTGAAAACGATTTGGAAACAAAAGAAGAAATGATGGCAGTTTGGAACAAAGGTTGGAATTGTTTTCTCAGCACTTTGGATTCCTTGAAACCAGAACAACTTTCTGAAATTATTTATATCCGCAACGAAGGTCATACCGTTATAGAAGCGATCAACAGACAATTGGCACATTATCCGTATCATGTAGGACAGATTGTTTTCTACGCTAAAATGTTAAAAAACAGTAATTGGGAAAGCCTTTCTATTCCAAAAAACAAATCTGGCAGCTATAATTTGGATAAGTTTTCCAAAGAAAAAAGCATTAAGAATTTTACGGATGATGAACTGAAAAATTTGAAATAATAGTTCAACATACTCTGATTTCTGAAAAGCATGACAAAATCAGTTTAAAAATAAGAAAAAACAAAAAGAACTAATTTCGTCCGTTATTATTCTTTCTTTATTGACTCATCCGGTATATCGCTAACTTTTGTAAAAAAATCATCCATCGCATGTATCAACTCTTTTTTACTTTTTTTTGATTTGGCTATTTGAAATAAGTTGGTCATCATGACAGCATCTTCTTCACTGTGTTTACGCATTGCATTATGCTCCTGATTTTTTTCCTGTTCAAGCATTTTATTTTTTTTTGAAAGTTATTCTTATTAGCACTATCATAAAACAACTAAACATTAACAAATGGTTAAACAATTGAATTATCAGACAAGAGGAATACATTTTGTTTGATGATTTAGTTTTTAAATTAATTCCATTAAAATGATAACAGAATATAAAAATAATTTTGTTGCTATAACAAAAATCACAACCTTTACCTAGAATCAAAAACACTGAAAATTTTTACTAACACAAACAATCCTTCAAAACATATAATAATGGTTATCAATAAATTAAATACAAAAATAATTCTCCTGTTTTCAGCAATACTTTTAATTTCATGTTATAATACGGAACACAATTGTAAAGATTTTAAAACCGGAAAATTCAAATTTGAATTTGAAGTTGACGGCGTTAAGAAAACAACCGTTTTTGAACGAACTGACAGTTTAGAAATAGAAACCTTTGAAGGTAAAACCGATACCGCTTCGATACGATGGATCAGCGATTGCGAATATGTTTTGCAGAAACTTCATCCAAAAAACATGGCTGAGAAAGCACCAATTGGGATGAAAATTTTGACAACCTCAAAAAATTCCTATACCTTTGAATTTGGAATGGTCGGTTCTGACACAAAGCAAAGAGGAACAGTAATAAAAATTTCAGACAATTAACAACTTAAACCCCATAATCAAATAAAAGATGGAAGTATTTTTAAATCCCGATGCTTGGATTGCCTTGTTAACATTGACTTTTTTAGAAATTATTCTGGGTATCGATAACATTATCTTTATCTCTATTGTTACTGGAAAATTAGCCCCTGAAAAACGTAAAAAAGCAACTCAGATAGGTTTGTTTCTAGCCATGTTCATGCGTATTGCTTTATTATTTGGAATAACATTATTAATTAAAATGAAGGAACCGTTATTTAGTCTTGACTGGGGTTGGTTCACTGCTCATTTTAATGGTCAAGCGTTAATATTGTTGGCTGGAGGTATCTTCTTAATCTATAAAAGTACCAAAGAAATCAATGAAAAAGTAGACCATAAAGGAGAAGAAGAAAAAGAATTAAAAACTTCTGCCGCAAAATCTTTCGGAAGTGTCATTTTTCAGATTTTGTTAATTGACCTAATTTTCTCTGTAGACAGTATTCTTACAGCAGTTGGTATGACTAACGGTCTTGAAGGAGCCCTATATATAATGATTACCGCCGTAATCGTTTCTGTGGGTGTCATGATGTTATTTGCTGTTCCGGTTGGAAACTTTGTAAATGCAAATCCTTCCATCCAGATTTTAGGCTTGGCTTTCTTAATTCTAATCGGCTTTATGTTGATCACAGAGAGCATGCACTTATCTGAAGCAATGTTAGTAGGAAAAGAAGTTGGTGCCGTACCTAAGGCCTATTTGTATTTTGCCATAACATTCTCTTTGGCAGTTGAATTCATCAATATGAAAATGAGAAAGAAAAAACATAACTAATAAATATGCTTTCAAAGAATATAAAAAATGCGCTTATCATAGCCGCTTTGGTTGGAAGTTTGCTAAACACGATTAACAGTTATGATGTGATTTGGGAAGGTAATTTCACCCTCAGAAATGTCATCAAGATTATTTTGACATACATTACACCCTTCTGTGTGTCTTTATATTCTTCGACAATTGCAGCCAGATCATTTGAGAAAGCTTAAAATACAAAACACAGTTACCCAAAAAGTAACTGTGTTTTTTTTATATATTGTTTTATAAATTAACTTAGGTGCAAATAAGCGTCATGAAAAATACCATCTCCCATCGAGTAGCGGACTTTTTAAAAAACTTCCCTCCTTTTAACTTCTTACAACAAAAAGATATTGAAACCCTTTCGGAACAGATATCCATCATTTATAAAGAAAAAGATAGCGTTGTCTTTGCCGAGAACGAAGAAACCCATTCCTCTTTTTATGTAGTTCATAAAGGAGCTGTAGCGCTCAGAAAAGGACTCAAAAACGATATCTTGGATATGTGTGATGAAGGAGATATTTTTGGGCTAAGACCTCTTATTGCCAATGAAAACTATAAGATGGAAGCCAGGACCCATGAGGAGAGTATTCTTTATGCGATTCCAATAGCCGTTTTTAAACCGTATGCTCTAGAGAATAAAGCGGTAGGAAACTTTTTGATTGAAAGCTTTGCCTCTAACACGCGTAATCCCTACTCCAAAAGTCACAGAGGAAAATTATACGGCGAAACAGTAGGAAGCGAAGGTCTCTTAGACACTGATAAAAAGTTATTGGATTTACAGCCTGTAAAATATTCTAAAAAACTGATTACCTGCTCTTCTGAAACAACAGTAAAAACTGTTGCTGAAATCATGACCAAGAAAAACGTGGGTGCCATTTTGGTTGTAGAAAACACCCTCCCCGTTGGTATCATTACAGATAAGGATTTAAGGAATAAAATTGTGACCGGAGAATTTCCTATCACTACAACTGCAGCATCAATCATGACCACTCCCGTTGTTACCTATCCAAAGAAAATGACCGTCACTCAGGCACAAATGGCAATGATGAAAAGTAACATCAGTCATTTATGTCTTACGAAAGACGGTACGACAAACACAAAAGCTGTAGGCATTCTTTCCAAACATGATGTTATGGTTTCGCTGGGTAACAATCCGGCTGTCCTAATTAAAGCAATAAAAAGAGCTAAAAAATTCAAAAACATAAAACCGATACGAACCAGTATCATGCATTTATTACAAGGGTATTTAGATCAAAATATCCCTATGACACTGACCTCAAAAATAATTACAGAATTAAATGATGCCTGTATTCAACAAGTCATAGAAATAGCGCTCAAAAAAATGAAAACTCCTCCTCCGGTAAAGTTTGCATGGTTGGCTTTGGGAAGTCAAGGACGAAGCGAGCAATTGCTGCATACCGACCAGGACAATGCCTTAGTTTATGAGGATGTTCCGGAAGAATTAAAAACAGAGACAAAAAAATATTTTATAGAATTATCTACTCATGTCAATAGAGGCCTCTTTGAAATTGGATATGATTATTGTCCTGCCGAAATGATGGCTTCTAATCCAAAATGGTGTCTGAGTCTTACAGAATGGAAAAATACAGTCTACGGCTGGATTACTAATCCAGGGAAAGATGGCGTATTATTGTCCTTTATATTTTTTGATTACAGCCTGTCTTATGGGGATCGTGATCTTGTAAACAATCTATCCGATTTTATTTTTGAAAATGTAAAAGCCAATCCGATATTTTATGTACACTTAGTAAGTGGGGCACTGAAAAGCCCATCTCCTACCGGATTTTTCAGGCAATTTTTATTAGAACAGGACGGTGCCCATAAAGATTTCTTCGATATCAAAAGACGGGCGCTGATGCCTTTGGCGGATGCTGCCAGAGTATTAATTATCTCACATTCTGTAAAATCAATCAGTAATACTCCGGAACGTTTTGAAAAATTAGCAGAATTAGAGCCAAGCAATAAAGAACTGTATTTAGCCTGTTCTTATTCCTATAAAGCATTACTAAAATTCAGAACCAAGCAGGGACTTTTACATAATGATTCCGGGCAGTTTATTACCCTTAAAGATCTTTCAAAATTAGAAAAAATAAAGCTGAAGAGCACTTTTAAAACCATTAAGGAACTTCAGGATCTTATTACTATCCGATTTAATGTTTCAAACATATTGTAATGATGAACTTCTTAAAAAGAATTAAAACCGCCGTATTTAACTTTTTAGACAAAACTGAAGAGTCAGACGATGAGACACTATTACAAGATATTGATGCTGTCCGTTTTGTCGTTTTGGATACAGAGACCACGGGCTTTGATTATATAAATGACAGGATACTTTGCATTGGAGCCCTTGTTCTGCAAAATAATACGATTAACATTCAGGATAGTTTTGAAATTTTTATTGAGCAGGAACATTATGATAAATCAACTGCAAAAATTCACGGAATCCTGAAAGAATGGATTGTGAGCCGCCCCTCTGAATTAGAAGCCTTACAACAATTTTTGGTGTTTTTAGGAGACTCCATTATCATTGCGCATCATACTTACTTTGATATTACAATGATTAATAATGCATTGGAGAGAAACGGATTGCCAAAATTAAAAAACAAAACTCTGGATACGGCGGTGTTGTATAAAAAAACGCTCATAAAATCTTATCTGTTGGAACGCAAAGACACATATACTTTAGATGAGCTTGCCGATAAATTTGATATCTCTAAAAAAGACAGGCATACGGCCATAGGTGATGCCTATATTACTGCGATTGCTTTTTTGAAAATTCTGAGCAAATTGAAAGAGGAAAAGGAAATTACGCTAAAGCAGTTGTTCAAATAAAAAAATCCCTTTAGGAAAGTCAAAAAAAAAGCTCCTTTTTGAGGAGCTTCTATTTAATCTAAACTTAAAGTTATCTGACCGTCATCTTCCAATTGAACATCCGCATCATTTGCGTCTGTTTCTCCCTGAACTTCCAGTTCTTCAGGAATAACCTCCTCTGGAGCTTCATAAGGCAAAGGTTCCAATAAATTGACTTGTTTCAACTTGTCTGCAGTTAATTGATTTCCGAGTGCTTTGAAGCCTTTAACAGCAATAAATGACTCTATATCAACAACCATATTTTCTTTTTGAACCCCTTTTACTTTCGTGAAAACCAACTCAGCGACCGGACGATAATCTGTTGACACTATTTCCAGTTGGGATTTAGGGTTTTCGGTAATAAAACATTCCTCTCTATTTTCGGTTTCCACCAAAAAGCGTTTGATGTAATATCGTTCTTTTTCACCATCAAAATAAATGGCTGAAATCGGTTTTTTTGGAACCCATTTTTCTAAGACCACCATATCTTCATCAAAATGCGTGGATAATTCCGGCGTAATCACTTTCAGTTTACCCGATTGGGAAATTATCAGAATTTTATCACTTGGCCTGAATTCTCCTAACAGTTCTCCTCTGGCATCTACATTTAATCGTTGAACGGTTTCATCATACCAAATTTTTCTTGGCAATAAAGTAGAAATTCCTTTCTCTTTCAGTTCGATTTTTTTGATTGGGTATTTAGTTACCAAATTCCCTTTGGAAGCACGGCCTTTTATCGCCAAATTAGCAAAATCAATATCGAATTTTAGTTTTTTGACACTACCTACCTGACGTAATATTATGGTTATTACCTCAGCTTCGCCATTTGGATTACAGGAGAAATACAACACTTGAGATCCTGCCGTTTCATTAGTCAAATCATAGGCTTTATCACGTGTTACTCCAGAAACATTAAAACGTTTAATATAAGACGGCCCTGATTTTCCATCACGATAAATCATGTTGTAAATGGTACGTTTATCACTCTTGTCAAAAATAGCT
>RCUK01001963.1_pt1 | contig 11859 bp, 13 predicted proteins | sample 2166381 | NCBI WGS metagenome assembly RCUK01 (sample SAMN09932809, study PRJNA488358) | compost metagenome | isolation source: compost soil in an enriched community | place: Germany: Experimental Botanical Garden
GATAAAGACTTTGAAAAAAGAATGGGGTACACCTTAGAAGATCATGTAAAAACAAAATCCATAATTACTATGCAACTTAATGGAAATGAAAAATATGATGATAGTATTCTAAATAATTTTCAGCTTGAAATTCAAAAAATAATTAAGGATGAGGATGCAAGTAAAGGTATTCATCTAAAATTTAGTAAAAAAACTACCTATGAAAATGTAATTCGTTCCTTTCAGATATGCAAAATAGAAAATTGTCCTACTTATGCTCCTGATGGATATGATTTATGGGTTTTTCCATATTATAAAAAGAAAAATAAAAAAACAATCAAATGAAACTACTAACCACCACCCTATTTTTAATTTTCAATTTAACCTTATTCGCACAATCGAATCAATTTGCTGGCGAATATCAGCGTACACTTGAAGACACACAAACAAAGAGTGTAATTGAATATAAACTGACTTTAAATCAAGATGGAACATTTGTATTTCATTCGTATTCGTATATTAAGGGAGGTGTTCCTCCAAAAGTAAATAAATCCGGAAAAGGAAAATGGACTTCAAAAGACAATCTGATTACTTTTTCTTCAAACAAACAAGAAGACTTTGATGAAAAATATACTTTGGATTTTAATAATTCAACGGCGCGATTTAAAACTAAAAATGCAAGAGACAAATCAGATCAAATCGTTAAAACGAGGCTTACATTTTTGGAGTCCGGAATTTTCTGGATGGAGAGACTTGATGTTTTTAAGATATAAATACGTTTAAAATCAAGCCTTTGCAAAGTTTCATATTGATAAATTACAAGTCAACCAAATGAAAATTATCCTGGAAAAATATTTAGATTTTAAACAGTTTCAAAATTTAATTATTTTGACTTTTATTACTGTAATGGTATTTCTCGGAATGCTAAACTCACTTGATTTTAAATCTTACTATAACATTGAAATAGTTTTATTCTTTTTGATTCTTATTTTCATCTCTGTTTTATTTACTAAAAAAGGTCTGTTGAGCGAAAATCAAGAACTTTACACCGCGACTTTTTTGTTTGGATTTGTATTAAGAAAAACAGTAACCGATACATCAGATTTTCAACAGCTTTCTATAATTAATGGAAAACTTTCAACAAACTATGGTTATACCTACGACATTAAAAGATTACGTTATTGGGAACCTAATTTAAATTATTCGGAAACTAGTTTTGCCATATGTATGGTTGATGAAACTAAGGCTTATAAAAAGATTCTGAGACTCACTAAATCTGAAAAAGTAAAACTAGCCATTGATTTTATTGTTAGAAATACAAATCTGCAGTATTAATTCAATAGAAGATCCAGATATTGAGCCATATCTTCGACATACAACCAAAATTAAAAACAAACTAAAACCCTTTATGAAAACTACCATTTACTCCCTATTCTTTTTTCTAATTTCACATACAAATATATTTAGCCAGACTATTGACCAATTAAAAATTGAGAATAGTGAAATGCCGAAAGAATATATTATGACAGAAACTCCAAATTGTATTTCAATTCAAGCCTGTCTCTTTTATAAAAAGACAGAGATGTACAGTGCATTTCTTGGAAAAGCAAAAAACAAATCGGTACAAAATTTTGAATCTAAAAACGACAACGGGAGTATTATGTATTTTGAGTTTGAAAAAGACTTTACAGGAGAAGCCTTTGTAAAAGGCTTATTGTGGGGAAAAGAAAATAAACCAACCGCAGAACATCCGGAACAAATTTTTACCAAAGGTAAGTTTCTGGTCATTTGGAGTTTTCATGACAACAGTGCGCTTCAGAAGATATCTGAAACTAAAGTGAAGAAAGCACTCAATTAAAAAATCATTTTCATATTGCGTTTAGGCTATATTATTAAGTGTTTGATGAATGAACGTAAAACTTTAGCTATGCAGGGACAAAATTTTAGGTCAGCAACCTAAAAAATGAGATACAAAAGGTAAAAATTTCATCTGTCAAACGTAAAAATTTAGGTTTATCACTTAAAAATTTCATGACAGAACCGAAACATATCATGATAAGACCGAACCAGAAAATGAATTAAACTAATTTTACCATTGTCAAAAATAAAAAAAGCAAACATGAATACTAAAAAACTAAAAATTCAAACAAAACGATATTAAAATTCCATAAACCAACATCAAAACCAATTCAATGAAAAAATTATTACTTTTAATTTTATTAGGATTTTCAATAAGCAGCTATTCTCAATCGTCTGGAGAAAAACTCTTTAAAGCTATTTTTGAGCATAATATAGATGCCGTAAAAAAGATTATTGAAACAGATAAATCACTAGTAAACTATGTCAGAAAAATTAATGAATCATTTTATATTCCGGTATTAATGCAGGCGGTTGTAAATGATGAACTTGAAATTTCAAAATATTTAATTGAAAACGGAGCCGACATTAACCAAACGGATGGTTTTAAAATGACCAATTTAATGTGGGCTGCAAACAATCAGAACGTAGAACTCACCAAATTACTATTGAAAAAAGGAGCCGACAAAAACGCTAAAGACATGAATGGAATGACCGCGTTAAAAGCCGCTCAGGAAGTGAAGAATACTGAGATTATTGAGCTTCTTAAATAAGCAAGAAACAAAATAAAACACAAAAAACTACAACCATAAGTTGTAGTTTTCTTTTTATATTATCAGTAAAAATTCCAATTTGAACTTTCCAACTGGTTAATAATCTTTTTTAATTTTCTGAAAGCCAAATATTGCCCGAAAGCTTTTCCTAAAAAAGCCCCTATAAGACACATTAGAAAAACAAAACCAATTGTTGGCCAGCTTAAAAAAAGCTGATTATTGCTGTATTTCCACCCTATAGCAATTAGACAAAAAACAAAGACAAAAAACTTTCCTTCACCACACCCGCAAGCTTTATATAGCCTGTTTATTTTTTGTTCCCAATTTGATGCTACTTCCTTATCTAAATTTTCCAGATCAAATTTCACCGCATTATATCTATGAAATATAGACCTGATTGATTTTAGATAGAGCAAATCATCAAAACACCGAATAACAAAAAAAGAAATATCTGTACGCATCACTATTCGGAATTAAATATAAACACAATGTCTTGAACCACGTAAAGTAGCAATTTGCAGATTCGTCATATTAAAATTAACCAGTTCACCAGCACTGTCAACACTAATCGATGGAAACATAAGGTTAGTTCGACTATCCTCATTGTGCGGCATTAAGCAGGAATGGCCGATTTCATGCGCAATAGATTGAATTCCACTTATATTTGGTTCTACTAATATATAATTATGGGTAGCGGCAAAACTACATCCTACAGTTCGATCCGGTGTGATATTCTGAACAACAAAAACAATTAATTCAGATCCATAACCAAGCGCTCGTTTCAATCCATCTTCAAAAGCACAATCTGCAGAAACCAACTCATAATAGGAACCACCAATCCACCAATCAGAAAAGAATCCACCTGCACCACATTCAACATTATTAGCATCACCAGGTGTATTCAGCTTTGGAACACAAGCACCAGTATAAATCAGATTAACATTACACTGTGTTCTAAAAATATTTTGCGCTGTCCTGATTCCTCTAATTACTGTGGCTTCATCAGTATGAGGAGTTCCATTATTATTCAGGATAATAAGCTTAACATACATTTTTTTCAAAAGACGAACCCCCACGAGAGACGCTAAAAAATCAGGTAAACTAACAATTCTCCAGACAATTTCGGTTATCCAGTTAATAACGGTTCTTATAATTCCGCCTATTATCGGAATACTCAAAATTAGGTTAATAACAAACCCAACAAGATCCAGAACTAGTCCCACTACAGTACAGATAACCTCTGTGATCAATTTTGAAATGGTTACTATAATCCAGGTTACTACCAATACCGCAACAAGTACGATCCAGCAAAACCATTTGTTACAACAGAGGCACCACCAGTTACAAGACTGTTCCCTACACCTGCGTTCTTCTCTGTTTATCCAATTTTCTACTGGCTGTTGAACATTCTCTGTTATCCAGCGGCTAACTTCTCTACATACTCTCATGACATTTAAATTTATTTTACTTTATTTTCAACCCAACGCTATAAGTATGGGCTAACGAACAATCAAAACAAATTTCTGTCCTTTACCTGAGTATTTATCAAGGATAAAAACCCTTTCTTAAGGGGTGTTTTTCCTAATTATATTTCTATATTTATTCTAATTTGATATCGGCATTACAGTTTGCTCCAACAACAAAAAGCAATTACTAAAACAAATACATTTTAATTATGGAAACATCATTTGAAGCAGGAATTAATATTGCCATTAAACTGCCTAAACAAAAATATGATGAAACGGTAGCATTTTACCGCGACATTTTAAAACTCGAAGTTAAAGAAGTGCCTATAACTAATCCGACAGTTTCAAGAACACATTCAGTTCAATTTGGAAATAATGTTATTTGGCTGGATTGTGTTGACAATTATACGCATTCTGAAACCTGGTTACAATTAACAGTACCGAATGTTGAAGAAGCAACAGATTATTTAAAACAAAACGGCGTGCAAACTTGTGATGAAATTGAAGAAATTCCACAAAACATACATTGGATTATGGATCCTTCCGGTACTGTTTTTAATCTGCAAAAAAAGAGCGAGTAAATATCTTCTGTCGAGATTGTTTAGATTTGCTTATTACTAATGTGATTTCTTCTTGCTCACCAAAAACTTAGCATCTTAGCGTCTTAGCATCTTAAAATCTCTCTTCAATGAACAATGACTTCTATTATAAAGCTGTAGAACCAGACGAGTCACTCGCTGACTTCGTAGAAAATATTGGGATGTTTCATAATCCGTCAAATAAAGCCATGGAAGTGGTCTTAATGCCAGACGGAAGAATTGATTTGTTTTTTATGCAATCTGAATCGGAACCCTTTCAGGTTGCACTTATTGGTTTGGAAAATGTTCCTGAACAACAAATTATTCCAGCCAATACAATCGCTTTTAAGATTAGTTTTAAACCCTTGGGAGCTGAATATCTTTTACAAACTTCTATTGCCGATATTTTAAATAGTGCCAAAGTTTTACCTAATGACTTTTGGGAATTTACCACTGATGATTTAAAAGATTTTGAGGCCTTTCATTCTAAAATAGCTAGAAAATTAAAGGAACTTTTGCCTACCAAAATCGACGAAAGAAAGCGTAAACTTTTTAAACTGGTTTACGAATCAAACGGTGAAATAAAAATACAACAGCTTTCAGAAGAAATCTCCTGGAGCAGCCGTGAAATCAATCGGTATTTCAATAAACAATTCGGACTTTCATTAAATGCATTTTGTAAAATACTGCGCTTCAAGGTATCATTAGAGCATATTGCAAAAGGCAGACTTTTCCCCGAATTAAACTTCACCGATCAAAACCATTTTATAAAAGAGATCAAAAAATTCTCCGGTGTTGTACCCAGCGAACTGCTAAAAAATAAAGATGACCGATTTATACTATTATCCGTTCTAAAACAACAATAATTTTGTTCCGACCAAAGGCTGAGAAGCCAAACGGAACGAAATTAATTTAAAATTGAACGGAATGTTACTAGAAAATAAACAAGTCGCGATCATTGGCGGCGGTCCCGGCGGACTTACATTATCCAGACTTTTACAATTACAAAATGTAGATGTAAAAGTATATGAAAGAGATTTAAATAAAAATGCAAGAGTACAGGGCTCACCACTGGATTTACATGATGACTCAGGTTTAGCTGCTATTCGCAAAGCCAATTTATTTGAAGAATTTAGAACTAACTTTATGCCTGGTGCAGATAAAACACTCCTTTTAGACGAACAGGCAAAAGTATTTTACAGCGATCACGAAACGAATCTTGAGGAAGATTTTGACAATGCCTATTTTCGTCCCGAGATTGACCGCGGTGTACTTCGAAAAATACTATTAGAATCCTTGCAGGCTGAAACCGTAGTTTGGGACAGCCATTTTATTTCGATGGAGCCACAAAACGAAGGCTGGCTGCTGCATTTCAAAAACGGTCTATCCGCTTACGCTGATCTTGTAATTGGTTCTGATGGTGCCAATTCTAAAATCCGTCCCTACATCACAGACATAAAACCATTTTATTCAGGCATAACAATGCTGGAGGGCAATATTTACGATTCTGAAAAAGCGGCACCACACCTGCATTCGATAATAAAGGGAGGTAAAATAATGGCCTTCGGAAATGAAAAAAACATTTTAATGGGACAAAAAGGTGACGGCGCTCTTGGTTTTTATGCCAGCTTTAAAGCTGATGAAAACTGGTCCATCGACAGTGGTTTAGACTACGCTGATAGAGAACAAATTTTAGACTGGTTTAAAAAAGCGTATCCGGAATGGAGTACTGTCTGGCATGAATTATTCGAAAATGTTTCAGTACCTTTTATTCCGCGTCTTATTAATTGCATACCCTTAGATCAGACCTGGGAAACTTTACCCAACGTAACAATCATTGGCGATGCCGCACACGTTATGCCACCTTTTGCCGGCGAAGGCGCTAATATGGCCATGCTTGATGCTTTGGAATTAAGCGAATACCTGACTTTAAATCAATATTCAACACTGCAGGAAGCCATTGCCAGTTATGAAATAAATATGCGTCAAAGAGCATCAAAAGCAGCACAGGAATCACTTGAAAATGGTGAAAAAATGCATTCAAAAGAGGCATTGAAAACGATGCTTGAGTTTTTTAGTAACTAAGATGCTAAGGTTCTAAGAAACTAAGAAAAAACACAAGCAAAATCCTTTCGAGGAACGAAGAAATCGCACTCTAAAAAGGCGGTGCTAAATTTTCTCGCAGACTTTAAACAGATCTAAGCAGATTTTTTTTAAAATAAAATAAGTTGTAAAAAATCTGCATTTATCTGCTAAAATCTTTTTAAAATCTGCGTGAAATAATTTGCAGCAAAAAACTTTGCGTCTTCGCGGCTTTGCGAGATTAAAACAAAACAAACTTAAAAAACTTCATAGCCAGCTTCTTACCTACAATACAAAAAACTTAGTATCTTAGAACCTTAGAACCTTAGCAACTTTCTTATAATAATTCCCTAATTTCGCTTTCCAATTAAGAAAGAGAAAATGAAGGTCTGTATTGCCGAGAAACCAAGTGTAGCACGTGAAATCGCATCCGTTTTGGGTGCCAATACCAAGCACGATGGTTATTACGAAGGCAATGGGTATGCCGTTACCTATACTTTTGGGCATTTGTGTACCTTAAAAGAACCCAACGATTATAAACCACACTGGAAAAGCTGGGATTTGAACAATCTGCCCATGCTTCCGGAGAAATTCGAGACCAAAGTAGTTGAGAATTCAGGAATCCAAAAACAATTCAAAATTGTAAAAAGTTTATTCGACAAAGCCGAAGTAGTCATAAACTGCGGGGATGCCGGGCAAGAAGGAGAATTGATTCAGCGTTGGGTGATGAACGAAGCCAACTATAAAGGCGAAGTCCAGCGTTTGTGGATTTCGTCTTTGACAACAGAAGCTATAAAAGAAGGTTTTGAAAACTTAAAACCTTCTGCGAACTACGATAATTTATTCTACGCCGGATTCTCCAGAGCAATTGGCGACTGGCTACTGGGAATGAATGCTACACGTTTGTATACCGTAAAACATGGCGGTTATAAACAAGTGTTGTCTATCGGCCGTGTGCAAACACCTACCTTAGCAATGGTTGTGGAACGTTTTAAAGAAATTGAGAACTTTAAACCTCAACCCTATTGGGAATTGCAGACTTTATACAGAGAAACACTTTTTAGTTATGAAGAAGGCCGTTTTCTGAATAAAGAAGATGGACAGCTTTTGGCGAATAAAGTCAAAGAAAGTGAATTCGAAATTGTTTCGGTTGAAAAAAAGAACGGAAACGAATTTGCGCCCAAACTGTTTGATTTGACAGGTTTACAAGTGTATTGCAATACAAAATTCGGATTTTCGGCAGATGAAACACTAAAGATTGCGCAAAGTTTGTACGAGCAAAAAGTCGTTACGTACCCGAGAGTTGACACCACATTTCTGCCAAGTGATATTTATCCGAAAGTACCAGGAATTCTGCAAAAATTATCGAATTACAGCACATTAACGCAACCTCTTTTAGAGAAAAAAATAAAGAAATCTCCAAAGGTTTTCAACGATAAAAAAGTTACAGATCACCACGCTATTATTCCGACGGGAATTGAAATCAATTTGCCATACAATCAGCAACAGGTTTACGATATTATTGTAAAGCGTTTTATTGCTGTTTTTTATGATGATTGTTTGGTGGCGAATACGACTGTCATTGGAAAAGCAGCTGAGGTATTATTTAAAACTACAGGAAAAGAAATCCTAAAAAAAGGTTTCCGCGTTGTTTTTGAAGATCCGAACGCCAAAGAAAAAGAAGCTGATATATTGCCGAGTTTTGTTGTGGGCGAAAAGGGTCCGCATGAACCTTCTTTTTTAGAAAAGGAAACCAAACCACCGAATCAGTTTACGGAAGCGACTTTACTGCGCGCCATGGAAACTGCCGGAAAACAGGTAGACGACGAAGATTTACGCGAACTGATGAAGGAAAACGGTATTGGCCGTCCGTCAACGCGTGCGAATATTATTGAAACACTTTTTAAACGTCAGTACATCGTTCGAAACAAAAAACAGGTATTGCCAACGCCAACCGGAATTCAGCTAATTGAAACGATTCAGAATGAATTAATCAAATCGGCTGAACTGACAGGATCCTGGGAAAAGCAATTGAAAGATATCGAAAAAGGAACTTTTACTGCAGGTGCCTTTATTAAAAACATGAAGCGAATGGTTGAAGCTTTGGTTACTGAAGTGCGAAGCGAAACCCGACACGCTAATATTTCGCATGCCGGAAATGTCCAAAAAGAAGCCGTAAAAGTCGAACAAAAGAAAGCTGCCGGAATTTTGGCCGAAGCCTGCCCAAAATGCAAAAAAGGAAATCTGATAAAAGGAAAATCGGCTTACGGCTGTTCTGAATACAAATCAGGCTGTGACTTTGTATTGCCGTATGTTTTTGCCGATAAAAAGATAACCGAAAGTCAATATTTAAGATTGCTTCAAAAAGGTTCAACCGTAAACATAAAAGGCTTTAAAACCGAAGCCGGTGCCGTAGAAGGTTTGATTCGTTTTGAAGAAAACTACAAACTCAAATTAGAAGCAAAAAAAACAGCGCAAAAAGCAAAAGCGGAAGTTAAATCAGATGCATTAGCATGTCCAAAATGTAAAAAAGGTACGGTTCTAAAAGGAAACACAGCCTACGGTTGCAGCGATTATAAACTGGGTTGTAATTTTAAAGTCACTTTTGATGAGGTCAGAGCGAAACTAAAAGATCAAAAACCTACGAAGGAATTGGTTTATGCTATTTTAAGCGAAAGTGTTTAAAGTTTTTTGCCACTCCCGATAGTTATCGGGATACAGGATTAAAATGATTTTTTATTTCACGCAGATTTAAAAAAGATTTAAGCAGATGTACGCAGATTTATACAATTCTAAATCAAAATTAATCTGCCTAAATCTGTGGAATCTGCGTGAAATAAAAATTATTGAATCTGATGCACCTATTTACTCCGGTTGAGTCGTGATCAACTTTTTTTTTCATACTTTAGTAGTACTATTTAACACCTAAAACCAAAAATATGTTTCAAAAAACCACCCTTCTACTTGTTTTATTAGCCGTTGTATCTTGTAAAAAAGCTGAAACAGTTGAAAAAGATAAAATCAAACTGGCCGACTGGCTTATTGGAACCTGGGAAAATAAAACAGAAGACGGCGTTTTAACTGAAAGCTGGCAAAAAGTAAACGACAGTACTTTCAGCGCGACTTCGTATTTTATCAAAAGCGATGACACTTTACATTCTGAAAAAATAACTTTGGCACAAAAAGGTGAAATGTTATTGTATAGCGCAACCGTAAACGGTCAAAACAACGACAAAGCCATCGATTTTGGTTCGACTACAGAAAGCGAAAATAAATTAGTTTTCGAAAATCCATCACACGATTATCCTCAAAAAATCACTTATACAAAAAGTGCTAATAATACTTTGACTGCTGAGATTTCAGGGAATTTACAAGGGAAGATGACGAAGGAGAAATTTGTTATGACTAAGAAGTAGTTTTTTATGAAACAAAGAGCAGATTACGAAACTGAAGCTTTAAAACTATCTAAAGCTGCAGATATTGCTATTGATGCATTTAAAAAATTCCCTCCTAAAGATTGGAATGAAGAAACATTGCTTCATATTCAAAATTGTTATCTTGAATGGAAAGATAATGCACTCTATCCAGAACCAAAATATAAAAAAATAGCCTCCTTAAAATATGTAATAGAAAGAATATTTACAATTTTTAATGAAGGTTCAGGAGATTTCGTTGAATATTTCTGGAAGGAAATAAAGAAGCAAAATCTCGATTATGTTCGTGAAGATAAATTGTGGAAAGTTTTGAAACGCGGTAAAATAAATAACAGGATAGAATACGAGTATGTAATTGATATTATTGTTCCGGCTGAGCAGGAAAATAGGATTACAAATGAGGAAGCAAAGCTTTTAAGTCAAATGATTGGTTTATTTGAAAACAAGAAAAAGAAATAGAAAAAATAATGAATGAAATCGAAATAAAAGAAAAAATTCTAGAAATCTTTAAAGAAGAAAGACAGAGACCAGATTTATATTTCGAAGAATCTCATTTTCTAGATTTCCTTACTTTTCCACCACACCAAAAAGATAATATTAAAAATTCATTTAAAGGAGTTAAAAAGTATAATCAATTTATGGACCGGCTCGAACTCGAATTTGAAATTTGCTTCACATTATCGGATCTTGATCGAGGTTACAGCGTTGATAAAATAACTAAAAAAGTAACTGAAAGAATTGGAAAAAGACGTGGAAATATTATGATTATAAAGCAACGCACTACGGAAAAAGAAACATATTATATAGAAATCTTTTTAATAATTTTACTGGCTATTATTTATCGTTGGTGCGGAATAAATCTGATTTCGATAATTCTTACTCTTGCTTTCGGATTTGCAATATATTGGATTCTAACGAGTAAGATTAACTCTAGAAAACATGATAAAAAATTGAAATCAAAAATTATTAAAGGAAAAAAAACTCAGAACCTTAGAAGCTCAGAATCTTAGCAACTTCAAAAATTACTCATTCTCTCCAATCTTATTCACCATAAAAATCATTAGTATCCCTAAAAGCGCCATTATTAAAAACGCCCATTTCATACTTAGATATTCGGATATAAAACCTACCATTGGCGGAACAAGCAAAAACCCAAGATAACCAACAGTAGATATAGAAGTTAAGGCAGAACCGCTGCTCAATTTTGACGATCTACCGGCGATAGCAAACACTAGCGGAACCACACAAGAAACCCCTACTCCAATTAAAACATAGCCAAAAATAGTTGGATAAGCATAAGGCAGAATAAAACAGATACCAAATCCTGTCGTGATCAAAACACCGCTATAAAACAGAATTCGTTTGGTACCAAATTTCATTACGCCATAATCTCCAAACAAACGTCCTAAAGTTACGGCTGTTGCAAAAAACACAAATGCGGCACTGGTTAGCTTTGGAGAAGCATGTAATATATTCTTAAAATAGATACCACTCCAATCGTACATGGTATTTTCGCAAGCCATAGAGACAAAACAGATCAAGGCAAACTTAACCAGATTTTTTTCCGGCATCGAAAAGAATTTCTTTTTAACCGGTACAGGCTGATTATGAATACTCATGGGATAAAAACAAGCCGTAAGCCCCATCATAAAAACACTAACTCCCAATAAATGATGTGATGGCGCAATAT
>RCUK01001965.1_pt1 | contig 11847 bp, 7 predicted proteins | sample 2166381 | NCBI WGS metagenome assembly RCUK01 (sample SAMN09932809, study PRJNA488358) | compost metagenome | isolation source: compost soil in an enriched community | place: Germany: Experimental Botanical Garden
AAGGTCTTGCCCGAGCCGGTGACGCCCAGCAGGACCTGATCGCGCTCGCCGGCCTCGGCCATGGCCGACAGTTCGGCGATGGCGGCGGGCTGGTCCCCGGCGGGGGTGTATTGGGTCTCCAGCCGGAAGCGGCCGCCCTTCTTCTTGCCCTCGCGCGAGGGGCGGTGCGGGACCCAGTCGCCGGGAGCGGCGGGCGGCTCCTCCGGCGTCAGGCGCGGGCCGGCGACGGGGGCGAACATGGGCATGGCCTTGCCGCCGCGGCCGCGTGGGGCGTCGTGGAGGAAGGGCGCGGCCATTTCCTGCATGCCCGCGCTCTGGCCGGGCACATGGACGGGCTTGGTGGGCGGTGTCGAAGGAGAACGAGCCATGAACGCCAAGGTAATGCGCGCGGGCCGATGACGCCATAGGCGCCGATTGTGGCGACGGAGGAGGGGCCGGACGCGCCGCCGCCGCGATCCGGCTTAAGCTTTGCCCTATTTGCGCCGGATAGCGTCACAATACGGGCAATATTTGGCTATTTGTCGCCATAAATGGACGAATTGTGGTTCAAAATGGGTGCATCGGCGTCAAAATTGACGCGCTTTTTCGCCTAACGTCGCTTTATCGCAATATTTTGGTTGCCCTGATGTGACGCTTTGCATAGCCGTTGATCCAACCAAGAAACGTAGAGTCGAACATTGGTATCCGAAACAGCGTTCATTGAGCGCTGTGTCTGTTGTACAATATTCACAGGTAAACAGAGGCATATGAGCACTCGTAAGAACTACCTGCTGGGCACGACGATGGTGGCTGGCGCCGCTGCAATGTCGCTGACCCTGCTCGCTCCGGGAGCCGCGTTCGCTCAGGACGCAACCAACACTCAGGAAGCCACGTCGCTCGACGAAGTCGTTGTCGTCGGTTCGCGCATTCGCCGCGACAACTATAACGCCCCGTCGCCGACCCAGGTCGTGACGCGCGAAGAAGCGACGCTGCAAGGCTTCGCCTCGACCACGGAAGCTCTGCAGAGCACGGCCGTCACGGGCGGCACCTCGCAGATCAACAGCTCGTACGGCGGCTACGTCACGGACGGCGGCCCCGGCGCCAACACGATCGGCCTGCGCGGCATGGGCCCGAGCCGCACCCTGGTGCTGCTGAACGGCCGTCGCGTCTCGCCCGCCGGTTCGCGCGGCTCGGTCGGTTCGGCCGACCTGAACGTCCTGCCGACCGCCATGATCGACCGCGTCGAAGTCCTGCGCGACGGCGCCTCGTCGGTTTACGGCTCGGACGCCGTGGCCGGCGTGGTCAACATCCAGACCCGCAAGAACTTTGAAGGCCTGACGCTGGAAGCCCAGCGTAACGAACCGCTGGAAGCCAACGGCGCGGGCGGCTCGAGCCGCTTCTCGCTGACCGCCGGCGGCCGGGGCGACCGCTGGCGCGCCGCCGGTTCGATCGAACGCTATGAGCGCGACGAACTGACCCTGCGCGACCGTGAGTTCACGCGTTGCCAGACGGACGGCTATATCGACCGCACGACGGGCGGCAGCCTGGACTTCGTCGATCCGATCACCGGCAAGCCCAAGTGCTATCCGATCACGGACACCGGCTCGAACGGCGTGTCGATCAACACGGTCAGCATCGGCGTCGAAGGCCCGCTGGACGCACGCGGTCGTCGGACCTTCGTCGGCGTGAACGGCGTCGGCGCAGCCGGCTCGGTCGGCACCACCTTCAATCGCTGGCGTCCGAATTCGGGCGTCGACACGGGCGTGGTCGGCTTTGAAGGCGTCGGCGGCGGCGCCAACGACGTCAACGTGCGCGACACCTTTGAAGATCGCATGCTCAACGAGTCGCTGATCTCTCCCGTCGAGATCACGACCCTGTACGGCGAAGCCGGCTATCAGCTGAACGCCCTGGGCAGCGCCGAACTGTACGGCGAAGTCCTGATCAACCAGCGCAACTCCTCGCAGACCGGCTATCGCCAGCTGGCGCTCGACTACGCCAAGGGCAGCCCCCTGCTGCCGGACAGCCTGGCCTTCAGCACTGTTCTGACAGACCAGGGCCTCAACAAGGGTCAGGATGTCGGCGTCCGCGCCTTCATCGGCTTCGGCAACGACCACTCCAAGCAAGAGCAGGTCTTCAACCGCAACGTCGTCGGCATCAAGGGTGACTTCTTCATCCCGGAATGGCGCTATGACCTGTCGGCCAGCTATTCGCGTTCGCGTTCGGAATACACCAGCGAGCAGTTCCTGACGAACCACCTGGTCGAAAGCCTGGACGTCGTCGAAACCGCGCCTGGCCAGTTCCAGTGCCGTGAACTGGCCTCGAACCCGGGCTGCGTCGCTGCTCCGGCGCTGAGCACCCAGGTCATCGGCGGCGTCCTGCCGCAAGCCTGGGTCGATTACGTCTTCCGTCCGGTCAAGGGCGTGACCACCTATGAAGAGAAGATCGTCAGCCTTGGCCTCGACGGTCCGCTGTTCGACCTGCCGGCCGGCAAGGTGATGGGCTTCTTCGGCGCCGAATGGCGTGACTCGGAGATCGACGACACGCCGGGCCTCGATTCGCAGAACAACAACACCTACAACTTCTCCAGCTCGGGCATTACGCGCGGCTCGGACTCGGTGTGGGAAGTCTTCGGTGAAGTCGAAGCGCCGTTGCTGCGCGATGCGCCCTTCGCCAAGTCGCTGACGCTGAACGGTTCGTTCCGTTACACGGACTATGACTCGTACGGCGACGACACGACCTACAAGATCGGCCTGGTTTACCAGCCCGTCGACATGCTGACGTTCCGCGCCACCTACGGCACCTCCTACCGCGCCCCGGCGCTGTTCGAGCAGTTCGTCGGCGCCACGACCGGCTTCCTCGCCAACACCAACGACCGTTGCAACGAGTACGGCAAACCGAACGTCAACCCGAACCGCGTTGCGAACTGCACCGCCGAAGGTCTGGCGCCGGACCACTACAACCTGACCAGCGTCAAGGTCGTCACCCTGGGCGGCGCCGACGCCGGCCTGGAAGCCGAAACCTCGACCAACATGACGGTTGGCCTGGTCCTGAAGCCGACCCTGCCCATGGGCTGGGGCGATGTCGCCTTCGCTGTCGACTACTACGAAATCGAAGTTGAAAACGGCGTGTCCCAGTATGGCGCCGCCAACATCCTGACGCGCTGCTACGACTCGCGTCCGGAAGATTTCGCCGCTGACGTGGGCTTCTGCTCGCTGGTCGAGCGCGATCCGTCCAACAATCAGCTGACGGTTCAGAACAGCTACGTGAACCTGGCCACGGACATCGTGAAGGGCCTGGATTACACCCTGCGCTATCGTAACGACGTCGGCCCGGGCTCGCTGCTCTTCAACCTGGCGGTCACCCAGTACACGGAAATCTCGAACAAGCTGTTCGCTGAAGATCCGCTGGAAGACTACAAGGGTCAGATCAACAATCCGGAGTTCACCGGAACGGCTGATGTGTCCTATGCCTGGGATCAGTGGCGCGTGCGCTACGGCGTCGAGTGGATCCAGGGCACGGATAGCTACGACTATCTGGGCGTCTCGCCTTCGGACGCCGACCCCTCGACCAGCATGTACGACTTCGATGTGCCGGACTACTTCCTGCACAACGCCTCGGTCCAGTACACGGGCGAAGGCTGGACGGTCACGGCCGGCGTGCGCAACCTGTGGAACGAAAACCCGCCGACCATCTCGTCGGGCTACTACAACCGGGTCGGCAACGCCCCGCTGTACTCGGGCTACGACTACCTGGGCCGGACGGCCTTCGTGAACCTCACGAAGTCCTTCTAAGCCAGACCTGATCTCAGGTTGAGGAAAGGGCGGCGGGCTTCGGTCCGCCGCCCTTTCTGCGTTCTGGCGGCGGGGTGTCGGGTCCGAGGGCGGTGTGACCCTCACGCGACGGCGTTCGGCCGTCACCTTCTCCCGCGGGGGCGAGAAGGACTTGGCGCGCTAACGCTGCACCTGCTTCCTCAAGGGGCGCGACAAAGAAAAACCCCTGAGGCGCCGGCCTCGGGGGTTTTGTCGTCAGGAGTTCTGGACGAGATCAGTCGCCAAGGTAGGGCTGGGCGCCGACCGGGGGTTTGGGGGCGTCCGGGCGGCTGCCGTCGGCCAGTTTGCGCTGTCCGGCGAACATCCGGCCCAGCATCCGGCGACCCCAGCCGGCGATGTCGTCCACGATGGTGAAGATGGCCGGGATGTAGAGCAGGGACAGGAAGGTCGAGGAGATCAGGCCGCCCAGAACCGCGATGGCCATGGGCGAGCGGAACTCGACGTCCGCGCCGATGCCCATGGCGATCGGCACCATGCCGGCCCCCATGGCGAAGGTGGTCATCAGGATGGGGCGCGCCCGTTTGTGCGCGGCGTCCATGATGGCCTCTCGGCGACTCATGCCGCCGTCCTTTTCGGCGATGATGATGTAGTCGACCAGCAGGATGGAGTTCTTGGCCGCGATCCCCATCAGCATCAGCACCCCGATCAGGGCCGACATGGAGAAGCTCTTGCCGCCGATCACCAGGCCGATGAAGGCGCCGCCGATGGCCAGGGGCAGGGCCGCCATGATGGTGACCGGATAGGCGAAGCTTTTGAACAGCAGGACCAGGACCGCGTACATCAGCAGGATGCCGGTGCCGAAGGCGATGGCGAAGCCGGTGATCATCTCCTGGATGAACTCGGCGTCCCCGGCCGGCACCTGACGCACGCCTTCGGGCAGGTTCTTGACCGAGGGCAGGCGGTTGACGGCCTGACCCGCGGCGCCCGTGGTGATGCCGTCCAGCTCGGCCGTGATCGAGGCGATGCGCGAGCGGTCCTGGCGGCGGACCGCAGCCGGACCAGCGCCGAACGAGATGTCTGCGACGGCGCTGAGCGGCACCGAGACGCCGGAGGCGGTCGGGACGCGCAGGTTCTCCAGCACGTTCAGATCCTCGCGGGCCGCCTCGGTCAGTTGCAGCCGGATCGGGATCTGGCGGTCGCCGAGGTTGTACTTGGGCAGGTTCTGATCGACATCGCCGATGGTGGCGACGCGGACGGCCTGGGAAATGCTGCCGGCCGAGACGCCGAGCAGGGCGGCTTCGTCCGGGCGCGGGCTGACCAGGATTTCCGGGCGGGCGATGGCGGCGGTGTTGACCACATTGGCCAGGCCCTTCACGCCGCGCATCTCTTCCTCGACCTTGCGGGCTGCAGCTTCCAGGGCGACGGGATCGTCGCCGAGGATCGAGAAGGTGTAGCTGGTGCCGTCGCTGGGCCCGCCGCCCTGCTGGGCGATGCCGGCCCGGATGCGGGCGCCGGGGATCTGTTTGAGCTCATCGACCATGGCGCGGGCGAAGGCCTGCTGGCTGAGAGCGCGCTCGCCCTTGGGCACCATGTCCGCATAGACATTGGCCTGACCCACGTCCTGACCGCCGATGGCGGCATAGACGGAGGTGACTTCGGGGCGGGCGTTGAGCTTCTGGGTCACCTGCTGAACCACAGCGTCGGTCTGGCGCAGGGTCGAGCCGGGCGGAAGTTCGATCTGGAAGGCGGCGCGGCCCTCGTCGCCGGGCGACATGAACTCGAAGGACATCTTGGCGGCGATCGAAAGACCGAACGAGCCGAAGAGGAAGACGGCGCCCAGGACGAAGACCTTCCAGCGGTTGCCGAGGCACCAGTGCAGGGCCTTCAGGTAGCCCGCCATCCAGAAGGGATCCTTGTCCTCATGCTTGGTGTGCTTGAGCATGTAGGCGGCCATCAGCGGCGTCAGCGTGCGCGCCACGACCAGCGAGAAGAAGACGCTGATGCAGGCGGCCAGGGCGAAGGCCTTGAAGAACTGGCCGATGATGCCCGGCATGAAGCCGACGGGGGCGAAGACGGCGATGATGGTGCCGGTCGTGGCCACGACGGCGAGGCCGATCTCGTCGGCGGCCTCGAAGGCGGCGTCATAGGGCGGTTTGCCGTCGCGCATGTGGCGGACGATGTTCTCGATCTCGACGATGGCGTCATCGACCAGGATGCCGATGGTCAGCGACAGGGCCAGCAGGGTCACCACGTTCAGCGACTGATCCATCGGCCCCAGCAAGGCGAAGGTCGGGATCAGCGACATCGGCATGGCCGTCGCCGCGATCAGGGTCGCGCGCCAGTCGCGCAGGAAGATGAAGACGACGATGACCGCAAGCACGGCGCCCAGCAGCAGGGCCTCCAGCGAGGCGAGGTAGCTCTCCTCGATGTACTGGACGCTGGAGGTGACCTGTTCGATGGTCAGTTCCGGGTGGGCCTCGTCGATTCTGGCGACTTCCTCGCGGACCTTCTCGGCCACCTTGACTTCGCTGGCCGTGCGCGAGCGCAGGAAGTTGAAGGTGACGGCCTCCTGGCCGTTGTAGCGGGCCAGGCGGCGGGGTTCGCCCCACTTGTCCACCACGGCGCCGAGGTCGCCCAGGCGGACGCTCTTGCCGTCGCCGAGCGGCACCAGGGTCTCGCGCAACTGCTGGACCGAGGTCGCGGCGCCCAGGGTGCGGACGGCGCGCTCGGACCCGGCAACGGTCACGCGGCCGCCGGGCAGGTTGTTGTTGACGTTGGTCAGGGCCTGGCTGACCTGGGCGGCGGTGACGCCGTAGGCGGCGAGGCGTTGCGGGTCCAGCTCGACGCGGATCTCGCGGTCGACCCCGCCAGAGCGGTTGACCTCGCCCACCCCGCCGAGCGCCAGCAGGGCGCGGCTCATCTCGTTGTCGATGAACCAGCTGATCTGTTCCGGCGTCATGGTCGGCGAGCGGACCACATAGGTGATCAGGGCGTCGCCGGTGATGTCGATGCGCTGGACCGTGGGCTCCTGCATGTCCTGGGGCAGGGAGGCGCGTACGCCGCTCATGGCGTTGCGGACGTCGTTGGTGGCGCGTTCGGTGTCGGTGCCCAGCTCGAACTCGATGGTGGTCGAAGAGACGCCGTCGGTGATCTGGGAGTTGATGTGGCGAACGCCGGACAGACCGGCCAGCGAGTCCTCGATCAGCCGCGTGACCTGAACCTCCATCTCGGCAGGGGCGGCGCCGGGGCGGGCGGCGCTGACCGAGACCAGGGGAAAGTCGATGTCGGGGTTGTTGTTGATCCGCATCCCCATGAAGCCGGTGACGCCGCCCAAGGTCAGCAGCACGAACAGCAGGATGATCGGAATGGGATTCTTGATGGCCCAGGAGGAGATGTTGTTCATGGCCGGGCCTTACTTCGCAGCCGGGGCGGCGGGTGCGGCGACGGCAGGGGCGGCGGCGATGGTCACCTTGTCGCCCTCGTTCAGGAAGCCGGCGCCCTGGACCACGACGCGGACGCCGGGCTCGACGCCGCTGACCGAGGTCTGGTCGTCGCGACGCGACAGCACCGTCACCGGGCGGAAGTGGGCCGAGTTGTCGGCGTTGAGCACATAGACCCCGGCCTTGTTCTCGCGATAGAGGACCGCGCCGGTCGGCACCACGGTCGTCGGCTGGGCGCCGGCGCTGATCGAGGCGCGGGCGAACATGCCGGGCTTCAGGCCGCTGCCGGGCGACAGGGTGATGCGGGCCAGGCCCAGGCGGGTCTGGGCGTCGACCTCGGGCGTGACGATACGGATCGTGCCGGAGGTGACCACGCCCTCGTTGGAGGTGATGGTGGCGGTCTGGCCGGCGCGCAGGGCGGGCAGGTCGGTCTCGGGCACCTGGGCGTCCAACTCAAGACGACCGTCGCGGACCATGCGGAACAACTGGGTACCGGCGTCGACGATCTGGCCCTTGGTGACGCTGCGGCTGATGATCAGGCCCGAGACGGGAGCCTTGATCTCGCTCTGGGCCAGACGCGTGCGGGTTTCCGACAGCGAGGCCTGGGCCGAGGCCAGATTGGCCCGCGAGGCGCGCTGGTTGGCCAGGGCCGTGTCCAGCGAGGCCTGGCTGAGGAAGCCGCGTTCTTTCAGCTCCTGGGCGCGGCCCAGGGCGGCGTCGTCGCGGGCGGCGTTGGCCTCGGCGGTCTGGACCCCGGCCTGCTGCTGGCGCAACTGGGCCTGCAGCAGGGCGTCGTTGAGCTTGACCAGGACCTGGCCCTGACGGACGTAGGAACCTTCATCGACATAGACGCCGACGGCGGTCAGTCCGCCGGTCTCGGCCCCGACCGGCACTTCTTCCCAGGCCGAGACCGTGCCTGAGGCGACGATGACGCGCGGCAGGGCGACGGAGGTCGCCGTCGCTGCCGTGACCGTCTGACGCGAGGCGCCGGGCTTTTCGGTCCTGGACTTGTCGTCGCCGTGGTCGCCGCAGGCGGACAGGGTCAGGGCGGCGGCGGCCGCGAGGAAGAGGGCCGGGGTGCGAAGGGTGAACGCCACGTGCGAGGATCCTTGGAGGGTCGGTGCAGGGAGGGCGCGAACCAGTCTGTCCGGCGCCGGACGCGAGTTTTGATAGCCACGCTTCTTAGCGTTTTCGCGAAGCCTTCTCAAACCTCGCACAACGGTATTACCGCGAAGTAATGCGGGCCGGGCGTGTCGGTCAGGGGCGGTCGCGCGCGGGCAGGGCGGCGACCTCGGCCTCGGTCAGCTTCTTGACCACCTGGACGCGGCAGGGCTCGCGCGGCGTAGGGCCGCCCGATATCAGAATCCGGCTGAAGTCGCCGGTGCAAAGGCGGTTGAAGCCGGCGTCCGGCACGAAGCCGATGCTGAAGGCGAAGTCGATGTCGGCGCAGAAGCCGAGTGTCTGGAGCTCGAACACCTCCTTCTTGCGCGTCTGAATGTAGAGGGTCTGGTTGTCGCCCCGGAAATTATCGACCTGATCGGCGTAGAAGCACTGGGTGCTGCGCGGACCACGGGCGCCGTCGTTGTCGGCGGCCGTCGGGGCGCAGGCAGAGAGCGGGACGGCGACGGCGGCCGCCAGCAGAAGCGGGAACATACGCGTCATGGGGGAACTCCGTTGAGCCTGGGACTGTGGTTCTACAACGTCGAGATGAACCTGAGCTTTAAGCGCGGGCGATTCCCGTTGGTTGCGCGGCGAACCGGGTGACGGCGAGGCGGGCGGCGAACCCCCGGGGCAGGGGCGAGGGGCGGGTCAGAATGTCGGCGGCCAGATGCTCGCCCAGCAGCGGAGCCACGCAGAACCCCCGCGAGCCCAGCCCGCTGAGGACATAGAGGCCGGCCTTCAACTCCCCTGCGACCGGCAGGCGGTCGGGGGTTGTAGCGCGCACCGCCTTGCGAGCCTGGCGCGCGTCGGCGGCTTCGACGCGGTCGGCCAGCAGCGGCAGGGCGGCGCCCAGGGTTGCAAGGTTGCGAGCGGAGGCCTCGGCGGCAGGCGCGCGGCCGGTCTGGCCCCGGTCATGAGTGGCTCCGAACAGCAGGCCGGTTCCGGTCGGTACGGCGTAGCCGCCCCAGGCGACGGGCGGCGTGGTCGGCCCTTCGGCCCAGTCGGCCTGACCGGCGACGGGGTCCAGCGGCAGGTCGGAGGCGAGGGCGGCGGTCCCCCACCCGGCGGTCAGGACCACCGCGTCGGCCGCGATGATCGGGGCGCCGTCGGCGTCGCGCAGGACCCAGCCCCCGCCCTCGGGGTGAAGGGTTTCGACGCCGGCCCTCAGGCGCTCGGCGCCGGCAAGCCAGGGTTCCAGCACCGCTGAGGGGCGCAGGGCCAGAGCGTCCTGCATCAGCAGGCCGCCGGTCCGGGCGGGTTCGCCCAGACGGTCGGCGCAGGCCTCGGCGTCAAGGCGGGTCATGGCCCCGGCGGGCCACAAGGCCTGGGCGGCGATCTTGTCGAAACGGACGGCGTCGCGCGGGGCCTGTTCCAGTTGCAGCACGCCGTCGGCGATCACGGCGTCGGGCAGGGCGCGATAGAGGTCTCGGGCGCGCTCCAGGGCCTGGGCGTGGAAGCCGGCGATCAGGGCGTCGCCGGCGTCGAGGCGCGGGGTGACAAGGGCGGCGGGAAAGCCGGAGCCGCCCGCGCCGGGGCGCTCGGCCTCGACGACCGTGACGCGGGCGCCGCCGGCGATCAGGGCGCGGGCGACCGAGGCCCCGGCGATCCCGGCGCCGACGACGGCGACGTGGGGTTGAGCGCGAGGCGCGGGGGGCGGCGAGGGCAGATGCGCCTCCAGCCGCTCGCGCTTGCGTCCGTGGCCGGGCTTCTTCTCGACGACGAAGCCGTGTTCGGCCAGGCCGCGCCGCACGGCGCCCGCGACGGTGAAGGTGGCGACCCGCGCGCCGGGGGCGGAGCGGGCGGCGATCAGGGCCATGATCTCGGGCGACCACATGCCGGGGTTGAGGGCCGGCGAGAAGCCGTCGAGGAACCAGGCGTCGGCGGGGCCGGACCATTGCTCCAGCGCCCACCGGGCGTCGCCGACGGCGAGGTCGAGGCTGGCCCCCCACTGCGGCAGGTCGAGGCGGTGGAAGCCGGGGGTTCCTGCAGGCCAGACGGCGAGCAGGGCGTTTGCGGTCTCGGCCAGCTCGGGCCAGGCGGCGAGGGCGCGGGCGGCTTCCTCGCGGGTCAGGGGGAAACCCTCGATGGAGAAGATGTTCAGACGAGCGTTTTCAAGTCGGGTGCGACGCCAGAGGTCCAGCAGGGCGATGATGTTCAAGCCCGTACCGAAGCCCAGTTCGGCGACAGTGAAGTCTGAACGATCCGACCAGGCGTCCGGCAGGCCGCAGCCGTCGAGGAAGACCGCGCGAGTCTCGGCCAGGCCGTCATCTCTGGAGAAATAGACGTCGCCGAAGCGCCCGGAGCGCGGCGAGCCGTCCTCGGCCCAGACCAGATGGGGAGAGGCGTCGGCGGTGTCGTGATCGGGCAGTTCGTCGGCCATGGCGGGGCTTTAACGGCCCAGGCCTCTGCTGGATAGCAGGCACGAAAAAAGGGGCCGTCCGAAGACGACCCCTTTCCGCATCGCGACCCGGAGGCCGCGATCCAAGACGTAAGTCTTAGTGAGCGGCAGCCGGAGCGGCCGGAGCAGCGGCGGCGTCAGCAGCCGGAGCAGCAGCGGCGTCAGCAGCCGGAGCAGCGGCGGCAGCGTCGGTGGCGGCGCCAGCAGCGGCGGCAGCGTCGGTGGCGGCGGCGTCGGCGGTGGCGGCGGCGTCCGTGGCGGTCGCAGCGGCTTCCGTGGCGTCGGCAGCGGCGTCTTCAGCCTTGTCGGTGGCGGCGGGTTGGCAAGCAGCCAGGGCCAGAGCGGCGGCCGAAGCGGCGATCAGAGCGGTGATGCGCATAGTAGTAATCCTTCAGAAGGTAAGGCGAGATCATGAACCCTCGCTGAGGGAGAGATAACGGGATCGTGAGCGAATCCGCAAGCGAAATTCTCACGGGTTCGTGAAGTCCTGTTATCCGCTCGCCAAAAGGGCCGCTCCGACGCTGATCGGAGCGGCCCCTGGCCGGCTTTTGAGGGCCGAAGTTTTTTAGTTTGCGGCCGGGGCCGGGGCGGCCGGAGCGGGCGCCGGCGTCATGGCGGCGCCGGCGGCGTCAGCGGCCTTTTCGGTTGCGGCGCCGGCCGAGGCGGCGGCGTCGGTAGCGGCGCCCGCGGCGGCGGCGGCGGCGTCAGCGGCGGTCGCGGCGGCGTCGGTGGCCGTGTCGGCGGCGGCGTCAGCGACAGCGGCGTTTTCTTCGGTCTTGGGCGCCGGTTGCTGGCAGGCGGCCAGCGAGAGGGCGCTGAGGCCCGCGGCGACGATCATCAGGCGACGGATGGTCATGAGACTATAGCCCCTTCGATTTCAGGAATCCGACGGGACAGCCCCGCCGATACAAGGCGTAGCGCGAGATTGCAGGGTTCGACAAGCCCGATCCGGCGGGCGCGAGGCCGGGGGGCTTTCCCTGGGCACGCGAACGTGACCCGGCGAGAAACGGCGTGAGCGATCCGTGTTTCGTCGGGGGCGGGTCGGGATCAGGCGTCCATCGGCGCGGCGGCCAGGGCTTCTTCCATCTCGGTGAAGGAG
>RCUK01001975.1_pt1 | contig 11800 bp, 9 predicted proteins | sample 2166381 | NCBI WGS metagenome assembly RCUK01 (sample SAMN09932809, study PRJNA488358) | compost metagenome | isolation source: compost soil in an enriched community | place: Germany: Experimental Botanical Garden
TGCCTGGTATAATCGTGCTACAACAAATGATATTGTTGAAACTACTATCTCAAATGCCTCAGGAGCCAGTACGGCTTTGTTAAATCTTGGAAAAATGAGAAACAAAGGGGTTGAGTTTTTACTAAGCGGTAAAATCATTAATGCTCAGAATTTTTCATGGGACGTAAGTTTCAACGGGTCTTATAATGAAAACACAGTTGAAGCATTGACAGATCAGCTAACATCCATTACAATGGCGACTTCTGTAAACGGATATGTAACGATAACAAGTGACGTTGGTCGTCCGTACAGCATCATTAAAGGTTACAAACCTCGTAAAGATGCGAACGGAAATACAGTGTATAATGTAAGCGGAGGCTCTGCAACTATTGCGCAAGGTCCGCTTGAAGAATTAGGCCAGGGAGTTCATCCATGGGCAGCCGGAATTAGCAATGAATTCAAATACAAAGACATTTCCTTTAGCTTTTTAATTGATGGAAAATTTGGAGGTAGTTTGTATTCCGGAACCGATTTATACGGAACACGTATGGGATTAACAAAATTGACTTTGGAAGGACGTGAAAGCGGATTACCAATTAAAGGTGTTGACACAAATGGAAATCCGGTTGATATGGTGATTGCACCGGAGAATTTAAGGACTTACTACGATGGATTAAGAAATATATCTTCAACATTTATTTATGATGCCAGTTTCATAAAATTAAGACAAGTAATTCTTGGTTATCAATTGCCTCTTGAAAAGATCAAAGGTCTGTCTAAACTTCAGGGAGCTTCTGTTTCATTTGTGGCAAGGAACTTATTCATTCTATATAAGAAAACACCAAACGTTGATCCGGAATCTGTTTTTAGTGCCGGAAATGCACAAGGTGTAGAACAATTTGGAGTGCCAAAAACCAGAAGTTTCGGTTTAAGTTTAAATGTGAAATTCTAAAATTAAAAGACATGAAAAAGATAACCATTTTATACGTAACAGGCCTACTTTTCGGAAGTATGACATCCTGTACCAAGGATTTTGAAGAAATCAACACTAATCCAAATGTAGTTGAGAAACCAAATCCGAATTACATTTTCAGCAAAGCGCAATTAGACGGTTTGAACAATAATTATTTTTTTACCAACATTCTTGAATGTGGCGGAATGTTACAACATTATGCTACTTATAAAGAAGCCTCTGGTGTGGGAGACAAATATTTAAGCAACGAAGTTTACTATTCTGCTTATTTTAATCAGGTTTATCCCTTGGCATTAAATGAAGCAGAGATTGTGATTAATGCTGTAAAAAGCAACCCAAACGATAGTAACAAACTGAATATTGCCAGAATCTGGAAAGCATATTTGTACCACAGAATTACAGATTTATATGGTGATATTCCCTATTCTGAAGCTGCAAAAGCAAACAGCGAGCAAATTTTTCTTCCAAAATATGATGCTCAGGAATTTATCTATAAAGATTTATTAAAAGAGCTTGACGAAGCGGCTACAGCATTAGATGCATCAAAACCAAGTTTTGGCGGAGCCGATTTTATTTACAATGGCGATGTAGTAAAATGGAAAAAATTCTCGTACTCGCTAATGCTTCGTTTGGGATTGCGATTGACTAAAGTTGATCCCGCTTTAGCAAAAACATGGGTTACCAAAGCTATTGCAGGCGGTGTTATTTTAAATGGAACAGATAATGCCATTATGAAATACACGGATGGCCCAAATGATTTCAACAGAAATCCTGTAGGTTTTGATGCGAGAAGACAAGATTTCACAGCAGGGTCTTTCGGCCAGAAAAATGTTGAAGGAGGAAAATTGGCCAAAACTTTCATCGATTTATTAAAAGCAACTGCAGATCCAAGAATTAGTGTTTACTCAGGAGTTTGGCAGGGAACAGTACAAAACACAACACTTGCCGTGCAAAAAGGTTTCCCGAACGGAACTAAAACTGCACCAACAGCTATTGAACAAGCCACTTATTCTGAACCTAACCAAAGTACGGTTTTCAAATACGATGCACCACTAGTACTGATCAGTAATGCAGAAACTAATTTATATCTGGCAGAAGCTGCAGCCAGAGGTTGGTACACTACAGAAACAGACAAAGATTTATATGAAAAAGGAGTAAAAGCATCTTTCTTAAATATGGGAATTTACGGCGCAGCTTATGCCATTACAGACGCAACACCTTATTTAACGGCAAATCCATTTAATACTGCAGGATCATTTGAAGCAAAAATGAATCAGATTCATACTCAAATTTATGTCGCCTTATTTGTAGACGAGCAGGAAATTTATGCTAACTGGAGAAGAACAGGTTATCCGGTTTTGATTCCGGTAAACTTTCCAGGAAATGTTACAAACGGCACAATCCCAAGACGACTCAAATATTCAACGAGCGAATATTCTGTAAATTCAACTAACTTAGCAGAAGCAGTTAAGCGTCAGGGAGAAGACACTTTTACAACTAAAATCTGGTGGGATAAATAATAATACAAAGAGATAAATGAGCATTTTAATTCTTACGGCATGCATTGCATTTTTAATCATTCAGATAGGTTGGCTTAAAATCAATCCGTTTATTGCCTTTATCATAACAGCTTTATTAGCAGGTCTATTTTTAGGCCTGCCAATAAACACTTTGTCACAAACGGTTCAAAAAGGTTTGGGAGAAATGTTAGGATCTATCACTTTGATTATTGTTTTCGGAACTTGTATTGGTAGACTTACAGTTTCATCAGGAGCTGCCAATGTTATTGCCAAAACTGTTATGGGATGGACAGGCAAAAAATATGTTCGCTTAGGATTAATGATTACCGGATTTATTGTCGGGATACCGCTTTTTTATAGTGTTGGATTTGTTTTGTTAGTACCTCTAATCTTTTCAGTAGCCCATCAATTTAAACTTTCAAAAGTATATCTGGGAATTCCAATGCTGGCGTCGCTTTCAGTAGCACACGGTTTTTTGCCCCCACATCCGTCTCCAATGGCGTTAAGCAGTATTTTGAATGCTGATATTGGACTTGTTTTAGTTTATGGAATTATCATCGCCATTCCAACCATTTTTATTGCTGGTTTATTGTTTTCTAATTTACTTAAAAACATTAGGCCCGTATCAGATCATGAAATTCTGAATGTTGAAGAAGTTGTAAATGAAGGCAAGCAACCCAGTTTCGCGCTTAGTTTATTCTCTGCTTTATTTCCAGTTTTCGGATTAACAATAACTTCAATTATACCTTTACTTTCAGATAATGAAACACTACTAAACATTTGCAAAACAATTGGTGAGCCAAGTATGATTATGCTAATTTCGCTGCTTATCTGCACTTACACTTTAGGCATCAGAATGAACCGAAGCATCCCATCAGTTATGGATGATTATGCCGTAGCCATAAAAGATGTTGCTTTAATTATCTTGATTATTGGCGGTGCCGGAGCTTTGAAAGAAGTGATGACCATAAGTGGTGTAAGCGAAACTATTGTATCGACTTTAACCCAAACAAATATTCATCCTTATTTATTGGCCTGGATGATGGCTGCTATTATTCGTGTATGTGTGGGTTCTGCAACAGCTGCCGGTCTAATGACTGCCAGCGTTTTACTCCCTTTACTACAATCTAGTAACCTAGACCCCAACTTACTAGTTTTATCCGTTGGCGCCGGAAGCTTAATGTGCTCACATGTAAATGACCCGGGCTTTTGGATGTTCAAGGAATATTTCAATGTCAGCCTGAAAGATACTTTTAAATCATGGACTGTCATGGAATCCTTAGTATCTGTTTTAGGAATTGTTTTCGTTTTTATTTTAAACTCTATAATACATTAATATCATGAATTTATTACCTCAGGAAAAATTTGAAACTCTTGGCTTATCATTACCGCCAGCACCTCAACCTCTTGGTATATATAAACCTTATTTAGTCGACGGAAAATATCTCTACCTCTCAGGTCACGGACCAGTTCGTGATGACAAATCTTTAATTATTGGAAGAATTGGAGACGATATGGATATCGAAGAAGGAAAATTGGCCGCAAGACAGGTTGGTTTAACAATGCTTTCGACAATTGTGACCAATTTTGGAAGTCTGAACAAAGTGAAAAGAGTTATAAAAGTGCTAGGAATGGTGAATTGCAATGGCGATTTCCTTAGACATCCATACGTTATCAACGGCTGCAGCGAATTGTTCGCTGAAGTGTGGGGACAAGAAAACGGAATCGGTGTTAGAAGCGCCGTAGGAATGGGATCTTTACCCGACAACATTCCTGTGGAAGTAGAAGCCGTTTTCGAATTATTTTAATAAAAAAGTTATGCCACAGATTAAATAATTTTAAAAGATTAAAATTTGTTTGCCATCACCCAACCGATAGCGGATAGGCAAAATAATTACACAAATTTTCACGAATGAATTGAACGTAATGATTTGTGGAAATTTGGGAAATTCGTGGCGAAAAAAAAATCAATTTAATCTGTGAAATCTGTGGCAAAAAAATAAAAACATGAATATAAATACTCCACAAACAAGAATTGCAACTTTCGGAGAATTATTACTTCGGATGAGTGTTGCAGATGGAAATCGGTTTACGCAGGCCAGTGAAATAAAAGTTCATGTAGGCGGTGCAGAAGCCAATGTTTGTGTTTTACTATCGCAACTCGGCATTCAAACCGATTATATCACGAGATTACCTCAAAATGATTTGGCACAACTAGCTTTAAACGAACTTCAGAAATACAAAGTAAATACCTCAAAATGTATTTATGGCGGAGAACGTTTGGGCTTATATTTTGTCGAAGCCGGAAATCAAATCAGACAATCACAGGTTATTTACGATCGCAGTAATTCTTCTTTTGCAACTATTCAAAAAGATCAAATTAATTGGGATTTGGCTTTCGCCGATATAACTCATTTTCATTGGTCCGGAATTAGTCCGGGCGTTTCTAATGAAGCAGGTTTGGTTTGCAAAGAAGCCATTCTTGCGGCACATAAAAAAGGTTTACCAATTTCTTCTGATTTTAATTATCGTTCGAAATTATGGCAATACGGAAAACATCCATCTGAAATCATGCCTGATTTACTTCAATACAGCACCATTACCGTTGCAGATTTGGATGCTATTGAAATTTATTTCGGAATTAAAACGGACAAAAAAGAATCCGACACAAATCGTTTTCAAAAAACATTCGAATTATTAAAAGAAAAAATGCCTTTTCTAAAAACACTGGCCATGAGTTTTAGAAAATCAGACGGATTGGCCCATTTATATAAAGGCATGCTGCTTCAAGAAGGTCATTTTTATGAAACTAAAGAATACAAGATACATTTGGTAACGGATCAAATTGGATCTGGAGATGCTTTTAACGCAGGATTATTATACGGACTGTCCAACAAATTATCAGGACAGGAATGCATTGATTGGGCAACAGCCTGCGGTGTTATCAAACAAAGTATACACGGAGATTTTGCCATGAGCAATCCAACAGAAATAAGTCATTTTATTGCAAATGGCGCAAGTAACAGAATCAATAGATAAATTAGAATTAAGAATATGTACAGCATTTTAAAAGCACAGGGTGTACTTCCGTTAGTAACACAAATCAATATCGAAACAGCCAAAATAGTGTTGCAGTCAGCGGCTGATGCTGGTATAAAAATTATCGAGTTTGCAGCTCGTGCCAACGATGCCAAAGAAGTATTTACTCAAATGATCGCATTTAAAAAAGTAAATAATTTAGATGTAAAAATTGCTGTTGGCTCCATTTTAAGTGTAATCGATGCTGAAACCTATCATAAGCTTGGCGCAGATTGTATTGTGTGTCCCCATACTGATTTAGAAATTGGCAACTATTGCTTGAAAAATAATATTTACTGGATTCCCGGTGCTGCAACTTTAAATGAAATACTTCAAGCCAATAAATTAGGAGCTGAAATTGTAAAACTTTTTCCTGCTGATAAAATTGGCGGTCCAGGTTATGTAAAAGCAATAAGAGCGCCGTTTCCAAATTTAAAAATAATGCCAACAGGAGGCGTAACTTTAGAAGAAAGCAATTTAAAGCCCTGGTTCAAATCTGGTGTTGTTTGTGTTGGAATTGGTTCTAATTTATTTTCAAAAGAAATGCTTTTGAATTTAAATTATGAGCAATCACTTAACGCTTTTAAAAATTTAATTGAAGTTATCGAAAAAACAAGAAACTAATTATGCAAAAAAATTGGTGGAAAATTAATTCCGAAATCAACGTGGACACTCCATTTTTAGCCGTATACGAAGATCGTATCCGTTTTAATCTGGAGCGGCTTATTGGCGCCGTAAATGGTGATACTCAAAAATTAAGACCTCACATCAAAACACATAAAATTGGTGAAATTTTGGAGTTGTTCAAAATCTACAATATCAAAAAAATAAAATGTGCTACCATTGCTGAGGCCGAGCTTGCAGCACTTCATAAAATTCCGGATGTACTTCTCGCCTATCAACCTGTTGGCGTAAAAAAAGAAAGATGGATCTCATTGATACAAAAATATCCGGAAACCGATTTTGCAACTATTGTCGATAATTTAGAATCGGCGAAAGCCTTGAATGAAATTGCTGAAGAAAATAACCTTAAATTAGTTATTTATTTGGATTTAAATACTGGAATGAACAGAACCGGAGTTTCGATTTTTGGAAAATGGACCGGACTAATCGAAGATATTCTTCAACTAAAAAACATTCATTTTGCCGGAATTCACATTTACGACGGGCATTTGAAAGGAAGCATTGAAGAACGAAACCTCGAAGCTTCAAATTCATTTTCCATTATTAAAAAAGAAATTGAAAAACTACAACCAAAGTTTAATTACGAACTAAAAATTGTTGCCGGGGGATCCAATACATTTCCGTTTTACGCCACTCAGGAAAACGTAGAATGCAGTCCCGGAACTTTTGTATTTTGGGATTCCAATTATCAAATTAATTTACCGGAACAAGAATTCAAACCCGCTTTAGTTATTGTCGGAACCATTATTTCAAAACCAACAAATTCAACGATTTGTATTGATATTGGCTACAAAGCGGTTTCTTCTGAAAATCCAATCGATAAAAGACTGGTGATTTTAAACGACGAAAATCTAATTCCGATCTCGCATTCAGAAGAACACTTAATTATAGAAAATAGAGGTAAAAATCAGTATGCGATTGGCGACATAATTTACGCTCAGCCTTATCATGTTTGCCCAACTTGTGCACTTTATGATACCGTTCAGGTAATCAATAAAGAACATCAAATTTGTGATCAATGGCTGGTTGCAGCACGAAGCAGAAAAATTAATATTTAAAAATATGTTTATAATAGACGCCCATTTAGACCTGAGCATGAATGCAATGGAATGGAATCGAGATTTAAGAAATGATGTTCCCACTTTACGTCATTTAGAAAAAGGAATGACAGACAAACCAGATCGTGAACGTGCGACGGTTTCTTTCCCCGATTTGCGAAAAGGCAATATCGGGATTGTGGTTGCAACTCAAATTGCACGGTTTGTAAAACCCCATAGTATTATTCCGGGTTGGAATTCTCCTGAACAGGCATGGGCACAAACACAAGGTCAGCTTGCATGGTACAAAGCCATGGAAGAAGCTGGAGAAATGGTTGCTATTACAGATAAAAAATCACTTCAAAAACAAATTGACAATTGGAACGATGGAACGCCAAACGATAAAAAAGCAATTGGTTATATTTTGAGTTTGGAAGGTGCTGATTCTATCATTGATATTTCTTACTTAGAAAAAGCATACAATTACGGATTAAGAGCCATTGGTCCCGCGCATTATGGCCCGGGTCGTTACGCAAACGGAACGGATGCAACCGGAAAAATGAATCAAAATGGTCTTGATTTATTGAAAGAAATGGAGCGTTTGAATATTATTTTGGATGCAACTCATTTATGCGATGATGCTTTTTGGCAGGCTTTAGATTATTATAATGGTCCCGTTTGGGCAAGTCATAATAACTGCAGAAGCCTTGTAGATCACAATCGCCAATACAGCGACGAAATGATTAAAGCTTTAATTTCAAGAGGAGCTGTTATTGGAGGAGCTTTAGATGCCTGGATGTTGGTTCAGGATTGGGAAAGAGGTGTTTCGACTCCACAAGGCACAAGCTGTAATCTTGAAACTGTTTTCAAACACATGGATCACATTTGCCAATTGGCTGGAAATGCAGATCATATCGGAATCGGTTCTGATCTTGACGGCGCGTTCGGAACAGAACAATCTCCATACGATTTAAATACGATTGCCGATTTGCAAAAACTCGTTCTTATCTTTAAAGACAAAGGGTATTCTGATGATGATTTAAATAAAATCTTTCATCAAAACTGGATTAATTTCCTGATGAAAAACTGGGATTAAATAAAAACTAAACTTGGAACTGCCTTCTTGTAGGATTGTAATTTTTCGTCGTTAGGATCAACTTCCGTGACAACGTAATCAACTTCAGATAAGTTGGCAATTTTCATTTTTAGAACCGTGTCCAGTTTTTCAGAAATAGTCAAAATAGCTGTTTTTTCAGAAGCCTGAATCATTGCTTTTTTTACCTGAACGGTTTCCCAATCAGAATCTGAGAATCCACCTTCGATATCTAAAGCATTAGTTCCTAATATTAACAAGTCAACTTTAATATTGGCCAATTGATTATAGACATCGCCACTCACGCACATTTGGCTGTAAGAAGAAATACTACCGCCAATCATAATAATTTTAACATTCGGTTTATCCAGAAGTTCAACTGCAGATAAAACGGTAACGGTAAAAATAGTCAGGTTTAAATCATTAGGAATTAAGCGAATGAACTCTCTTATTGTAGTTCCGCCGCCAATTAACAAAACCATTCCGTCGTGAAGTAAGCCTAAAGTTTTTTGCGCAATGATTTGTTTTGATTCGCCTGCATAAGTTTGATTTGATGAAGAATGGTGGTACGCTTTAGTCATCGCGCCTCCTTTTACTTTAATCAATAATGATTCTGATTCAAGTTCGTTGATATCGCGTCTAACGGTATCTTCTGAAACAAATAATTTAGCCGAAAGTGTTTCAAAACTTACGCGGGTATGCAGGTTAATTTCTTTTAAAATAAGACTTTTACGTTCTTCCTTGCTATAGTTTATCACTTCATTATCGTTATTCATGCAAATTCAATTTTATTGGAAACAAATGTAAACAATAAATGCAATATTATTGCGAAACAAATTCCAGCACAAAGTAATAAAAAAGTTAATCAACCTATTCCAAAGACCTTTAAACAAAAAATGCCTTTGCAAAAAAAATGCAGTTTAATTTACAAATGATAAATTTGTTTAACAAACCAGAAACTAACCATGCTAAAAAATATATTCCTTCTTTTGATATTTTGCTATTCCGTAGGAAATGCGCAAACATCTTCTGAAAACAGTTCGATAATTCCGGCTCCAAATTCATATAAAGCAAATGGCGATAGTATTACTTTAACCGGGCAGATAAAAATTTCTTTTGAGAAAAATAAATTCAGCACAAAAGAACTTAAAACAGCTCAAATTTTCGAATCTGCTATCAATAAAAATACAGCTTCAAAAAAAAGTAATATTGAAGTATTGTTTATCACTCAAAACCCTTCGGCTACGTTAAAAAAAGAAGCTTATAAAATAAATATTACTGCCAAAAAAATAACCGTGACCGGAAGTGAAGAAGGATTATTTTATGCCGTTCAGAGTTTATTGCAAATGTTGCCAAATAAACCATTTGCAAGAGAAATAAAATTGCCCTTTGTAACCATTGAAGATACGCCACGGTACGCCTACCGCGGTTTGCACTTAGATGTTTGCCGGCATTTTTTCACCATTGATGTTATAAAAGATTTTATAGCACAAATGTCCAGCTATAAATTAAATAATTTTCATTGGCATTTAACAGACGATCAGGGCTGGAGAATTGAGATAAAAAAATATCCAAAATTAACCGAAGTCGGATCTAAAAGAGCACAGACTTTAGTGGGAAATAAATTCGAAAGATTTCCTTATTTTTTTGATGGAAATCCATATGGAGGTTTTTATACACAGGAAGAAATTAAAGAAGTTGTAAAATTTGCCGAAGAACATTATGTAAATGTCATTCCCGAAATCGAAATGCCAGGTCATGCAACTGCAGCAGTTACCGCTTATCCAAATTTATCCTGTTTTCCGGATCGTTCTTATAAAGTTGTAGAATACTGGGGTGTTTTTGAAGATATTTTCTGTGCAGGAAAAGAAGAGACTTTTACTTTTTTAGAAGATGTTTTAACAGAAGTTATGGCGTTATTTCCGAGTAAATATATTCATATTGGTGGTGATGAATGCCCGAAAACGAGATGGAAAGAATGTCCGAATTGCCAAAAGAGAATCAAAGATTTAGGTTTAAAGGACGAACATGAATTACAAGGTTATTTAACCAAAAGAATAGAAAAATTCCTGAACGCAAACGGCAGACAAATATTAGGCTGGGATGAAATGCTTGAAGGTGGATTGGCGCCAAACGCAGCCGTAATGTCCTGGAGAGATGAATCTGGTGGTATTAGCGCAGCAAAACAAAAGCACCTTGTTATAATGAATCCGGAACAATATCTTTATTTAGATTATAATCAGGGCTATTCTCCACAAGAACCTTTAACCGTTGGAAGACTAGTTACTGTTGAGAAAATATACAATTACAATCCAACTCCTGTTGATAGTCTGACAATTGAAGAACAAAAATATATTTGGGGTGTTCAATCGAATCTTTGGTCAGAATATTTAACGAGTCCGGCCAAACTAAATTATCAACTTTACCCCCGACTATTTGCTTTGGCAGAAATTGCCTGGACAGAACCTCAAAACAAAAACTACAACAATTTTGTTTTGAACCGAATGCCGCATCACATTGAAAAATTAGAATTACAAAAACGATTATATAAAGTTCCAACACCTTTCGGCTCGACCGAAACTGCCTTAATCGCCTCAAAATATCTTTTAGACCTAAGACCAACCATCAAAAATGGAAAGATTTTCTATACCATTGACGGTTATAACCCAGATGAAACTGCAGAACTTTACGAAAAACCGGTAACGATAAATATTCCAAAAGGCGAATACAGAATCATTAAAACGGTTCAAATTAGTCCGAGTGGAAGAAAAAGTTCAATCAATAAAATATTGGTTCGAAATCCGGAATTAAAATCAGCCTTAACCATAAAACCAACTAAAAAGGGTTTGAAATATGACTATTTTACCGGAACACTGTTTCAACAAGTTCAGGATTTAGAATTGGCAAAACCTAGTAATTCAGGCATTTTTGAAGGCGCTATAAGCAGCGAAAAGTGGAAAACGAAAACAGAGCGTTATATTGGCTTAAAATTCGACGGATACATCTTCATTCCGGAAACAGGTAATTACACCATTTCAACGCTTTCAGATGACGGATCAAAGCTTTTTATAGACAATGAATTAGTTGTCAATAATGACGGAATTCATTGGCTGAATGAAGCGTATGGAGCTGTAAAACTTGAAAAAGGTTTTCACAAGATCAACATCAGTTATTTTGATCAGATAGGCGGAACTACTTTAAGCTGTTTTATTCAGCAGGAAGGGAAAGAGAAACAGGAAATTAGTGCTTCGCAATTATTTTACGAATAAGGCATAAAAAAAGCATCAGCCGCGGCTGATGCTTTTTTCTATTTAAAACTATTTCTTAAAATTAACCTTTTAAGCTTGCAGATAAATATTCACGGTTCATACGCGCGATATTTTCAAGAGAAATTCCTTTAGGGCATTCTACTTCACAAGCTCCAGTATTGGTACAG
>RCUK01001976.1_pt1 | contig 11795 bp, 10 predicted proteins | sample 2166381 | NCBI WGS metagenome assembly RCUK01 (sample SAMN09932809, study PRJNA488358) | compost metagenome | isolation source: compost soil in an enriched community | place: Germany: Experimental Botanical Garden
CTGTTGGAAAGCCTATTCAATTGTAACCGATCTTTATCGCCCTAACCCCGATCGTTTGCGCGACTGGGTATCCTCGCCAAAAGGAAACGGCTATGAGTCGCTACACACGACCGTAATGGGCCCTAAAGGACAATGGGTTGAAGTACAGATTCGTACACAACGCATGAATGAAATTGCTGAAAAAGGTTTTGCTGCACACTGGAAATATAAAGAGTCAAGTAACGACAATGGTCTGGATCAATGGATCATGAAAGTGAGGGAAATGCTAAACAACCCAGAAGCCAATGCATTAGACTTTCTGGATGATTTTAAAATGAACCTCTTCTCGGATGAGATCTTCATTTTCACGCCTAAGGGTGCATTACTCCAACTGCCTCTTGGTGCAACGGCTTTAGATTTTGCTTTTGAGATTCACACGGATGTAGGTGCAAAATGTATTGGTGCAAAAGTGAACCATAAGCTGGTTCCTTTATCGTACAAACTACAAAATGGCGACCAGGTAGAGATCATTACTTCCAGCAAGCAGTCGCCTAAGGAAGATTGGCTAAACATTGTGGTGACGGCCAAAGCGAAGTCTAAAATCAAATCTTCCCTAAAAGAAGAAAAGCGGAAAGTTGCCGAGATCGGTAAGGAAACACTGGAGCGTAAAATGAAGTCGCTCAAGATTACCTACAATACCGACAATTTAAATAAGCTGAGCTACTTCTTTAAATTGCCTTCGACTCAAGAGCTCTTCATTGCGGTTGCAAAAGGGAAGATCGAGTTAAAAGACTTGAAAGATTACCTGGCCAGCGAAAAAGAAATAGAAAACCGCGGTGCCGAAAAAAGCGACAATCAGCAAATTGACGCCTTATTGAACAAGGTAAAAGGTCCGGAATCAGACATTTTATTAATTGGTGAGGATCTTCAAAAAATCGATTACACCTTAGCCGCCTGTTGTAACCCTATTCCGGGCGACGATGTTTTTGGCTTTGTAACAGTTAATGAAGGCATAAAAATACACCGGACCAATTGTCCGAACGCTGCACAGTTGATGGCCAATTATGGTTACCGTGTAGTGAAAGCCAAGTGGAACAGACAAAAAGAACTGACCTTCTTAACCGGATTGCATATTATCGGTATTGACGATGTTGGTTTAATCAACAACATTACTAAAGTTATATCAAACGATTTTAAGGTAAATATGCGTTCTATAACTGTAGATACGGATAATGGTATTTTTGACGGTTCGATAATGATCTTTGTAAATGACAAAGAACATCTGGATAACCTGATTAAAAATCTGTTAGAAGTAAAAGGTGTAACGGGCGTTACCCGTTTTGATGCCTAAAAATAACAATAAATGGTACCGTTTATATAAAAAATTGATACCTTTGAAAGGAGTTTAAAAACTATGTCGACAAACCACAACAGCGAGTTAGTTAGGAAAATATTTGAAGCCTACCTCGAAAATAAAAGTCTGAGAAAAACACCGGAGCGTTTTGCCATCTTAGAAGAAATTTACTCAAGAGATGACCATTTCGATGTAGAGACCCTCTACATCCACATGAAAAATCAAAAATATCGTGTGAGCAGGGCTACGGTGTACAATACATTAGAGTTATTGGTTTCATGTGACCTGGTTACCAAACATCAATTTGGTAAAAACATGGCTCAGTTTGAAAAGTCTTACGGCTATCATCAGCACGACCATATTATCTGCATTGATTGCGCAAAAGTTGTAGAGTTCTGCGACCCACGCATCCAACAGATACAAAGTATGGTTGGTGAGCTATTGAAATTTGAGATCAAACACCACTCTTTAAATCTTTATGGCGTTTGTTTCGATTGTGCGGCTAAAGCTGCAATGAACAATCAGAATGCTGACATAAAACATGCAAGTTAACCAATATAATATTTCCATTTTTAAATTTAAATAATGACGCAAGTAGACGTGCTTCTGGGCCTGCAATGGGGCGATGAAGGCAAGGGAAAAATTGTTGATGTACTAAGTCCGCAATATGATTTGATAGCTCGTTTTCAAGGCGGTCCGAATGCCGGCCATACTTTAGAGTTTGATGGCAAAAAATTCGTTTTAAATACTATACCATCAGGTATCTTTAATGAAAAAACAATGAACCTGATTGGAAATGGTGTGGTAATTGATCCCATCATTTTAAAAAGGGAATTAGATAACCTGAAAAAAGCTGGTCATGATCCTGTTGCTAAAGGCAAATTGGTAATTGCCCGTAAAGCACACCTTATTTTACCTACTCACCAGTTGTTAGATGCAGCAAATGAGCAAAAAATGGGTAAAGATAAAATTGGTTCTACGTTAAAAGGAATTGGCCCAACTTATATGGACAAAACCGGTCGTAATGGACTAAGAGTTGGGGATACTACCCTACCTGATTTCAAAGACCGTTACAATAAACTGGTAGAGAAACACAAAGAAATCCTTTCTCATTACGAGTTTGAATATGATCTTACTGAAAAGGAAGCTGCTTTCTTTGAGGCGATTGAATTCATCAAAACTATACCTCATGTAGATAGTGAGCACTATGTAAATGGTTTCCTTAAAGAAGGCAAAAAGGTATTGGCTGAAGGTGCACAAGGTACATTATTAGATATCGATTTTGGTTCTTATCCTTTTGTAACTTCCTCAAACACAACTACTGCTGGTGCATGTACTGGTTTAGGTATTGCGCCTAATAAAATCGGTCATGTTTACGGTATCTTCAAAGCTTATTGCACTCGTGTTGGTGGTGGTCCTTTCCCTACTGAACTGGATGATGAGGTTGGAGAAAACCTACGTCAGGTTGGTCACGAATTTGGTGCAACTACAGGCCGTGCCCGTCGTTGTGGATGGATTGACCTTCCAGCATTAAAATATGCAATCATGTTGAATGGTGTTACTGAACTGATCATGATGAAAGCAGACGTATTGGACGGTTTTGACACCATCTATGCCTGCACACATTATGAGCACAATGGTGAGACTATCGATTATATGCCATACGACATCATTACTGTTAAACCGACTCCGGTATTAAAAGCAATTGATGGTTGGAAAACTGATGTAACCAAAGTAAACAAAGTAGCAGACATTCCTGCTAAACTTGCTGACTACATCGCTTTCCTTGAAAAAGAACTTGAAGTTCCTGTTAAATTCCTTTCTGTTGGACCAGACAGGGTTCAAACATTGGAATTAAACTAAGGTTTTTATTCTATTGAAAAAGGGTGGTATGCTGAATAAGTTTACCACCCTTTTTTATTATTAACTCCCTTGTATAAATAAATGCGCTACATTTGCGCAAATTAAAATGAGAGTTCCGGATCTACCATCGTTTAAACAAAAAGCCTTAAAATGGGCCGCTGCCGCTGAGGTATGCTGTGTGCTCGATTCCAATGACTACACAGATCGCTACAGTAAATTTGATCTGCTGCTGGCTGTAGGGACTAAAGAAGTACTAGATACCAATTCGACTCATAAATTTGATGATCTAAAGGCTTTTTATGATCAACATCAGACATGGATGTTTGGTTTGTTGAGCTATGAGCTAAAGAACGATGTAGAACAGCTGGAATCTGCTAACCCCGACGGACTCCAGTTTCCTGAGTTATTTTTCTTTATTCCCCAATACCTACTTATTATTAAAGGTGATGAGGTAGAAGTATTAATCGGTGGAATCGAGGTGATGGGTGCCATCGACCAATTTAACCAGGAAATTGAAATAAATAAGACCCGTATCAACATACAAAACAGAATCTCAAAGGAAGTATACCTTAAGACTGTCGAAACCCTACAACAGCATATTGTTCGTGGTGACATTTATGAGATTAACTTTTGCCAGGAATTCTTTGCCGAGCATGCTGTTATTGATCCTGTTGAGATTTACACGCAACTTTGTAAGCTCTCTCCTACTCCATTTGCCGGGTTCTTTAAAATAAAGGACCAGTACATCCTTTCGGCCAGTCCAGAGAGGTATTTATGCAAAAGAGGAAACAAGTTAATTTCTCAGCCTATTAAAGGCACAGCCAAGCGTAATGCAGACCCAGCAGCTGATTTACAAATCAAAAACGACCTGAGGTTAAATGCTAAAGAACAGGCCGAAAATGTAATGATAGTAGACCTGGTAAGAAATGACCTGACCAAAACAGCAGTAAGCGGCAGTGTTAAAGTTGAGGAACTTTTTGGAATCTATGGCTTTCCACAAGTATACCAGATGATATCAACCATCAGCTGTGAGCTAAATCCGGATATTCATTTCATAGATGCGATAAGACATACTTTCCCGATGGGCTCTATGACTGGCGCGCCTAAGATAAAAGCGATGCAACTGATAGAAGCCCATGAATTTAGTAAACGTGGCGCCTACTCAGGTGCATTTGGGTACATTACTCCTGAAGCCGACTTTGATTTCAATGTGATCATCCGCAGCATCTTGTATGATGCCGCTAAAGAATACCTATCCTTTCAGGTTGGCGGGGCAATTACCTATGCTGCTAATGCACATGCTGAGTATGAAGAATGCAAGCTGAAAGCCTCCGCTATTATCCAAACTTTGAAGCAATAAAAAAGGCCACCATAATTGGTAGCCTCTATTTATAATTTCAATCTTTTTTAAGGTTTATAAAACTTCATTGCTTCTGGTATATCCCTTTGTATTTGGGCAATACGTGTCGCGTCACTTGGGTGAGTACTTAAAAATTCAGCAGGTTTCTGACTGCCAGCTGAAGCACTAGCCATTCTTTGCCAGAAAGCAGTTGCATTATTAGGATTATAACCAGCCATAGCCATAAAGATCAAACCCAGTTTATCCGCTTCCAACTCCTGATTACGTGAATACTTAAGCATTACTAATGGTGTACCTACTCCATACAATGTGTTGAATACGCCCTGCGATTTAGGATTGTTTGACAAAAGTCCAGCACCTAGGGCTCCGATACCTTGAGAAGCCATCTCTTGCGACATACGTTCTGCACTATGTCCCGCAATAGCATGCGCGATCTCGTGCCCCATTACTGTAGCTAAACCTGCATCATCCTTAGTAACAGGTAGAATCCCGGTATAGACAACGATTTTTCCACCCGGCATACACCAGGCATTCAGCTCTTTACTATCAACAAGGTTTACCTCCCATTTGTAATCCTTGATCAGATTACCATAGTTATTATTGTTCATATAGGTTTTTACAGCAACAATAAGCTTGTTGCCAATCACTTTAACCCTTGATGCCTGTGCATTAGATGCAGGCAATACAGCGTTCTTATTTTCGGTCAGGAAGGTGCTATAAGCTTGAAATGCCATTGGCAAAACCTGATCATCACTTACCAGGTTCAATCTGCTACGTCCAGTTAGAGGAACTGTAGAGCAGGATGAGAAGGCCAACCCTATTACGGTTACACCTACAATGAGTATTCTTTTCATAAGTTTTAGTTTAATTCGTTTTCTTCTTAAACAGGTATACTTTGGATTCTTTGCCTTTTAATAGTCTCTCCAGATTTTTTTGATGTGTTACCAAAATGAGCACACAAACGCACATACCGTATAAAACCTCAGATTTTATTGATGAATGTAATAGGAACACAATACTCAATGGGAAGGTAAAACCAGCACATATTGAGCTTAATGATACATATTTTGTAATCAATAGCACCGTCACAAACACCAGAACACAAAGCATTGCTGCTGGGAAGTTAACTGCCAAAATCATTCCAAAAAGTGTAGCCACACCTTTACCTCCTCTAAAACCGGCAAATATTGGGAACAAATGGCCCATAACAGCCGTAACACCTAATGCTAGTTCGTAATTAACAAATTGCGCAGAATTTTGTGGACCAGTAACGGACAGTCCTATAAAATAGGCCAATTTGGTTGCGGTGTATCCTTTTGCGATATCTATGGTCATCACGGCAATACCGGCTTTTTTACCCAAAACCCTGAAGGTATTGGTTGCACCAGCATTTCCACTTCCATACTCTCTTACATCAACACCATAAAATGCCTGCCCCAGCCAAACCGCAGTAGGTATAGAACCAAATAAATAGGCTAAAATAACCGCCGAAATAGAATAGATAGAAATCATAACCTAAAAGGCTTTTAAACTCATGTCTAAACTCTTAACAGAATGCGTTAATGCGCCCATAGATATATAATCTACGCCACAAGCTGCATATTCTGTTACATTTTCTTCTGTAATACCGCCAGACGCTTCTGTAATATACTGTTTATTGATCTTATTAACTGCTAATTTCAGATCACTGAAACTAAAGTTATCAAGCATGATCCTGTCTACATGACCCGTTTGGAGTACCTGATCAAGTTCTGCAAGATCCCTTACTTCTATTTCGATAACTAATTGTTTGTTCTTATCCTTTAGATATTGATTAGCCGCATTGATGGCATTAGCAATTCCACCAGCATAATCAACATGATTGTCTTTAATCAGGATCATATCGTATAAACCAATTCTATGGTTTACTCCGCCGCCAATGCGTACTGCCCATTTTTCTAAATACCTTAAACCTGGTGTGGTTTTACGGGTATCCAACAATTGGGTATTGTAGCCTGAAAGTATTTTCACAATATGATTGGTCTTGGTTGCAATACCGCTCATCCGTTGCATACAATTTAACACTAAGCGTTCTGCAAGCAGGATGGATTGAGAATTCCCTGAAACGGTTAAAGCAATATCCCCCACCTTAACTTCAGCGCCGTCATTAATAAATACTTCGGTAGTTAGGTTTGCATCTACTTGTTTAAAAATTTCGACTGCAAGTTCCACACCTGCGATGATGCCCACTTCTTTAATCAGCAGTTTTGCTTTGCCTTGTGCATCGGCAGGGATGGTAGAAAGAGAGGTATGATCGCCGTCGCCCAAATCTTCGGCAATAGCATTTTTTATAAATTGGTCTATGAGTTGTTTATCCAAAATTAATATTTAAACCCAAAAATAGCATTTTTACTATTATTTATCAGGCTCTATCCTTAATTCTGTAATAAAAAAAGCATTTGATGATTTTTTTAAGGTGATGGAGACTCTAAATTTCCCATTCTTAGTAACCAGAGAAAGTATGCCAAACCTGAAATTTGGGTTGGTATTGATGAGGTGAATAACTGATGATTTAATTGGCGGATTCTTAGTGAAAAAATTTCTTAAGATTTGCTCTGCCTGAGCTTTAGAGTATACATCTTCGTCGTCGATGACGATTAATTCTACAGATGAAGCGAAATTTGCGGCAATCTCTTTTGCATTTCCTGCCTTAAAATGTGCAGATAAATTATCTATAATATCGCCTTGGAGCGTATAAGAGGAAGGGAATTGAGTAAAAAAAACAAATAAAAAAAGTAAGGGCTTCATCATCTCTTTATAGCTAAACGAAGGAGTCCGCATAAATTATGCCATTAATAGATCATAAAAAAGAAATTGGTTCTAAAAAAAGCCGTAATAGACTTATATTTGCTAAGTTCAATAATACATTAAAACAAAGCGAACCACGAATGAACAACAAAAAAGTAGTACTACTAATTCTTGATGGCTGGGGATATGGAAAACAAGATAGCTCTGATGCAGCTTATGCAGCCAACACCCCGTTTTTTGATTCCTTAATCCAAAATTATCCAAACTCAAAACTTGAAGCGTCTGGTGAAGCCGTAGGTTTACCGGCTGGACAAATGGGCAACTCTGAAGTTGGCCACATGAACCTGGGCGCCGGCAGAATTGTATATCAGGAATTGGGAAGGATCAATAAAGCGATCAGCGACAGAACGCTTCATCAAAATCCTGTACTACTTGATGCTTTCAATTATGCGAAAGCCAACAATAAGTCGGTTCATTTTATTGGATTGGCTTCTGATGGTGGTGTTCATGCCCACATCAACCACCTAAAGGCTTTGTGTGATGCGGCAACTGAACAAGGATTGAAAGATGTATTTGTTCATGCCTTTATGGATGGAAGAGATACTGATCCAAACTCGGGCCTTAATTTTATCAAAGATCTTGATCATCACCTGGAAAGTACTTCTGCTAAAATTGCCAGTTTAATTGGCCGTTATTATGCAATGGACAGGGATAGTCGCTGGGAAAGAGTTAAACAAGCATACGACTTGCTAACTAAAGGTGTTGGACAATCAACAAGTGATCCCGCCACAGCTATTGAACAATCTTACAAAGACGGAATAACCGACGAATTTATAAAACCTATAGTAGTTACTCAAGATAACGGCGCAGCAGTTGCCACCATACAACCGGGTGATGTGGTTATTTGCTTTAACTATAGAACAGATCGTGGTAGAGAAATCACAGCTGTACTCACCCAAAATGATTATCCTGATTTTGGTATGCACAAGCTCCCTCTTTATTATGTAACCATGACTACTTACGATGAGAATTTCGAAAACGTAAAGGTGATGTTTACAAAAGACGATCTTTCGGAAACCTTAGGTGAGGTGCTCGAAAAACACCATAAAAACCAAATCCGAATCGCTGAAACGGAGAAATACCCACACGTAACGTTCTTCTTCTCTGGAGGCCGCGAACAGGTATTTGAAAACGAGAAAAGGATTATGATCCCTTCTCCAAAAGTTGCGACTTACGATTTGCAACCAGAAATGAGTGCTGCCGGAATTACGGAAGCGATTTGCAAAGAACTGGAAACCGGATGGCCTGATTTTGTATGTTTGAACTTTGCCAATCCAGACATGGTTGGACATACGGGTGTTTTTGACGCTGTTGTTAAAGCAGTTGAAACTGCAGACAGCTGCGCACAAATTGTGGTGAACAAAGGAATTGAAAATGGATATTCGTTTATCATCCTGGCCGACCATGGTAATTCGGAGTATATGGTAAATAACGACGGATCAGTTAACACAGCTCATACCACTAATTTGGTGCCTTGCATTTTAATTGATAAAGATTATACAAGTGTAGCAGATGGTAAACTTGGCGACATCGCTCCTACCATCCTGAGCATAATGGACATTCCTAAACCGGCAATTATGACCGGTAATAGCTTGGTATAATGAGAAAAACCTTTTGGCTATTGGGTCTCATTTTGATTTTTTACAGCTGCAATCCTGCTGTAAAAAATCAAAATGATGCTTTAAATTACTTCGATATTAAAGGTTATTTTAAAAAGGAAGCGTCGCGACTGAATAAGCGTAATCCTTTGCTAACGAAAACTGTTGAGGTAAACGGTGCTAGCGAAACTAAAAAGATCCATATACCAGACTGGGAAAAGGAGCTTTCTATCTTTTCTGAGTCAGAAATTAACAGAAATGCATGGAAGGGTTTGTTTAGCATCAATACGACCAATACACAGGAACTTTATACTTCGGACAATAAAAAAGTACCGGTAAAGGAGGTCTCGATCACCAAAAGAGATGGTCGTATAACTAGTATCCGGATCCTGATAAAAAACAGCAATATGCTTTACAGTTCGACTGATACGCTTACTTATTATCCTGATAGTCTATATCGGATCAATAAAAAGCAGCGCATTAAGCTGATGGCAGAAAAGAATTACAGTATTACCGGAAGGCTTAAATAAAAAAAGGATGTTCAAACGAACATCCTTTTTTTATAACTACTGCGAAATCTACCGAATTATTTCAAACTGGTAATTTGTGCTTTTACGTAGTCAATTAGGGACAGAATATCTTTACGTTGAGGTTGAACTAATAAAACCTTTTGAAAATCAGCAACAGAATTATTAAATAAAGTTACACAACCTGTTTTTTCTGCTTTGGTTTTAATTTTATAAGATTTATAAATCGCGTAATCTTTATACGCCAGTGCCCTATTTTGTAACAACTGAGCATCCTCTTCCCCATTGATCTCTATAGCTTTTGTGAAATCTTTAATGGCAGCCTGATAAAAACTATCACGCATATTGTTTAAAGATTCCTTAGGATCATTTGCTACATTTAGCCTGGCCTTACCGCGGTAGTAATAGGCTGAATAATCTGAAGGTTTTACAGTAATCAAACGACTGTAAGTATCTATAGAGTTTTCAAAATCACCACACTGAAAATAAGAGTATCCCAACATTTTCAACACGTTAGCGTTATTAGGACTCTTTGTATCTGCCTTTTCAAGCTGATTCACGGCGCCTTTATAATCTCCCTTCATCATGGCCTGCATGCCTAATTTATCATAGCCACTATTTTGTGCAAAAGTGGTGGTTGCAGAAAAAACAAATAACAATAAGACTGTTTGCTTGAAGTAGTTCATTAACTTTTATTTAAAAAATAAATATATTTAAAAGGTTAGACATAGACAACTATCATACCATTTGCAAATATCTAACTTAAACGCTAAATAATTCAAATTATGATTTAATAATTAATTATTATTGAGGCATGACTTTTTAACAGGGAAATGCCGCCAATTTCGTTTTGGCACAGGAGTTGAAAATATCCCTATATCATACAATTAATAATTTTTAAACGACATGCTGTCAGATTGTCGTTTTTATTTAAGAAAGACTTATTTTAATGAGTAAAAGAGATCAATTCGATTTTAGCAACGCACTACCCATCATAAATGAAGATACTGAATTCTTTCCGTTGATGTCTCAACAAGATGAAGATGAGATGAACAATGAAGAAACTCCAGAAATTCTACCAATTCTTCCACTTAGGAATACTGTACTTTTCCCGGGTGTAGTAATCCCTATTACCGTAGGTAGAGATAAATCCATAAAACTAATCAAAGAGGCTTATAAGGGCGACAGAATCATTGGTGTTGTTTCTCAACGCGATGTTTCTATCGAAGATCCAACATTCGAGGAATTGAATAGTGTAGGTACGGTAGCGCATATTATCAAAATGCTGCAAATGCCTGATGGCAATATTACTGTAATTATACAGGGCAAGCAACGCTTCCGGGTATTAGAAGAGGTACAGTCTGAGCCATATATTAAAGTAAGTATCAGCAAATTCGAGGAGTCCAAATTTAAAGCTGATAAAGAATTTAAAGCCTTGGTAGCCTCTATTAAGGAAATGTCCAGTCAGATCATCCAGTTATCACCTAATATTCCAAGTGAAGCGGGTATCGCGCTTAAAAACATAGAAAGCACTTCTTTCCTGATCAACTTCATCTCTTCAAACATGAATGCAGATGTTGCTGATAAGCAAAAAATGCTGGAAATGACAAATTTGCGCGAACGTGCAATGATGGTAATGGAGTTGTTGACGCTTGAACTTCAAATGCTTGAGCTGAAGAATCAAATTCAGAGCAAAGTACGTGTAGATCTTGACAAACAACAAAGAGATTATTTCTTAAACCAGCAGCTAAAAACTATTCAGGAAGAACTAGGTGGCAACTCATCAGACCTGGAATATGAAGCGCTGGAAACCCGCGCGAAGAAGAAAAAATGGGGACCTTTAGTTGCGACGCACTTTAATAAAGAACTAGAGAAATTGGGTCGAATGAACCCTGCTGCACCTGATTATTCGGTACAGATCAACTATCTGGAACTGCTATTAGACTTGCCTTGGAATGATTTTACCAAAGACAATTTCGACTTAAAACGCGCACAACGTGTACTTGATAAAGATCATTTTGGATTAGAAAAAGTAAAACAGCGTATTATAGAATATTTAGCGGTGCTAAAATTAAAACGCGATATGAAAGCCCCTATCCTTTGTTTGGTAGGCCCTCCGGGAGTTGGTAAAACCTCTTTAGGAAAATCCATTGCCAAAGCACTAAACCGCAAATACGTACGTATGGCGTTGGGCGGTATCAGAGATGAGGCTGAAATCCGTGGTCATAGAAAAACTTATATCGGTGCTATGCCGGGCCGTATCATTC
>RCUK01001979.1_pt1 | contig 11776 bp, 7 predicted proteins | sample 2166381 | NCBI WGS metagenome assembly RCUK01 (sample SAMN09932809, study PRJNA488358) | compost metagenome | isolation source: compost soil in an enriched community | place: Germany: Experimental Botanical Garden
GCCGTGGCTATGCGCACCGTACTGATGGGTGCCCTATTGCTTTTAGGCTCTTATTTCGTTGTAGAACGACAGATGACTTTTGGCCAGTTCGTAGCCGCCGAGGTGATTATTGTGCAGATTAGTTACGCCATCGAAAAACTAATGACCAATTTAAACACGGTGTTTGATATGATAACCGGTAGTGAAAAACTTGCGGTAGTAACCGACCTGGAGTTGGAGGAAGGAGACTATAACCATGGGTAAGGTGAGTAATAACCTGGCACAGCTCCAGAACTGGGAAACGCTTTCGGTGCACGCCAACAGCAAAATTATAGATGCAAGGGGAACCAAACGGTTGGGCAGGATACTGCTGTTTATTATTGCTTTTTTTGTCTTGCTCCTTTTTCTCCCTTACCGTCAAACCATTCCGGGCAGAGGTACTGTTACAGCACTTCGGCCAGAAGACAGGCCTCAAACGGTCCAAAACCAGATTGGCGGCCGCATAGAACATTGGGCGGTACGCGAAGGACAGGAAGTACAAAAAGGCGATACTATTCTGGTGATTTCGGAAACCAGCCAATCTTATTTCGATCCGGAATTACCGGCAAGGCTTAACGAACAGCTCGATGCCAAGCGGGGCAGTGAGAATGCTGCCGGACAAAAGATTGATGCCACAAAAGCACAAATGAAGGCCCTGAGCGATGGCTTACACTTTCAGATGAAAGCGGCCGAAAACAAGGTACTCCAAGCCAAAAACTATGTGAGCATTGACAGTGCTGATTTATTGGCCGTTCAAAAGTTTTACGAAACCACTAAAGTACGTTTAGAGCGTTATGAAACCGGATATATAAACGGGCTTTTCTCGCTTACCGATATCGAAACACGCCGGCTTAAACTACAGGAAGATAATGCCAAGGTAATCAGTCAGCGAAATAAGCTAAACAATTCGGCACAGAACTTATTAAACGCCTCTATTGAGCTCGATAACATCAGGGCGAAATACCAGGAATCAATGTCGAAAGCACAATCAGACATGAGCACGGCCATATCAAGCAAGGCCAGTGCACAGGGCGATATAGCCAAATTGCGCAACGATATTTCGAATGTAAGTATCAGGCGCGGGCTTTATGTAGTGCGGGCACCACAAAGTGGATTTATTGTTAAAACCTTAAAAGCCGGTATTGGCGAGAACATTAGGGAAGGAGAATCAGTAGCTACTTTACAACCAAAATCGCCAATGGTAGCCGCAGAATTATATGTAAGTGCCATGGATGTGCCACTGATATTAGATACCAGCGATGTACGTCTGCAATTTGAAGGCTGGCCATCGGTTCAATTCTCGGGATGGCCATCGGTAGCTGTGGGTACTTTTGCGGGCAAGGTTTTTTCGATCGACCGCATGAGCAGCACAGGCGGAAAATACCGTTTATTAATAAGTCAAACCTATCCGGTACCATCAAAAGATGAACCCTGGCCACCTCAGCTAAGGCAAGGTTCGGGTGTTTATGGCCGCATTATTTTGCGCTCTGTACCGCTTTGGTATGAAATCTGGCGCCAGCTTAATGGTTTCCCTCCTAGCCTGGAGAAAGAACCTACTGGCCTTGCTAAGGATAAAAAATAGATTGGGAGGCAATGAAATGAACATAGTTTTTAAAAAAATATCAGGCATATTCCTCATCATCTTATTAGCAGTCGGGGCAGTTTCAGCGCAAAAAACAGACAGACCAACGGCGGAGAAAAACACAGATAGCACCAAAATTTTCGCTTTGGAAGACCTGCAGCTAATGGTTTTCAGGTTTCATCCCATCATTAAACAGGCTGCATTACTGAGCGAATCGGCCCGGGCAAAGGTGCTGCAATCGCTCGGTTATTTCGATCCTGAACTAAAGGCAGGCTTTAACCGGAAGTTTTTTGGTAACGCAGAATATTACAACAGATGGAATAACGAGTTAAAAGTACCCCTCTGGCTTGCCGGTGCCGATTTAAAGCTGGGCTACGAACGCAATGTAGGCACCTATGTGAACCCTGAAAGCCGCACAAACGGACAAGGTTTGTCGGCTATAGGACTGAGCATCCCCCTGGGGCAAGGTTTAATTATTGATGCACGGAGAAGTACGCTTCGCCAATCGAAAATAATGGTGCAATATGCAGAGGCCGACCAGCTGAAACAGATTAACAGCGTTTGGTATGGCGTTGTTAAAGATTACTGGAACTGGTATTACCTGCACAAACAGTTTGAGCTGGTTAACGAAGGTCTGGATTTGGCCCAACGCCGGTTTAAAGCCCTGAGTGCACAAACACTTATAGGCGACAAACCTGCTATCGATTCGGTTGAAGCTTATATTACGGTACAAGAGCGAATTATCCAGAAAGAAAAAACAGCGATCGAATTACAAAATGCCAGGCTGGTACTTTCTAACCATTTATGGAACGAAGCAGGCAATCCTCTGGAACTACCGATCGAGGCGGTACCACAAAACATGGTTAATAAAATGGACCGGCCCAACCCACAGCTGCTGGATACACTTTTGGGGCAGGCTGCTAACCTACATCCCGAAATTTTAAAACTGCGCAGCAAGGGCGAGCAGCTGGCTGTTGAAAGAAGTTACCGCCAGGAAATGCTAAAGCCTAAACTGAATGTTATAGGTAACCTGATCTCCAGCCGAACCGGTTTTAACAGCAATGTACCCGGATATTATGATTTCAACTGGAGCAACTATAAATTCGGCGTTGAGCTTGCTTTCCCACTTTTTTTAAGGTCTGAGCGAGGCAAATTAAGAGAGGTGAAAATTAAGCAGCAAGAGCTAAATTATGATCTTCAACAATCAGGAAGGGAAATCAGGAACCAGGTAATGGCCTCTTACAACGATTTGTCGGCCTATTCTGCGCAGCTCGCGGTACAATTAAAAAGCATCGAAAACCAGCAAATGCTTGTAAACGGCGAAAATCAAAAGTTTAATTTGGGAGAGAGTACGCTTTTTTTAATCAACAGTAGAGAAACCAAGCTTATTGAGATGAAGATTAAGCAGGAAAGTATGGTTGCAGGCTACCAGAAAGCACTGGCAGAATTATATTACAAGGCAGGTACGCGGTCCATGCTAAATTAGCAAAGGCTGTAATGATGCAGGCTGTAAAAGGTTATACCCTATACAGCCTGCAATATTTAAATTAATTTTGTTCTATTTCTTTAAGGTTATCCATTTTCTTATAAGCCAGGAAGCCTTTAATATCTTCGAAGTGTTCGCGCACGCGTTTATTGCCAAACTCGAATACTTTTTGTACCAATCCATCTAAGAAATCACGATCGTGTGATACGAGAATCAAAGTGCCGTCGAAATCCTTTAGCGCATCTTTAATAATGTCTTTGGTTTTCATATCCAAATGGTTGGTTGGCTCATCCAGGATTAACACATTCACCGGCTCTAACAACAACTTAATCATGGCTAAACGTGTTTTTTCACCTCCCGATAGCACTTTAACCTTTTTGGTTGTATCATCGCCACTAAACATAAATGCACCTAAAAGGTCTTTAATTTTAATGGTGCCATCCGTTAACGGAATCTGATCAATGGTTTCGAATACCGTTAAATTTTCATCTAACAGAGCAGCCTGGTTTTGGGCAAAATAACCAATTTTGGCATTATGGCCTACTTTTAAACTGCCTTCAAAATCAATCTCATTCATGATGGCTTTGATCATGGTCGACTTACCTTCACCGTTTTTACCAACGAAAGCTACCTTTTCTCCCCTTTCAATTACCATCGATGCTTTTTGGAACACCACATGATCGCCATAAGTTTTGGTTAGCTCCTCTACCATTACCGGGTATTGCCCTGAACGTGGCGAAGGCGGGAATTTCAAGCGCAATGCTGATGTATCTACCTCATCAATCTCAATAACTTCCAGCTTCTCGAGCATTTTTACACGCGATTGTACTTGTAAGGTTTTAGAGTATGTTCCCCTGAACCGGTCGATAAATTCCTGGTTATCGGCAATAAAACGCTGTTGCTCCTCGTAAGCTTTCAACTGGTGTATGCGGCGGTCGGCACGCAACTGCAGGTAATGGGTGTATTTGGCTTTGTAATCGTATATCCGTCCCATGGTTACTTCTATGGTACGATTGGTAATGTTATCCACAAAGGCACGATCGTGTGAGATGACCATCACCGCTTTTGCCGAGTTAATTAAAAAATCTTCCAGCCACTGTATACTTTCAATATCCATGTGGTTGGTAGGCTCATCCAATAAAATCAGATCGGGTTTCTTTAACAGAATTTTAGCCAGTTCAATACGCATGCGCCATCCGCCTGAAAATTCAGAAGTTTGGCGGGTAAAATCTTTACGCTCGAAACCCAAACCTTTTAATACCTTCTCTACCTCTGCATCGTAATTCGTTTCTTCGATCGAATAAAATTTCTCGCTCAGCTCCGATACGCGTTCAATCAGCTTCATGTAGTCGTCGGTTTCGTAATCGGTACGAATGGTCAGTTGCTCATTCAGCTCATCAAGCTCTTTTTGCATCTGGGTAACCTCTTCAAAAGCCTTCATAGTTTCTTCAAAGACGGTAACCTTATCCTGGGTAAGTAAATGCTGAGGCAAATAAGCAATTACAGCTTCTTTCGGACCCGTTACATTACCCGTTGTAGGTTTGGCTACATCGGCAATAATCTTTAAAATTGTCGACTTACCAGCACCATTTTTACCCATCAGGGCAATTTTATCATTCTCGTTTATCGAAAAGGTTACATCGCTAAACAAAGTGGTTCCGCCAAATGAAACGGAGATGTTATTTACATTAATCACAGTATGAAAATATTGAATTGCCGCAAAGATAAGGGAAAGCGACGGGATTATAACGAGAGAAATAGAACGTTTGATAAGTAAATCAGGGCAAGGCAAAAATATTTGGCTCCTCTCTTTTAACTGGCGCTGTGAGAGAACCTAAACAATACTTTTTGTCTTGCCCCGAAGATTGGCGGTAATCCAAGGTTATTATTCAACCACCTTACCGTGTTTGATAACCATGTATTGATCTTTTAGTCTATTGATATCATTTAAGGGATTATCTTTAATTACCACGAAATCTGCCTTTTTCCCAACCTTAATACTTCCGATGTTTTGCTCCTGTCCAATCGTTTCAGCAGCAATAATTGTAGCGGCGGCTAAGGCATCTGCCGGACTAAAACCGCAATCGTTCACGAAATAGTTAAGCTCATCCAGCAAATGGGGATATGGATTGCTGAGCACCGTAATTTTATCCGTTCCGGCAGAAATTTTAACACCTAAACGGTGAAGCTTTTTTACAATTTCAAAAATCCATTGTTCCTTTACCTCCAAAACGCTTAGCGTGGCATCGAGTATCACATTACGTTTCTTCATTTCTTCAGCCAGTTCGCGTACATCAATACTTGCCCCAACACTGTCTTTATAGGCCTGCGGAACTTTCCGGTAATTCATTTTTGGATCATTGATCAAAGCGGATAGCATGCTAGCATGAGAAATTACTTCTACCCCAGCCTTAACCACTTCTAAAGGCCTGGCAGGATACATCATCGCATGGCCCCACACCAGCAAATGATTTCTTTTGGCAGCCGAAACAATTTCCTTTAAAAAAGCAGCATCAAAAGAATGGTATAATTTTACACCAGTAGCACCAAAATTTTTCGCCACTTTCATTGCGCTATCCAAACTAATACCTGGTTTTAAGCATTGCTCCCAGGGGTGATAAGGCTCTTTTCTAATGTTCATATCCCGGTTATAATACCAATCGCCGGCCATAAAAGCAGCATAATAAATAGCTGGACCAGGCTTAATACCCAAATTAACATCTTGCTGAACTTTTTGCAGGATTACGCCATTTGCTGCAGGATCTCTAATAGCGGTAATTCCATGCCTGAGCAAATAATCAAGATATTGATAAGACCTTTCGATCGGCGAACCGCCAATACTACTTACATGTACATGCGAATCAACCAATCCGGGAATGATAAAACGATGCTGCAAATCGATTACCTTTCCTCTTGTTTTGTTTTTTTTAGCCGGAAAAATAGCTGTAATCCGATCATTTTTGATCAGGATTGTCATTCCGATATCTAGCTTTCCTTTCTCTACATCAACAATATTTACGTTTTTCAGGGTGAGGTAAACTGCTTCTTGTTTTTGTTGTGCGAAAATAGCTGGCAAAGCTAAAAACCACAAAAAAACAATGCTAAACGATTTGTGAACTATATGTTTCATTTTTTCTCTGATGGATTGAAAAGTTTAAAAATTATCATCATAAAAAATGCAGGAGACATCCGTCGTCCTGCATCATTATCTAACTACTATTAACATCAACTGCTTCTACCCAGTTGTTAATTTTCAAGTCTGTAATGACTTATTTTTTCATGAATTACTTGTTAAATATGCTGTTGAGCTGTTCTTCCAAAGCGTTTCCCCTTAAATTTCTGGCAATAATTTTACCCGATGGATCGACTAAAAAGTTTGCTGGCAGGCTTTTAACGCCATATATACCCGCAGTTTTTCCACTGGTAGATTTTGGATCATTTAACTGAATCCATGAAAGTTTATCCTGTTCAACAGCCTTTAACCAGTTTTCTTTCGAGCTATCCATGGATAAGCCAACAATGGTAAAACCCTTGCCTTTAAATTTCTGATAGGCTTTAATTAAATTGGGATTCTCTAACCTGCATGGTCCGCACCAGCTTGCCCAAAAATCAATCAGCACATACTTCCCGCTAAAATCTTTCAGTGAAACCATTTTTCCCCCGCCATCTTTTAAGGAAAACTCAGGAGCTAGAGCCCCTGCAATGGTAATTGCTTCCGCATCGATAAATTGCTTTATTTCTTTCCCATAGCCTGATTGCCGAACACCAGCCGATAATTTGGAATAGGCATCAGCCGCTTTTATCCTATCGGGATAAGTAACATACATATTAAAAATCGCTATTGCTGAGCTTACCCGATCCGGGTTCGCCGAAATAAAATGGTTTAGCACACTATCTTTTAACAGTTGAAGGGATGCTGCATATCTACTGAGTGCAGCCTTATCGGCATCTTGATTTCCGGATAACGAGGGTCGCTTACCCGGAATCGCAGCTAAGTTCATTTTATAGTCGTTAAACAGGTCATTCTCTTTTGATCCGGATATATTAAGCTCATAAATTTTATCAGCTACTCCATTAACCTTAACAGGACTATTTTCTACTATAAAAATCCTAATTTGCTTATTAACCGATGTTGATAAGGTACAAATAGCCGTTTCTACCAGCGGAATTTTAATTTCAAAAGCATCTGATTTAGCCTGCACAGAATCCTGATAAAGGGTATCATCAAATTCATAAGAAAATTTAATCCATCCGTTTCCCAAACCTGCTATGTTTCCAGTGGTATGTGTAAATTGTTGCGCATACACAGTAGAACATAGCATCATAATCAAAACCTGTAATGCAATGTTTTTGATATTTTGTAGCATCATCATGATCTGTTTAAAATATTAATAGTTTAATCCCGGTATTGGCGATTCTGTTAAAATCTTATCCAGCATTTGTTTTAAATAAGCCAGGTGTATTTTGCTATCCGAATCGTTCGTTCTGCCAATGGCACTGCCAATATCTTTGCGGAGATCTTTTAAATGCGCAAGCGCCAGGGGCTTAACATTCGAATAAAGCAGAATTTCAGTTGGTGTAACACCTGCCAGAATATTATCCAACGAACCTTGTAATGCAAAGCGTTTATTGTACATGGTGATGATACTACCCACATACATTTTCTGCAAACTGCGGCGGTAAGAATCAATAGCCTTTCCGGTTTTTATCTCCGAAAAAATGCCGTTTTTCAGATCGTTTAACCATTGCTGAGGCGAATAAGCACCTTTTCCATAATCGCGTTGGTTAACCATTAAACGGAATAAGCGGCTTTGAGAAGTAACCGAAGCAACAACACCCGATTGCAAATTCTCAACTTCACCAAAACCATATTTAGGATCGATCTTATTTAAAATCTGCTCGTTTAACAACCATTTTGGCGTGGTAAAAATTTCATCGTTAATAAATCTAATCGCCTCCTTCTGTTTGGCCAGACTAACAGGTTTATAAACCGCACCTGCCTGCTCGTAAGTTTTTTCAGTTACGTTAACACCTCCCAAGTTTTTAATTACGTGATAAGCATATTTAGAAAGTTGCCCAACTGCCTCTTTATACATTTCTTTCAAATCGGTATAATCTTCACCATCTTCCCTAGTCCAGTAAATTAACTGTGGAACAACACGCTTTAAGTTTTTAATGCCATACTGACTTGCTTTTATCGCGTCGTCTCCTAAATCTTCAGATTGAGAACGTGGATCGTAATCTCTGCCTTCGCCACCAAACCAAAGTCTTTTGTTGGACGCTAAGCTATCGATAGTAATTTTGTTGAGGATTTTTTTATCGGCCGCAGCATTTGCAGTACCAAAAATCGGCTTGTATCCCCATTGAATGGCCCATTTATCGTAATCGTTAATTCTTGGAAAAATTCCGGCTTCGCTAACGTTATCTTCTGGCTGTGCCACATAATTAAAACGGGCATAATCCATAATTGATGGCGTGTGGCCATGTGCTTCAACCCATTTCTTATCTCTCAATTTTTCTACAGGCACGGTACTACTCGCGCCCATGTTATGGCGTAAGCCCAGTGTATGACCTATTTCGTGCGAAGAAACAAATCTTATTAATTGCCCCATCAACTCATCATCGAATTTATTTTTGCGGGCTTTCGGATCTATTGCACCAGCCTGGATCATGTACCAACGGTGTACCAGGTTCATTACATTGTGGTACCAGCCAATGTGGCTTTCCAAAATTTCGCCGGTACGCGGATCGGCAATGTTTGGTCCGTAAGCATTTTGCTGTGGCGATGCAAAGTAACGGATTACAGAGAAACGCGCATCATCTAAACTCATTGTTGTATCGGCCTCTGGCCATTCTTTACCAACAATTGCGTTTTTAAAACCAGCCTGTTCAAAAGCTTTTTGCCAATCGTTTACACCAGCAATCAGGAATGGCCTCCATTTTTTTGGTGTTGCCGGATCGATATAATAAACAATCTGTTTTTTGGGTTCTACGAGCTCTCCTTTTTTAAATTTTTCAATATCCTCCTCTTTGGGTTCTAATCTCCAGCGGTGAATAAAAGCCTCCTGTTCTACTTTCTGCTGATCATCTTTATACCTGATGTTTGCACTGGCGAAGAAACCCACGCGGGCATCGTACATGCGCTTTCTCATCGGGTTTTCGGGAAGCATTACAAAAGAGGTATTCATGCCCAAAGTAATGGCACCAGCCTCGCTCGCAGCAGGTAATCTGCCGCCAACAGTATTGTAAGTACGGATGCTTTTTACTTCGGTATTGATTGGAAAACTCTTTACACTTTCGATGTAAGAACGGTCGGCCGCCTGTGCACCTAAACTGTATGCTTTCTTATTTTCTGCATCGAAAGATAATAAGGGGGTTTCGCTAATTAAGAAATCTGTAACATCAATTACCACTGATGATGAGTCTTTACTTTTTGCCTTAATCGGAAAAGCTGCCATTATCGGGTTTAAGTTCGAACTGGCCACCGCTTTTGAAATCATATCGGTAGAATCGGCAATGCTAACCGTTGCCGAAACTTTTAGGAACAGCTTGTTGTTTGGCCCTAACTCCCAGTACACAATACGGGCCCCCACTTCTTCTCCGCCGTAATTGCCAGCACCAGGTGTTGATTTACTTAACCTGTTTACCGCTAAAATCTCCTTTTTTAGCAAGGTATTCGGAATTTCAAAGAAATATTTATCTGCTATTTTATGAACAGTAAACAATCCTTTTTGGCTCACTGCTTTTGCCGTAATTACCTCGCTGTAGGGCTTAATTGGATTTTTTAAAGAATCTGTTTTTGGCTTTGGTGCAACAGCCGTTGCTACAGCAGTTTTCTTTTTCTTTTTTAAAATACTGCACGATTGTACGGTTGTACCGAGCATGCCGATGGCTAATGCCAGGTAAAAATACCTGACATTAAATTGGTTTTTTGTTTTCATTTGTGTTTTTAGTAACCTGGGTTTTGAGTTAAAGTATAGTTAGCGTCGAGGGCCGCTTGTGGAAGCGGTAAGAGTTTTGATTTGGGTGTATAACCTGCCTTAATCGCACTTAAAACGGCATCAGCTTCACCTGTACGTTTTAAATTGAACCAGCGGAAAGCCTGCTCACAAAAAAGTTCCTTTCTGTTTTCGAGTGCAATATCACTTAATAAGGTAGCAGGAATAGTAGAAGTGCTTAACGTAGCCGCAGCTCTTGTTTGTATGGCATTCAAATCGCTCAGGGCTCCTGTTAAATTTGTTCCGATTCTTGCCCTTGCTTCTGCACGGATCAGGTAAACTTCTGCCAATCTAATTACAGTTTGAAATTCGGTAACGCCAGCTGTTACCGCCAAAGCCTGTGTACGATACTTGTATTTGAAAGGAAGCGTGTAAACCGCACCCGAAAGTGTAGTGTGGTTCATCCAGTTAATGCGCCTTAAATCTGTTGTTTCAAATAAAGCGGTAAACCTTGGATCGATGCGGTAAACAAAACTGGTTACTGCTGTTGTAGTACTGGGAATAAAAGTAGCCGCTTCGTTTGTATATTGGTTCGTTGCTACTACAGGTGGCGACATTTGCCAAATACTTTCTGCGCTATTTTTGATAAATAAACCTGTGCCCATAGTTGCCCTCGGAATCAGGCTGTATAAACCTGATGCAATTACTTCCGAAGCATTGGTTTCGGCCGCAGCATAATTACCGGTAAACAGATATACCCTTGCCAAAAGCGCGGTAGCAACAAATTTATTTACACCTAAGCGGTCGCCTGCCGTTGCCGAATAATCGTTTAACAGGTTCGCTTTTGCATCGCTAAGGTCAGCAATAATTTTGGTGTAAATGTTTGCAGTAGCCTCTCTAGGCTGAAATGCAGTGATTGTTGGGTCGGTAACCAAAACCAAAGGCACATCGCCAAAGGTATTAACCAGGTTAAAATAACAGTAAGCCCTTACAAACTTAGCCTCGGCTATATATTGCTTTTTAATTGCGTCCGAAGCTCCGGTAGAGGTTTCGAGACCATTAATAATGGCATTTGCGCGGTAAATGATCGCGTACCACTCCGAAAAAATACTTGCCTGCCCCGTACTCAGTGCATTGTAACTGTTGTTGTTATATTCCTGCAAACCGCCCACCGTAGAAAGATACAGCAGATCATCAGCCTGTAACGAGCTGTAAACCGTAAGGTTTGTAGATTGGGTTGTGGTTTGCGATAAACTACTAAAAAGACCTGACCGCGCACTGGTTGCCAGCTTGTCTGATGCAAATACCAAATCGGTTGTAACCTGATTTAAAGGTGCATCTATATCGATAATTTTTTTACATCCTGCACCGGCAATCGCGATGAAAACCAGCGAGCAAATGATGATGTTGTATTTTGATTTTAACATGATGATTCGGATTTAAAAAGTGAACTGTAAACCAGCAATTAAAGTGCGCAATGGCGGAGTTGCTACACCTTGCGATTCAGGGTCGAACCCTTCATAATTGGTGATGGTAAATAAATTCTGCCCCTGTGCATACACCCTGATGTTTGGCGCATTGGTTTTAGAAATCCATTTAGTTGGCAATACATAAGATAAGCTTACATTCTTTAACCTGATAAATGAAGCATCAACCAACGAAGCATCCGAACCAGTATAATAGCTGTAGGCCAAATACGCTGCCGAACCTGCAGTACCACGTGTACCGGCAGAAACCAAATAATCTTGAGAA
>RCUK01001983.1_pt1 | contig 11763 bp, 9 predicted proteins | sample 2166381 | NCBI WGS metagenome assembly RCUK01 (sample SAMN09932809, study PRJNA488358) | compost metagenome | isolation source: compost soil in an enriched community | place: Germany: Experimental Botanical Garden
GTCTGCACGACCGGCTTCGGTTCGAGCGCGACGGCGACGCCTGGAAGCGCACCCGTCTCTGGCCGTAGGCGGCGCTAGACGGCGTAGCGGGCCAGGAAGGTCTCGACCGCGTCCTCGGCGATGGCGCGCGGCGTCCGTTCGGCCAGGACGTCGTCGCCCGTCACCAGGGGCACGAAGAAGACCGGGTGCTCAATCATGCCCATTAGCTGTCCGGCCGCCCAGGACGGCTTTTCGACCTTCAACTGACCTGCCTCGGTCATCTCGGCCAGCATGCCCATCAGGATGGCGCCGAAGTCGTTACGTCCGCGCTCAAAGAAGCGCATGGCGATGGCCTCGAAGCGCGGGCGCTCGGCCAGAACCAGACGGAACACCGAGCGGACGAAGCTGTTGCTCATGAACTCGGCATAGCCGCCGATGAACTCTGTCAGACGCTCTCGCGGCGAGCCTGAGGTCGTATGCACCGCCGCCATGTGCCGGGCGAAGTCTTCCGAGGCGTTGTCGATGACCGCTTCGAACAGGACCGCCTTGCTGTCGAAGAAGGCGTAGAGGGTGGCCGTCGATACTCCTGACTCTCGGGCGATAGGCTCCATACGGGTGCCAGCGTAGCCCTCTGAGATGAAATGCAGTCTCGCTTGTCGCACGATGGCGGCGCGTCGAGGGTCGTCGAAGTCGTGGACCGGCGTGGTCATCGGTGCATACCCGGAAAGAGTATGGCTAACGTGCCTTTATATTGCCTTGATTGCAACAAGTAACGATGGTCTGCAAATGCAAATCATCAACGATGCCAAGATTCTAGCAGGGGGTGAGCCAGAACCGGCGCGGCCAGACGAATGACCGCCTGCGGATCTTCCAGCCGCACCGCCGCCGTAGCGTCGGCGACGATGAAGTCGGCATGGGTGCGCGAGGGTTCCGTCAGCCGCTCGTGGCCAGGGCGGACCGTCAGCAGATACTGGTGAATGACGGATTCAGCGGTGCGGCCGCGCTCGGTCTGGTCGCGCAGCAGGCGGCGGATGAAGCGGATGTCGGCCGGGGTGTCGACGAAGACCTTGATGTCGAACAGGGCCGTCAGCGCCGGGGTGCACAGGACGTGGGTGCCTTCCAGGATCACCACCTCGGCGGCGGGGATCGGCTCGCCGCCCGGATCGCGTCCGTGGTGAAGGAAGGAATAGAGGGGGGCGACCACAGGGCGCCCGGCCTTTAGTTCTTTCAGGTGCTCGACCAGAAGATCGTGGTCGCGCGCGGCGACGTCGTCGAAATCGTGAGTTTCGGCGTCAAAGCCCGGCACGCTGGCGGCGTCCAGATAATAGGAATCCTCGCGCATCAGCACCGCGACCCCGGCGGGCAGGGAGGAGACCAGGGCCTCGGCCAGGGTGCTCTTGCCGGAGCCGGAGCCTCCGGTGATGGCGATGAGGATGGTCATGGGCGGTCTCCGTGCGTCTGCGCGGCCTTCTAGGCCCGTCGGCGGGCCTTGACCATGTTGCAGGGTGCGGGGGCTGTGGATGCGACAGAATGGAGCGGATTTGTTTCCCTAACGGCGCCGTTGCTTATCGGCGTTCACCTAGATAGCGTCGCTGCAAAGCGCCACGCACAGAGGGTGCAAGACGAGGGAATGCGATGCTGGGTTTGATGCAGGACTGGCCGCTGACGGTCGACAAGATTCTCGATCACGCCAAGAACTGGCACCCCAACCGCGAGGTCGTGACGCGATCCGTCGAGGGGCCGATCGAGCGCACCACCTATGGCGCCATCCACGGCCGCGCCAAGCGGGTGTCGAACGCGCTGAAGGCCTGGGGCGTGCAGCCGGGCGACCGCGTCGCCACCCTGGCCTGGAACACCGCCGACCACATCGAAGCCTGGTACGGCATCATGGGCATCGGCGCGGTGTGCCACACCCTGAACCCGCGCCTGTTTCCTGAACAGCTTGTCTATATCATCAACCACGCGGGCGACCGGATCATCTTCGTCGATCTGACCTTCGTGCCGCTGCTGGACGCCATTCTGACGCACTGTCCCTCGGTTGAGCGCGTGGTGATCATGACCGACGCCGACCACATGCCGCAGACCAGGCTGCCGGTGGTCGAATGCTACGAAAGCGTGCTGGAGCAATCGTCGGAAGACATCGAATGGGGCGGCTTCGATGAGCAGACCGCCTGCGGCCTCTGCTACACCTCGGGCACGACGGGGAACCCCAAGGGCGTCCTCTATTCCCACCGTTCGAACTTCATCCACACCCTGCTGGGGCTGCAATCGACCGTCCTGGGCGCGACGCCCAAGGAAGTCATTTTGCCGGTCGTGCCGATGTTCCACGCCAACGCCTGGGGCATCGCCTTCGGCGGACCGGCGGCGGGGTCCAAGCTGGTCATGCCGGGCGCGCGTATGGACGGCCCGGCCATCTATGAGCTGCTGGAGACTGAGGGCGTCACCTTCTCGGCCGCCGTGCCGACGGTCTGGCAGGGGCTGCTCAACCATCTGCGCGAGAACAATCTGGAGCTCTCGACGGTCAAGCGCGTGCTGATCGGCGGCGCGGCTGTGCCGGAGAGCATGATCCGCGCCTTCCACGACGAGTTTGGCGTCGAGGTGCTGCAAGGCTGGGGCATGACCGAGACCTCGCCCATCGGCACCCTGTCGAACATGACGCCGGAACTGGCCGCCCTGCCGTTCGAGGAGCAGTTGAAGTGGCGCGTCAAGCAGGGCACGCCGCCGCTGGGCGTCGAGCTGAAGCTGAAGAACTACGCGGGTCAGGACATGCCGCACGACGGCTCGACCTATGGCCGTCTGATGATCAAGGGGCCGACCATCGCCCGCGCCTATTTCCGCGATGAGGGCGGCGAGATCCTGGACAACGAAGGCTTCTTCGACACCGGCGACGTCTCGACCATCGACGATCACGGCTTCATGCAGATCACCGACCGCGCCAAGGACGTCATCAAGTCCGGGGGCGAGTGGATCAGCTCCATCGAGATCGAGAACCTGGCGGTCGGCCATCCCAAGGTCGCCCTGGCCGCGGTTATCGGCTCGGCCCATCCGAAATGGGACGAGCGCCCGGTCCTGCTGATCAAGCTCAAGGAAGGCGAGACCGAGGACAAGCAGGAGCATCTCGACTTCCTGGTCGGCAAGATCGCCAAGTGGTGGATGCCCGACGACGTGGTCTTCCTGGCTGACATTCCGCTGGGCGCCACGGGCAAGATCGACAAGAAGCTGCTGCGCGAGCAGATGAAGGACTATCGTCTGCCGACCGCCGGCTGATCTTTCAGGAGGGCCGCATGGCTGAACCGACCCGGTCCCAGGCGCGCGCGGCGGAGATCCGTCTGCGTTGGCTGACGCTTGTGGTGTTTTTAGCGCCCCTGCTGGTTCTGGTCGCCGTCTTCGGGACGCGGTTCGGCCTGTGGTCCGCCGAGTTCGGGCTGGACGTGCTGACGCTGAAGATTGGGCGCATCCTGGCTTTCGTTGGGCTGGCGGCGGCTCTGGTCGCCGTGCTGATGGCTTTCAGGGATATGCGGCGGCGCGGGCTCTATGCGATGGTGTGCCTGGTCGTGGCGGTCGCGACCGTGGCCCTGTTCCTGATACAGGCCCAGCGCTTCGCGGTTCCGGGGGACAATGACGTGACGACCGACGCCGCTGAGGCTCCCGCCTTCTCGCGTGCGGTGGTCGCCATGCGCGGCGGTCAGGGCGCAGGAGAGGGCGAGGCCTCTGTCGCTTGTCCTGAACTGGTTTCCGTTCCGCGTCAGGTGGCGCCAGAGACTGCGGCGGCGGCGCTTGCGGCGGCGGGCTTCACTGTGCGCGGCGCGGCGCCCTTCCGGGCGGACGGCGCCAAGGAGGGCTTCTGGTTCGGCCTGACCTATGACGCCGCCATCCGCATCCGCCCCGGCCGCACCGATGTGCGCGTGGCCCAGCGCGAGGACGTCCGGGTCGGTGATGAGGCCTGCCGTCTGGCGCGCGCCATCACAGACGGGCTGTAGCCGCAAACCTAGGATTGCATTGTTCTTTGATGCTCCGGTAAGATCCTGAAAACCGGGGGTTAGATGACAGAATCAACGCTGAACTCAGGTCCGCTCAATGACGGACTGGGGCCTTTGCACGGGGTTTATCCTCATGGCGAGGAGGCGGGCGAAGTGCTGCGTTTCCATTCGACGCTGGAGCCCAAGCGATTCCTCGGTCTCAGCCTGCGTAACGGCCTGCTGAACATCGTCACCCTTACCCTCTATCGCTTCTGGGGGAAGACCGAGGTGCGGCGCCGGGTCTGGCAGGGCGTGCGGCTGAACGGCGACGCCTTTGAATACACGGGGCGCGGCAAGGAGCTGTTCATCGGCTTCCTGCTGGCGCTGCTGGTCCTGGGCCTGCCGCTGCTGCTGGCGGTGTTCGCCGTCCAGTTCGGCGGACCGGCGGCGATCGTGGCCCTCTATCCCATCCTCTATCTCGGCATGTTCTGGCTGTGGGGGTTCGGAGTATTTACGGCCTTCCGCTATATGGCCAGTCGCACCACCTGGCGTGGAGTGCGGTTCCGCCTGGGCGGCTCGGCGCGCAGCTACGGGTTCAAGTATCTGGGGGCCATCTTCCTCAGCGGCCTGACGATGGGCTGGTTCTGGCCGGTGGCGCATCGCGGCCTGGCTGAAAAGCTGTGGGATGAACTGCGCTTTGGCGACCGGCGCATCCGCTTCCGCATGAGCCGGGCGGAAAAGGTCAGCGTCTATGGCTGGTACGCCCTGGGCTGGGTCGGCACGGCGGTCGGCTATATCGCCTTCGTTATCGGGATCGGCGTCCTGTTCGCGGCTTTGGGGATGATGGATGCGCCCGCAGGTCAGCCGCCTGGACTGGCCTTCACCATTGGCCTTTACGCGATGATGCTGGTGCTGGCGCCGGTCTTCCTGCTGCTCTGGTCGCCTTATCACGCCGCCATGATGCGCTCGATCAGCGCGGGCGTGACGCTGGACGGCGCGGGCTTCCATCTGGACGTCAAGGCGATGCCGCTATGGTGGCTGACGGTGTCGAACATGGCGGCTCTGCTGCTGTCGCTCGGCTTCCTGACGCCCTGGGTGCAGGCGCGCACCGCCCACTTCATGGTCTCGCGCCTGACTTCGGCGGGCCTGGCGCATCTGGATTTGGCGCGGCAGGCCGGCAAGGGGCCGGGGTCGGGCGAAGGTCTGGCTGACGCCTTCGGCTTCTCCGCCATCTGACCATGCAGGGACGGTTTTACGATGGGCTGAGCGCCCGCCCCTCGACCGTCGAGGTCGAGTGGGCGGACGACGGGCTGCGCTTCGAAGCAGACGAGGCCCGATTCTGGCCCCGGGACGGGTTGAAGGTCGTACGCGAGGGCGACCAGGCGCGGCTGTCGCATCCGTCCGAGCCAGACGCGCGGCTGGTGCTGGCCGACGCCGACTGGACGATGCTGGGCGGATCGTTTTCCGTCGAGAAGCGCGGCCGGGCCCGCGAGTTTCGTCTGGTGGCGGGTCTGGCGGCGGCCGGCCTGTCGGTCACGGCCTTTGTCTTCTGGGGCGTGCCGGTCTTCGCCGGGCCGCTGGCGCGAGCGACCCCCATCCAGATGGAAAAGGACATGGGCCGCAGCTTCGACGCCCAGATGGGCGCCATGTTCCGTCGCTGCGAGGGCGAGGCGGGGCAGGGCGTGCTGGACGAGTTAGGCACGCGGCTGTCGATGCAGTCCGACACGCCGTTCGACGTGCGCGTGCGCGCGGTTCAGGCGCCCTTCGTCAACGCCTTCGCCCTGCCGGGCGGGTCCGTCCTTGTCACAGACGACCTGATCCGCGAGGCCGAGACGCCGGACGAACTGGCTGCGGTCGTGGCCCACGAAGTCGCCCATATCGAGAAGCGCCACGTCATGCAGGCGGTCTGGCGCAGCCTGGGCGTCGGCCTCTTGCTGGACGCCGTGGTCGGCGGCGGCACGGGGGCAGGGCAGCAGGCGGTGCTTCTGGCCGGACAGGCGACCGACCTGCGCTATGGCCGCGAGGCCGAGCTGGAGGCGGATCAGCGCGGACAGGCCCTGCTGGTCGGCGCCGGGCTGTCGTCGCAGGGCATGGCGCCCTTCTTCGCGCGGATGCACGGCGAGGGCGAGGACAAGCATCTGGCGACCGCCGCTGAGTTCGTCTCGACCCACCCGGACTCCGCCCGGCGGGCCCAAAGGGCGCGCGCCTATGAAAAGGCTGGGGCTCCGGCCCTGACGGCCTCAGAGTGGGCGGCCGTCCGCGCCAGCTGCGGCGCGGGGTCAAAGGATCCGGTAACGCGCCTCAAGGACCGGCTGCGGCGTCGCGGCGACAAGACCCCTGTCGACCAGGGCGATCAGGTGCGCCAGGACTGACAGGCTGGCCGCCGGCCACAGGCGCGGATCGACGGCGGCGTAGAGGGCCGGGACCATCTCGGCGATGGTTTCGTCGCCCGCCGCCAGCCGCGCCATGATCTGTGCTTCGCGCTCCAGCCGGTGGTGGCGATAGGCCTTGAGGAAGGGCGCGACCTGGGTGATGGCCGGGCCGTGCGTCGGCCAGAGGGTCGAGAAGCCGCGCGCCAGCACCCGGTCCAGACTGTCCATATAGGCCGTCATGTCGCCGTCGGGCGGGGCGACGACCGTGGTGGACCAGCCCATGACGTGGTCGCCGCTGAACAGGGCGTTCTCCTCGCGCAGGACGAAGGCCATGTGGTTCGACGCATGGCCCGGCGTGGCCATGGCCTCCAGGGTCCAACCGTCGCCCTCGATCCTGTCGCCGTCGCTCAGGATGATGTCGGCCTTGAAGTCGGCGTCGTCATCCTCGTCCATCGCGGCCTGATCGATAGCGTCGGAGGCGTGGACCGTCGGCCCGTGCGGCTTCGCCGCCAGGATCGGCGCTCCGCCGACCGCCTCGGCCAGGGCGCGCGACAGCGGCGCGTGGTCGCGGTGGGTGTGCGTCACCAGGATATGGCTGACCGTCCGTCCCTTCACCGCCCGCAGCAGGGCGTGCAGATGCGCCTCGTCCTCGGGGCCGGGATCAATGACCGCCACGCGCGCGCCCGGCATGTCGCGCCCGACGATATAGGTCCCCGTGCCCGTAAAGGTGAAAGGCCCCGGATTGTCGGCGATGACCCGCTGGATCAGCGGCGAGACCTGATCGCAACGGCCATAGGCGAAGTCGAACTGTCGGACGTAGGGGATCACGGCGGATCGTCCTTGATGAAGGGGGCGGTCGAGGCGACGCTGATCTATAACGCCCGTAGTCGGTTACGGCGCCCTTGCACCGCGCCGAACGCGTGTTTTCGTGCGCGCCGCCGTCATTCGGCCGCCCGGCGTCAGAACGGCAGGCGGCTCAGATCGTAACCGGCGGCGAGCGCCTTGGCGCGCAGGGTGTCGGCGTCAGCGCCTTTGGCGCTTTGAGCCATGGCCCAGGTCGCTGCCGAACGCATGCCGGAGCGACAGAACATCAGGGTCGGCGCAGGCTCGGCCAACCAGTCGCTCACGCGCGCCACGGTTTCGGGATCGGGCATGCCGCGCACGGGCGCTTCCAGATAGTCCAGACCGGCGGCCTCGGCGGCGGCGCGGATCTCGGCGCCGGTCGGTTGGCCCGGCTCCTCATGGTCGGGACGATTGTTGACGATCCGACGCAGACCCAGCCGGCCCGCCAGGGCGGGCAGTTCGTTCGGGGTGATCTGGCCACATACCCAGACCAGATCATCCAATGTCACAGGTTGAGTCATGAGCGGTGCTTCCTGATGCGCGCCCCGAAGGGCCTGTCGATTATCGATGTGGCGCCATTCCAACCCCTTCGCCAGTCAGGATGTCCACTTTCGGTGGAGGACGAGGCGGCGCTCCGTCGAGTGAAGCAGGGCCCGCGAATCTGTTCGGGTTGGCCCCGACGCGTTTCGATCGACGCCCAGATCATCGACCAAGGCCTCCTACGGCCGACACCGTTTTCCGCGTCACATGCGGGGGAGGGTGAGTTGAACAGCGTTCGGAACAGTATTGAGTAATGGAAATTTTTCCAAAAACTCAAAATTAAAAGCGATTTCCTGTGCGTTTATCTGCCTAAATTCCGTCAAAATATTGCTGATTTTTCATAAAACGCGATATTATTTTTATAGCAAAAGGAATGAGTTTGGGCGGATTTTGCGGTCAATGTTAAGAAGTAGCGTGGCGATTTTGCGACAGCCTCGGGACGATTTTGTCGCGCAAGTGTAATTCCTCTGTCGGATATTCAATTCGCGGCGCTACCCTTCGGGTCAGCTATCGATCGAGCGCTTCGTCAGGCGTCGATCGAGCTAGGCCGTGGTCGGCAGGTGAGGGGAGAGCTTTGCTGTTGTCGACCACAACTCTGGAGGATTAGCCTTGAATTTCCATTTCAAACGCGAGCGTTTGCTGGCGTCGACGATGATCGCGGGCTTCGCGCTCGTGGGTCTGGCGGCCCCCGCCATGGCTCAGACGACCCCGTCTGACCAAGCCAGCGAAGTCGGCGACGTCGTCGTGACCGGCTCGCGCATCGTGCGCCAGGACTACGTCGCCAACAGCCCGATTTCGACCGTCAGCGCCGAGCAGATTCAGGCCCGCGGCGACGTCAACGTCGAACAGATCCTGAACCAGCTGCCGCAGGTGGTTCCCGGCCTGTCGGCCAACTCCAACAACCCGGCTAACGGTGCGGCCACTGTCGACCTGCGCGGCATTGGCCCGAGCCGCACCCTGGTGCTGGTGAACGGCCGTCGCTTCGTCCCGTACGACAAGTCCAACGCCGTCGACCTGAACAGCATTCCGGCTTCGCTGATCGAGCGCGTTGAAGTCATGACCGGCGGCGCATCGGCGACCTATGGTTCGGACGCCCTGGCCGGCGTCGTCAACTTCATCTTCAAGAAAGACTTCGAAGGCCTGGCCTTCAACACCCAGTACGGCATCTCGGGCTTCGGCGACGGCGAGCAGTTCAACGCTTCGGTGACGTTCGGCGCCAACACCGATGACGGCCGCGGCAACGTGACCGGCTTCCTCGGCTATGCCGACCGCGACGGCTTCCTGCCGAACGAAGACCGCGCCTGGGCGTTGTCGAGCAACGCTGGCGGCTCGGGCACCGGCATCTATGGCGGTCTTAACAACATCGTCACCAACCCCTACACCTTCGTCGGTTGCGAAACGGCCGCCAATCCGATCCCCACCGCCGCTTGCCGTCGTTCGTTCCGGACGCCGGGCGTTCCTGGCCGGTTCAACAATGATCCGGCTCTCGGCCCGACCAGCGACCGGTATGACTTTGCGCCGGTGAACCTGCTGCAGTCGCCTTCCGAGCGTGTCAACACGGCCTTCATGGGTCACTACGACATCACCGACCGCCTGACGGCCTTCGCTGAAGTCTTCTACACCAACACCCGCAACAACATTCAGCTGGCGCCGACTCCGGCGACCGGCATCGCCATTCCGGCGGACAACTATTTCGTGCAGAACTCGCCGGCCTTGCTGGCCTATGTGAACTCGCGTCCCGATCCGACCGCACCGCTTAACTTTGACCGCCGTATGGTCGAGGTCGGCGCCCGTATCGAGAACCACGACACCAACGTCACCCAGATCAATACCGGTTTGTCCTACGACCTGGGCGGCGACTGGAAGGTCGAGGGCGTCTATGCCTTTGGCCGGACCGAGCTGAAGACCTCGATCAAGAACGACGTCTCGCGTTCGCGCATGGCCGCCGCACTTGCGGGCGGCGGCACCGCCACCACCTGTGCGCCGTCGTCGCTGCTGATCTTCTCGAACTGCGTTCCGATCAACATGTTCGGCGCGGGCACCATCACGCCCGAGGCTGCAGCCTTCGTTCGTCTGGACTTCTCTGACCTCAGCGTGTTCGAGCGTCAGAACGTCACGTTGAACGTCACGGGCACGGCGATGGAACTGCCGGCAGGTCCGCTGTCGGTCGCCTTCGGCGCCGAGTACCGTGAAGACAGCCTGTCCTTCACGCCGGACGCCGCCAAGCGCACGGGCGACATCTTCGGTTTCAACGCCGAACGTCCGGTCGCCGGTTCGTCGACGTCCAAGGAACTGTACGCCGAAGCCGTGATCCCGGTCGTCAAGGACATGCCCTTCGTCCACTCGCTGGAACTGGAAGTCGGCGCCCGTATGTCGGACTACGACACGGTCGGTCAGGTCTGGAGCTACAAGGCCGGCGGTTCGTGGGAGCCGGTTGAGAGCCTGCGTCTGCGTGGTCTGTATCAGCGCGCCGTTCGGGCTCCGAACGTCTTCGAACTGTTCCAGGCCAACGACCAGGGCTTCCCTGCGGTTCTGGACCCCTGCTCGACCCTCAACCCGAGCACGGGCGCCACGCGCACGCTGTCGGCCTCGGTTCGCGCTTTCTGCACCCTGCAACTGGGCGCTGATCCGGTCACATCCGGCTTCGTCGCTCTGAACTCGCAGACGGAGTCCTTCTTCTACGGCAACCCCAACCTGTCCGAAGAAGAATCCGACACGATCACCCTGGGTGCAGTCTGGCAGCCGACCTTCGCTCCGGGCCTGTCGCTGTCGCTCGACTACTATGACATCAGCGTCGACGGCTATATCGGCACGATCGAGGGCGGTGTTTCCGGTATTGTCGCCAACTGCTTCGCTGCGGCTGACCTGACCTCGTCGGCTTGTACGGACCCGACCATCGGTGCGCTGATCTATCGTGACGCCGCCGGCAACCTGAAGGCGCGTGCGCCTCTGGGCAACGTGTCCGCGCTGGAAACCTCGGGCGTCGACCTCTCGGCCCGCTACGGCTGGAACGTGCCGTGGAGCAGCGACTTCTTCGGCGACAAGCTGGATGTCGCCTTTAACCTGACCTACCTCGACAAGTACGAGCTGGACGGCATCGACTACGCCGGTACGGCTGGCGCCTATAACATCAGCGCCTCCCTGCCGGAGTTCAAAGCCAACCTGAACCTGGGTTACGATCTGGGTCCGGTGCGGGTGAACTACTCGGGCACCTTCATCGACGCCATGGACAACCAGGGCAACATCCCTGCCTTCGAAGATGGCGGTTACAGCACGGTTGAGTCCTACTGGTACCATGACGTCAGCGCCACCTATCAGGTGAACGAGAACGTCCAGGTCTTCGGTGGCATTCGTAACCTGACGGACAAGGAGCCGCCGGTGTTCGACAACGCGAACGACGGCAACACCGATCCCAACGCCTATGATGTTGTCGGTCGTTACTTCTTCGTCGGCGCTCGCCTGAAGTATTAATCTTCAAGCGGTTGCAGAATGGGTGGCGGGTCTTCGGACCCGCCACTTTTTTTGTGTCTGGCAAGTGGTCCTGCGGTCTTGGCGATCCCGCCGAGGCAGATGGAAACGCCGGGCATGGCGACGGACGCTTTTGTCAATTTGGGCGGGACGCTGCCTGACGGATCAGGCGGCGTGGCTTCAGGCGGCGGTGTCGCGCGCCACGGCGCCGGGGTCGTAGTTGAGGATGGGGGCCAGCCAGCGTTCGGCGGTCTCGACGTCCCAGCCTTTGCGGGCCGCGTAGTTCTGGATCTGGTCGCGGTCGATCTTGCCGACGCCGAAATAGTGGCTGCCCGGATGACCGAAGTAGAGGCCCGAAACCGAAGCAGGGGGCGTCATGGCGTAGCTTTCGGTCAGGGCCATGCCGGCGTTGGTCCCGGCGTCCAGCAGGCGGAACAGGGTGGCCTTTTCCGTGTGGTCGGGCTGGGCCGGATAGCCGGGGGCGGGCCGGATGCCCTGATACTTCTCTTCGATCAGGTCCTGTGTGGTCGTGACCTCATCTGCGGCGTAGCCCCACAGCTCGGTCCGCACCTTCTTGTGCAGGGCCTCGGCGAAGGCTTCGG
>RCUK01001984.1_pt1 | contig 11763 bp, 11 predicted proteins | sample 2166381 | NCBI WGS metagenome assembly RCUK01 (sample SAMN09932809, study PRJNA488358) | compost metagenome | isolation source: compost soil in an enriched community | place: Germany: Experimental Botanical Garden
AAAAATTATTAGCTGACAATAACAAAATTGTAAAGCGAATTTTTAATCTTGACACTAACGCATACGCGCCAGGAGCTCTTGATGTAAAAACAAAAGAGCTGTTAGGATTAGTGGCTTCGGCAGTATTACGTTGTGATGACTGTGTAAAATATCATTTAGAGACAAGCCATAAAGAAGGTGTTACCAAAGAAGAAATGATGGAAGCAATGGGAATCGCAACTTTGGTTGGAGGAACAATTGTAATTCCGCATTTAAGACGAGCTTACGAATTTTGGGAAGCCTTAGAAGAAGAGGCTGGTAATTAGAAAATGAGATAATTAGGCAATTAGATAATTCATTGAAAACGCAATAATTTGTTAATTCATTTATCTAGTTGATTATTTTACTTTTAATTTGTGCCTTCTAATATATTTTAAAATGAATTGAGTTAGTTTTTCAATTATCTCATTTTCAAATTATCTAATTATCTAATTGAAAAAATGAAGCTAAGAGCCGATAATTTAATCAAAACCTATAAAGGACGCAGTGTTGTAAAAGGAATTTCTGTTGAAGTAAATCAAGGGGAAATTGTTGGGCTTTTGGGACCGAATGGTGCCGGGAAAACGACTTCGTTTTATATGATTGTGGGATTGGTAAAACCAAATCAGGGAAATATTTATCTGGATGATTTGAATATTACCGATTATCCTATGTACAAACGTGCCCAACAAGGAATTGGTTATTTGGCACAGGAAGCTTCAGTTTTTAGAAAATTAAGTATTGAAGATAACATTCTGAGCGTTTTACAATTGACAAAACTTTCTAAAGAGGAGCAAATTGCCAAAATGGAAAGTTTAATTGAAGAATTCAGCTTAGAACATATTCGTACCAACCGTGGTGATTTACTTTCGGGAGGAGAACGTCGTCGTACTGAAATTGCACGTGCTTTGGCAACAGATCCTAAATTCATTTTATTGGATGAGCCTTTTGCAGGAGTTGACCCGGTTGCGGTTGAAGATATTCAAAGAATTGTAGCGCAGTTAAAAAATAAAAATATCGGAATCTTAATTACCGATCACAACGTACAGGAAACTTTAGCGATCACAGACAAAACCTACCTAATGTTTGAAGGAGGAATTTTGAAAGCCGGAATTCCGGAAGAATTAGTTGAAGATGAAATGGTACGCCGCGTTTATCTTGGACAAAACTTCGAATTACGTAAAAAGAAACTTGAATTTTAAGATGTGAAAAGTGAAATCAAAATTACTTTTTACCATTTTTTCCTTTACATTTTACAGAAACTCCAACTATGAAGTCAGAAAAACCAACTCAGGAAGAATACGACAATTGGCACAAGGACCCAAACAATTGGTATTTGGGATGTTTTTATTATAATCCGAAAGATAAACGATTACTTCCACCAAAGAGAATTCAATGGATGGGTTATACAGTAAATTTTGCTAATCCTTACTCTGTTTTAATTTTGATAGCGATATTATCGTTAATTCCAATTGCCCTTTTATCAAAATAAGCTTTAAGTCAAAAGACTAAATCCTAATCGGTAACTGAGCCGAGACTGAAAACTATTCAACAGTGATAAATTGCAATTGCTCTAAGTCGCCATTATAGATATTCACATCCACTCTGTGTTTGATTCCTGGTAAAGAGGCTTTCTCTGTAAATTGCCAAAAAAGCCAGTCGTCTTCAATTTTTTCTCTGTAGAAATTGTAATTAGCAATCCAAAATAAATATTCACTGAATTCTTCTTTCAGAAAATCACTATAGTAGCGTTCTCCAGTATAAATAATTGGACGAACCTGATAATGTGCTTCAACTTTGGTTAACCATCTTTTTAAACCTTTTTTTAAACTATCTAAAGGTTGATTCTTAGGCAGTCTTTCAATATCTAAAACTGGTGGTAAATCACCTTTTTGCAACTTTACGGTTTTAATAAAAAGATTAGCCTGCTCGATCGAATTTTCGTTTGGACGATAATAATGATAGGCGCCTCGCATTATTTTATTTTCTTTTGCACCATCCCAATTCCTCTTAAATTGTGCATCCACACGATCGTTCCCAGCAGTAGCTCTGATGAACACAAATTGAACTGGATATTTTTCTTCTAAGATTTCAATGTCATCCCAATCAACTTTTCCCTGAAATTCAGATACATCAATACCAATCACTTTTCCTTTATGATTCTCCAAAACCTGAATATTTCGAACATCAGAAAGATGCTTATCAACGGCATCTTCGTCTAAAACTTTATCTGATTTAAATCCGAGATAATAAGCCAATCCGGCACGATAATGATAAATTGTTCCAATGAAAAGTAATGCCAAAAAAGAGAATACAATAAATCGAATCACTTTGCTAAAAGCAGAACGAGTTGGTTGAGGTTTTCGGGAATAAGAAGTTCGTCTTGTCGTTTTTCTTGCCATTCGAATAAAAACTACTTTTTCAAAAACATATTATTGACAACTGACAACAACACATAAAAAATGATAATTAACGGAATAGCGATATAATGCAATAAAAGCACCATTAAAACAGACACTACCAAAAATACAATTTGAAGCGCATTTTCCTTAAAACTAAATTTCTTAATTTTTAAAGAAAATAACGGAATTTCGGCATTCAAAATATAAGCACTGCACAAAGTAATGACCAATAGAACCCATTGATTGGTTAAGATTTCCAATATCATTAGAGAATCAGAAAATTTCAAAACTAATGGCAAACTCAAAATAAATAATGCATTTGCCGGAGTTGGCAAACCAATAAATGAATCCGTTTGACGAGTGTCAATATTGAAATTAGCCAATCGGTAACAAGAACCCAAAGTCACAATAAATCCTAAAAACGGAATCGCGGGATTTGTCCCTAATTCGTGCGCACTGTTTGTAAACAAACTATACATGACATAACCTGGCGCAACACCGCTGGTTACCATATCTGCCAAAGAATCCAACTGTAACCCAAGTGGACTTGAAACTTTGAACAATCTGGCGAAAAAACCATCAAAAAAATCGAAAAAGATTCCTAAACAAACCATGTAAAAAGCCATTTCATAATTGGCTTCAGAAATAAAAACAACCGCAATACAACCGCAGAAAAGATTGATTAATGTAATTAAATTAGGAATGTGTTTTTTAATATTCATCTTTATAAAATTTGATAATGGTGAGGAACAAATTTAGTATAATAACTGCATGTACAAGCCGTTTTTATAAGAGTTTTTTATTTGAAATTTTAGCATTCGTAATATTTCTCAAAAGGAATAAGTTTGCTGAGTAAAATATTATATTTTTGATAAAAATTAAAATAGGCCTCAGTCTGCAAAAAAATATACGTTGAAGAAAACCTTAATGCTTTTATTATTTTGGATCTGCACGCAACAATATGCACAAACTGTTCGAAAATATTCGAATGAATTTATGAATATTGGTGTCGACGCAGCTGCATTAGGAATGTCGAGTGCCGTTGTTGCCTCCACAAATGACGTAAACGCCGTTTACTGGAATCCTGCTGGTCTTACACGTCTTGAAGACCACCAGATTTCTTTAATGCATGCCAATTATTTTGCTAACATTGCTCAGTATGATTATATAGGATATGCGAGCCCGATTGATGACAGAAGCGCCTGGGGAATTTCGATGATTCGTTTTGGAGTTGATGACATCATGGACACAACTGAATTAATAGACAGTCAGGGAAATATCGATTACAACCGTATTCGTTTATTCTCAACTGCAGATTATGGTTTTACATTCTCCTATGCAAGAAAATTGCCTGTAGAGGGATTTCAATATGGTGTTAATGCAAAAGTGATCCGCCGGATTATTGGAAAATTTGCTAATTCATGGGGGTTCGGTTTTGATGTCGGATTACAGTTTGAACGCAATGACTGGAAATTTGGATTGATGCTTCGTGACATTACAACAACTTACAATGTCTGGAATATCGATGAAGAAGAATATGCAAAAATTGCCAATGCTATTCCGGGAGAAAATAATGAATTGCCTGAAAGTACTGAGATTACGTTACCTAAAGCCCAATTAGGAGTTTCAAAAACATTTGATTTTCACAATGATTATAGTCTTTTGGTTGCTACAAATCTGAACATGCGTTTTGAGCAGACTAATGACATTATTTCATCAAAAGTAGTGAGTATTGATCCGGCAATTGGTTTTGAATTTGGATATACCGATTTGGTTTTCCTAAGAGCAGGAGCTGGAAATTTCCAGAATGTTATGCAGTTAGATAATACTGAAAAAATAAATTTTCAACCTAATATTGGATTGGGATTTAAATATAAAGGTATTCAGGTTGACTATGCTCTGACTGATTTGGGAAACCAAAGTACAGCTCTGTATTCGAATATTTTTTCTTTAAAAGTAGATTTAGGTATCTTTAGATAATTTTTACAAAACCATTAAACTTCTTAAAATTTTAAATTATGAAAAATGTCATTTTCAAAAAAACACTTTTTAGTTTACTATTATTACTAAGTTTTATTGGTTTCGGTCAAAATTTATCTTTATCAAAAGATGCTGAAATAAGCGTTCTTACCTGTGGGCTGGGCAATGAAACTTATTCTTATTTTGGCCACACAGCCATCCGTGTTGCTGATCCAGCAAACAACATTGATTTAGTTTATAATTATGGTGCTTTTGATTTTTCAACACCAAATTTTGTTGCCAAGTTTGCGAAAGGTGATTTGCAATATTTTGTGGTAGTTCACCCTTTTGCTGATTTCATGAATGAATACAATTATGAAAAAAGAAGTGTTTTTGAACAAGAACTTCTTATTCCACAGGAGTCAAAACAAAAGCTATTTGACAACTTAAATACTACTTTACTTTCTGAAGAACGCTATTATACTTATAAATTCATTGATAAAAACTGTACCTCGATGGTTGTTGACATTATCAATAAAACATTGAACGGAAATGTGATAACAAAAAAAGGAGATACCGATATTACTTACCGTTCTATACTATTCCCTTATTTTGACGGGCATTTTTATGATAAATTAGGAACCAGTATTATTTTCGGGACGAAAGTAGATCAATTAGGAACCAAAATATTCCTGCCTTTTGAATTGAAAAACAGTTTAGAGAAGACTTCTTTTCAAAATCATCACTTAGTTAGCAAAACAAGTACATTGATAAGCTTTGAAAAAGAAACTCCAAATTCGTGGTGGAATAATGTGTACACTTATCTATTTATACTTGCTTTTGTTGTATTAGCACATAATAAAATAGTAGACAAAATCTATCTTTTGATTTTATCTTTAATGGGAATATTCTTTGTAGTTGTGGGATTTTATTCTTTTCACCAAGAATTGGCGATGAATTACAATGTGCTTTTATTTAGCCCCTTTTTATTGATTTTGATTCTTTTATCGATTCTTAAAAATAAAAGATGGACGTATCGATTTGCAGTTTTGCATGTATTATTTCTAATTGTTTACAGTCTCTTTATAATTAACAAAGCTCACTTTTTAATTGTTTTACCGATGATTGTAACAAGCGGTTTTGTTTTAGTAAGAATCGCGATCAGAAACAAAAAACGTATTCCGATTATTATCTAAACTTACTGTCCCCGATAAAATAAAACGGTTGTAATGGTTTTGAAAGTAATACTCAAATCCAGAAAAATACTTCGATGTTTTATATAATACAAATCGTATTGTAACTTTATTAAACTTTCCTCGATCGATTCTCCATACGAATAATTGACCTGTGCCCAACCTGTAAGACCAGGCTTTATAACGTGTCGTGTCTCATAAAAAGGCATAATTCTAGCTATTTCATTTACAAAGTAAGGACGCTCCGGTCGTGGACCAATAACAGCCATATCACCTTTTAAAATGTTAAAAAACTGAGGCAACTCATCCATTCTGGACTTACGCATAAATTTACCAAATGGAGTTACCCTTTTGTCATTTGAAGAAGCGAACGGACCATTTGCATCAGAATTTTGCGTCATCGTTCTAAACTTATAAATCTCAAAAACAACCCCATGTTTCCCGACGCGTTCTTGTGTGTAAAACAAACTTCCTTTATTAGCCAAAAGATTTCCAATGAAAATTAAAGGTATAAATAAAATACAAATTAGTAAACCCGTGAATGAGAGTAAAAACTCAAGAATGCGAACCAAAGACAAATACAATTTATTATTATTACTTCTGCTAAAAGGGAAAAACCTGTAAAAATCTTTGGAGATATAATGTACCGGAATTCGTTGTGTTTTACTTTCATACACTTGCGTATACTCTCGTATAATATTTCCAGATTCTAATAAATGAAGCAATTGTTGGTATAAATCGGCTGTAATCCCATCTGTTTTTTGTGATGCAATTACGATTTCAGAAATATTGTTTTTAGTTACAAATAACTCTAAGTCGTTCTTTTTAATTTCCTTTACATAATGAAAACCGGAATCTTCGGGTGAAATTAAATCGGAACTGACAAACCCCAAAATTTTATAATGTGGATCAACATTTTCAAGTCCTAAAACCAATTCCTCAACCTGGCTATGATCACAAATTAAAATTACATTTTGCGAAAACCGATGCGAAGCTAAAAAATATACATAAAAATATCGCCAGGCCAATAGTGCCCCTAGTATTGTAAAATAAAAAACCAATATAACCAAACGTTGTTTTGGAAGTTCCGGTGATAAAATTGGTGTAAATAAATAAACTAAAACAGCCGTTGTGACGGTAAGAATAACGCTTCTGAGAATTTGAAACTGATTACTGGCAACCTGAAGATTATACATTTCGAAAATGGCACCAAAAATAGTCAGGTACAAGATTAGCATAATTGGTCTGAAATAATGCTTTTGATCTAAATTGAAATACTGAACTTCAAATAAAAAATTTAACAGAAACAAAGCTGAAAAAACAAAAACAATATCAAAAAGGCGAAGTAGTATTTTCCTTTCCGAAATTTCGAAATGCATTTTTCTATTTGAAATCATGGATTCTATTTTTTGTTTGGGGCTTTTCTTCAGGCAAATGTATTATAAAAATTAGAATTTAATCGATTGAAGCTTCGGCTTTTTCAGGAATTTTAATGCGTACCGAAAGAAGTGTAAGGGCATAAACAAAAGCCGGAGCAGCTGTTCGCATTGCTGCATGATTTATGGTTAAAAGCCAAAAAATAAAAAAAGACAAAAAATATAGGTGCTGTCTATTGTGAATATATAAAACAAAAGGCGTTATAAAAAGTATCAAAAGTCCTAAAACACCAAATAAACCGTGTTCTGCAAGCATCCTGGTTATTTCATTATGTGAAGCCACTGCTACCCCTCGGGATTTTTCTCTCATTTCTTTTCCCATTCCTACTCCAATTCCGGTTATAGGATTATCTAAAAAATAAGTGATTTCGGACTCAATTATTTCTTCTCTACCACTTAATTGACTTTTTTTCTCTCTTCCTCTTGCATCCTGATTTGCATAACGTTTGTCGATAAGTCCGCTTGTTTGAATAGAACTATAGGTCCATATACCAATTCCCATTAAGCCAGTCATTATAAAAACAGGGATAAATTTGCTTTTTCCTTTTGCATTTGAAAAAAAATACAATAGAATTAAAAGACACCCAATCATAACAACACCTGTTATAATACCTCCTCTTGAAAAAGTTACAATACCTCTGTAACTCACAAAAAGCAATAAAAATCCATTCAAAATCATCTCTTTTTTAGTTTTCGAAAATAATACTAATTGGGAAAAAAAGATAAAAATCCCTAATCCTAGAATGGTAGAAACCTGATTAGGACCAAATCCCCCAGACGTTTCAAAATTAGATTGTGTTCCTGTTACTACATCTTTTACACTCGGATTATATAAAAACAAATAAACAGTTGTTGTAAGTATTGGTAAGCCCATAGCGAGAACTATATTTTGTAAATCTGAAAATACAACTCTTCTCTTAAACATATAGATCGCACAAATGGCTAAACAAATTGGACCTGATAAATTAAAAAACAATGCTTTTTTAACGTCTATATCATAATCAGTTACTGTTGAAGCCACTAGAATACCTGGAATTAGAAGGATCAGAAAAAACCAATAAAGGAATGCATTTAAAGAAAAATTACTGTACATCATTCCCAACAACATAAAAAATATGACACTTACTTTAACATATTCGTTATTAAAGTTCCCGCCTGTCATTCTCAAAAAAACCTCAATACCAACTAAATACGCTGCTATTAAGAGAACTTCATTGTTGTTATTTTTTGTCTTCTGTACAACATAAAAACCAATGATCGGAATTAAAAGTGCTAGTATTTTAGACAAAAAAGGTACTGCAAAAATAACCACAGCAATAATGCAATGAATTAAAACAATATAAATATAAGACAATCGAAAGCTCTTCATTATTTATTTTTTTTGTAGGCTAAAATTAGCTTTTCAATTACTGATTCTTCAGAATAATTCTTCAGAACCGATTTTTTAAATTTCCCAGCTAATGTATTCCTTAAAACTTCATTGCCTACTATTTTTTTTAATTGATTTTTTACCTCCAATTCAGAAAAAGGATCAAACAACAATCCATCAACCTCATTTTGAATAAGAAGAGAACAATATCCAACATTCGTAGAGACTACAGCTACATTTTCTAAAGCGTATTCAAGTAAAGTTACCGGAAAACCTTCTTGTGTTGAAGCTAAAACACCAACTGAGGCCTGAGATAAAATATTTTTAATATCGTTTTTTTCTCCATACAAATAAATATGATCTTCTAAACAACATGATTTTATAAAGCTTTTTAGTTTTTCAGAATAGGAATCAAAATAATCTCTACCTATTAAATGTAAAGTCCAGCCACATTCAAATAATTTTAAATCAGTATAAGCTTTTAAAATTAAAAGATGATTTTTAGGATTTTTTAAATTAGCCAGAAAAACTATTCTTTTCCCATCTAACCCTTGTAGTTCTGTTATTTGATTATGTTCAGATACATTTTGAGAGTTAGTAAAGTTGGGGATAAAAATCACATTAGAGCAATTCATATTTTTCTCATTCCATTCTTTCAACTGAAGATTCACTACAAAAATAGAAGAAAAAAAAGTTGATAAAAAAACCAAAAACATATTCTCCTTTTTAGTTTCATTTGATCTTGACCCATAATGATCATGCCAAAATATTTTTATTCTAGGTAAAGTCAGCTTTACTAAAACAGCGATAAAGAACGAAGAACTATGTGCATGTATTATATCAATTTTATTTTTGACAAGATATTTTCTAAGACGGAAAACAGCATTCAGATCTACACTCTTTTTTCGTTGCAAAAATAAATAAGCAACATCATAACTTATTTGATCTCTTAAACCACCTTCTTTTCTCGTTGCAATTAAACCTGAGAAATCTATATTTTTAGACAGTGCGTTAGCATAGTTTATTGCCATTCGTTCTGCACCACCAAGTTCTAAAGAATCTATAATTTGTACAACTCTCATTTTTTCAGCAGTTTTTTTATTTCGGATTCAAAAACTTCGGTTGTATATTGCTGTGACCAGCTTGCAGCTAGTTTACTCTTTGATAAAAAGTTATCTTCGTCTTTTATTATATTTTCAATTTGAAATACATCTTTTTCTAAATCCATTTCAAGCAAAATACCTCTATTCCCATAGTCGAGCATAAAAGGAACACATGAAACTTTTGTCGCTATTGGAACACATCCCCAAAACATACCTTCGGCAATAGCTTTGGGCCAGCCTTCACTTTTAGATGGTAGTACTACGAAATGACTTTCCTGATAAGCTTTTTTTATTGTTTCCTGATTTTGGTTTCCATTTAAAAAAATATAATTTTCTAGCTTATTTTTCTTAATATACGCTTCCAAAGCAATTCTTTCATTTCCTTCTCCATATAAATTCAGAATTACATTTTTATCCTGTTTAATAAATTGTTCAACTAACTTTATGGCATACATCGGATTTTTCCCAGAAACAAGAGTTCCTACAAAAATAAATTTTATCGAATATTTAAAATCTGTTTTATTAGGCAACGATTTTTCTGATTCTGAATATGTAGCTGTAAAAAAAGATTTTATGTTGTTGGACTGATTCTCCCAATCTCCGTATACTAAAACTTTCATATTCCGAGTTAGAAAAGAATTATTCAAAATTTTCTTTTGTAAATTATAGGTCCAAGGCTGGTTACTTTTCGAGTCCCAATTTCCAGCATATTTGGTAGTTTTTATTTTCCCCGGGAATAATATCTGAACTAAAGACCCTATCAAACCAACATTCCCCGGACAACGTAAATGAATATGATCAGCATCATTCATTGCCCAAAATATTTGCCAAAAAATTATTGGTAACTTAATGAACGAAACTATATTGCTTTTAAAACTGGTAAAACTAAAATCAGGAACTTTTCTAAAATCAATCTTATTATGACTATATGCAATATCAATTACTGCTGGATTTCCATTTAATAATGGTCCAACAACTGTCACTTCATCAACATATTTCAACCAAATATTCATTTCACGCACATAGGGAGCATAACCTAAATATTGGTCATTGTTTTGAATATGAACTACATGAGTGATTATTGCAAATTTCATTTATATATTTTGTATCAACCTTGTAATAACTTTTTTTGGTGCTAAATATTCGTCAAAATATTTTCTGCTTTCGAATTCTAGTTTTCTTTTAAAATTAATGTCAGACAGCATTTTTCTTATTGCATTTGCAATATCATCACGATTATCTGCATAAATAAGATGCTCATTATTTAATAAATCTGCAGGTAATTTATTGTAATGCGAAGTTGAAATAATTCCTTTTCCCAAGGCTAAAAATTCTGCCAATTTCCAACCATGACAAGAAAGCACTGCTGGCGTATTAAATACAAAGGCTGAATTTTTGATTTTCTTTAAATAAACTTTAAAAGGAATTTTCTCTGAGTATATTAAATCATCAAATCCTAAATTATCGCCATCGTTTCTTGATGCAAAACCGCCTTCAAAATGAATATTGGAATTATTTTTACAGCTTTCGATAAATAAAGCGCGATTATTATTCGTTTCTGCTTCCTGCTTCCAAATACTATTTATAAAAAAAACATCATTGGTTGATGATTGAGATGTCTTGTATTTTTTTAGGCGCAGTCTTTTATATTGTCTCCAATAATTCGCAACAAATTCTCTTTTATTTGAAATTACATCTTTAAATCTGATATAGTTTATAGCCAAATAATATAATGTTTCAAATAAATTCCAGATTTTAATCCCAAAACTTGGTCCAATAGCAACTATTTTTTTTTGATTTTGGATTGGTAAATTTCCAGAATTGTAATTTACTTTTCCGTATACATCGCACCAATCAAGTTGAGCTTCATCTATTTGATTGGAATCTTTTGAATCTATGATTATTTTCTTTGAAGAAATATCATTTTCTAAAATAACAGCAAAAGTTCCGTCATTGAATCTAGGAAATTTCGAAACATTGAACTCAAAATCATTATAAACTTCCTTTAAACCTTGAATGTAATAACCATCGTAGAAGACATTGCAAAGTCCGTAAATATAAATTTTCGTTTTCATTTCGCTTCCTTTGGTTTATCAAAAAACAAACTCCACCAACCAACCGTTCTTCCAAGTACTTCTGTTAATGCCGCTTTTTTATTACTATCCGTCAGAACATTGCTAAATCGAATTATGGTTAACAAAATCGTAATTGAATTCCATTTAAAACGCGAAACAAATTTGGGATTCGGATTTTTAACATGCCATACATACCAACCATTTCTTA
>RCUK01001987.1_pt1 | contig 11748 bp, 9 predicted proteins | sample 2166381 | NCBI WGS metagenome assembly RCUK01 (sample SAMN09932809, study PRJNA488358) | compost metagenome | isolation source: compost soil in an enriched community | place: Germany: Experimental Botanical Garden
CAAAGCTTAACGCAAGAGCTAATACCATAGCGACATATGCCCCAAGTGGATTTGGACCCCTCATCGTGCTATTAACGCGAATATAATCATGATTTCGATCAACCGTCATATAGGGTGCGATTGTATCTTTACCGTAGCCGATATGGGTCAGAATATCTTTTGGCAAGAATAGCTGCAATGTCGCAAATCCAGCGACAATCGCTGCACCAATCGCCCCAACTCGAACAAATAGCGGACGAATGACAGGATAGAGTAATACCGCTATATATACCAATGTAAAGAATGCCATATAGCGCAGATCGATCGCTAGGCCTGCAAGCGTTGCTGCGAGCGGCTGAGGGAGTAGCATCGTCGTCATAACGTGAAGGACGACATAGCCTATGATCACCCAAAAAAGCTTATCTCGCATCAGCGACGGCCAGGCACGGTGCTTTATAAGTAAAACGACGGCGACAACTCCAGCCACCACCATTAACAGCTCCTTCCAGGACTTCGCGAGCTCGCTCGAAGCTGGCAATAGCGTAGTCATTATCACCGTAAACGGCGCATGTAGCACGATAAAACCAAATATAAACAGCAACAGGCCGAGATAGACAGTAGGGAGTCGTGCATACTTCATTGCTTATTAGTATACAGCAGCAACGTCGACCACTATATTTCCCTTGAGTTGAGACTAGGCTATAATAGACACATTCATTAAAGTAATGACTTATATCGTAGCGCACCCCCATGAGAAATAACGGACCGTTCATCTACAGGCTGTGCTTGGCATTCGGTGATATCCTTGCCCTGCTCCTATCATTCACCGCAGCATACATTCTGCGCGTTTCAATCGACTCACGCCCCCTTCCGGCGGCGATTACCTCTATTGAATTCATTACAACTATCGCAGCACTCCTGCCACTTTGGATTATCCTACTCTATATCCTCGGTCTCTACTCGCGAGACGTCTATGAATACCGGCCAAAAGAATTCGGTCGTCTCATTATTGCCGCTGCCTTCGGTATCCTTATTATGATCGCCGTCAGCTTCTTTGCCTCGACGCCTATCTTCCCTGCCAAACTTGTCGCTGTCTATGCTTTTGGTATTAGCTTTATATTACTTGCTTCGATTCGAACTATCGTAAAACATATTCGTCTTATGCTTCTTGACCATGGCCGCGGTGCGCTAAAGCTCGTTATTATCGGCAATAGTCCCGCCACGCTTAGCTTGTCCGAGTATATTGCCGGAAATCCGCGCTCCGGCTATGTCATTACTGGTGTCGTGGCTAATAACCAATACATCGCACCAGCTCTCTCGACGAAGAAATTCACATCTCTTACACAGGCACTAAAAGACGTCTCTCCGGATGTCATCATTCAGACCGACGGCGCTCGTCAGGATGAGGTATACAAAGCGGCCGTCGACCACCACGCCGCCTACAAATACGTCAGCGAACATCAGGCACTATCAAGCTCTCGTAACACAATTGAAATCCTCAGCACCCTGCCTGTCATCAACGTCACGACAACACCTCTTATCGGTCATGGCCGCGTCACGAAACGTCTCCTTGATCTTTCTATGGGTCTGCTGATTCTTCTAGTCGCCTCACCGTTCATGATTATCATTGCGCTGATTGCTAAACTCGCCGAGCCACGTGCACCAATCTTCTTCAAGCAAAAACGCCTCTCACGCTTCAACCAGCCTGTTTATATTTATAAGTTTCGCACGATGAAGCAAGAATTCTCGGGAATGAGTCCTGAGGACGCGTTTGCTAAAATGGGCAAGCCTGAATTATCAGAAGTCTACCGAGCCAATGGCGACCAGCTTGATAAAGATCCGCGCGTAACTGCATTTGGTCGCTTCCTGCGAAGCACGAGCCTTGATGAGCTACCTCAACTATTTAACGTTCTTCGAGGCGATATTAGCCTCGTAGGACCGCGCGCACTCGTACCGTCAGAACTAAGTCAGTATCCAAACAAGAGCCTTATTCTAAGTGTTAAATCTGGCCTGACAGGACTAGCTCAAGTGTCTGGGCGCCGTAATATTAGTTTCGAAGATCGCCGCGCTCTTGATATCTACTACGTTCAAAACTGGACACTCCTGCTTGATATCCAAATCATTCTAAAAACAGCCTACTCTGTCCTTATGCAGCGAGGTGCTAAATAGTGCCAAAAGTAGTTAAGTCCCCAAAGATTGCAATTGTTCACGACTGGCTTTACGGTGGCGGGGCCGAGCATGTCGTAGAGCAGCTCCACCTACTCTACCCCGAGGCCCCAATCTATACTTCCTATTGTTCACCTGAATGGCGCAAAAAACTAGATAACGTCGTCGTAACCGGCTATCTACAATACTGGCCATTCGCTAAACTCCGCCGCTTCTTACCGCTGCTTCGCCAGTGGTGGTTTAAAGGAATCGACCTCAAAGAATACGATATCGTCATTAGCAGCTCTGGCAACGGTGAAGCAAAGTTCGTCAGGACTGCGAGCACCACGACGCACATTTGCTATTGCCACATTCCTACGCATTTTTACTGGTCTAAGTATGAGGAGTACCTCAAAAACCCAAGCATGCGGCCATATTGGCTTGTTCGCCTCGGTCTTCGCCTACTCGTAAAACCGCTGCGACGAAATGATTACGCAGCAGCTCAACACGTCGACCACTTTATTGCCAACTCAACTCATACAAAAAACCAGATCAAGCAATACTATGACCGCGATAGTACAATCATCTTCCCGCCTGTTAACACCGACAGGTTTTCGGTACTCGCTACTAAACGAGATAGGCTAACCACAGAAACTCCTCGCTATATTGTCTGGGGACGACACGTTCCTTATAAACGACTCGATCTTGTTATTGCTGCCTGTAACGAACTAGGATTGCCACTGACCGTACTTGGCTCAGGACCCGAAACGCCTACTCTCAAGGCCCTTGCCGGACCAACAGTCACGTTCGCTGGCCGTGTAAGCGACGAGGATCTAGCGCAGCACATTCTTGAAGCTGATGCGTTTATTTTCCCCGCCGAAGAAGACTTCGGTATTGCGCCAATAGAAGCTCTATCAGCTGGCCTACCTGTTATCGCCTACAAAGCTGGCGGAGCGCTTGATTATATTCATGACGGCAGCAACGGCCTATTCTTCGAAGAGCAGACAACAGAGAGTCTTATCGAAGCCCTAAAACGACACTCTACTCTCACCTTCAATCCAAAAGTAATCTCAAAGAGTGCCGACACATTCTCGACGAAGCAGTTTAGCACTGCTATGGCTACATACGTTAATGGGATCACCAAGGAGTCTCGATCGTGAATATTGCCATAGATGCCCGCTTCATCAACTCCTCAACCGGTCGCTATATTGAACGACTTATTACCTATCTTGAAAAAGTCGACCAGACCAATGCCTACACTATACTCGTTCTCAAAAAGGACAAGGATTACTGGCGACCAACAATGAAAAACTTCAGTGTCGTCGTCGCCGATTACCCGCCACAATCATTCTCAGAACAACTCGGCTTCTTAATCTTTTTATACAAAGGCGGCTTTGATCTCGTTCATTTTTGCATGTTCAACCAACCACTTCTGTATTTCAAAAAACATATCACAACCGTTCATGATTTAACCATTCTCCGCACCTACAATAAAGATAAAAACTGGCTCATATTCCACATCAAGCAGTTCGTAGCGCAGGCTGTCTTTTTTATCGTGAGTCGGACATCATCGCACATCATCACCCCGTCACAGTTTACGAAAGATGACTATCTTCAATTTTCAGGCATAAAAGAGTCGAGAGTTACCGTTACCTACGAAGCTGCTGATGCGCTACCCGCCCCATCGGAGCCATATCCACTTCTCATCGATACACAGTTCATCCTTTACGTCGGACGTCAGCCTGATTATAAAAATATCAAGAACCTCATCTCTGCCCATCAACTACTTCTTAAAAATAATCCTGACCTTCAGCTCGTACTAGCCGGTAAAATCGATAAAGCTGCGCAGACAAATATTGACTGGGTGCGCGACAATCACTTCAAAAATATTATCTTTACCGGATTTATTAGTGACCAGACACTTGCATGGCTCTACCAGAATTGCCAAACCTACGTCTTCCCGTCATTCATGGAGGGCTTTGGGCTTCCAGGGCTTGAGGCAATGGTCGAAGGCGCTCCTGTTGCAAGCAGTAATGCAAGCTGTCTGCCGGAAGTATACGGTGATGCCGCCCAATATTTTGATCCGTCTAATCCCCAGGACATGGCTCGTGCTATCGATCTGTTCCTACAATCACAGACACTGCGTGCCGATTTCATTACACGTGGCAAGAATCATGCGACCAGCTACTCGTGGCGCCGCATGGCCGAGCAGACTCACACTCTTTACCAAAAAGTAATGACAAAAAAATCATGACAAGTACCTCTCCCCGCATCGTTGTCGTCTATGACCGATCGGTAATTTCCAGCAGCGACAGCCATGTGCTTACTGGACTACACGTAGCGTTCCCGGAAGCCACGCTATATCGCTCGCCAATTATTAAATCGAGAATTACGAGGGCGATTCATCGTCTTTTTCCAAAGCAGCAAATCAATTGGTTTAAAGACCTAGATCTATCATCATTTAATATCATCATTTCATACGGCAGCAAGGCGAAGCACATCGAAAAAACACGCGACGGCCAGCTTCACATTCACTATACCCATGGCACAGCTATCGAGCCTGCTCTGCAAAATCTAGACATCCAGGCAACTCAAGCAATAGATGTCTTTATCGCCACTTCAATAGAAGCCCAGCAGATCATCAAGGCGCGCTACGATCGACCAGCGACTATTGTGAACCCGCCGATTGACATAAATCTGTTCGAACCCGCCCGAGAACGAGATAATTATTACGTCGTCATCGATAGTCAATTACCCGATAGCCAGATCAATCTTGCGATAGACAGTGCATCAAAACTTGGCATTAGGCTAAGAATCCTTACTCCTGCGGATAGCGAGGCTACACTTCGTGCCGCGCTTACTAGTGCTAAAGGGTATATATCGCTACGTGCAGTCGATTTTGATACGACGCAAGTTGAAGCACTTGCTGCTGGCGCATTTCTTGTCGCCTACAGCCCTTATGCTTCTACTGATATCGTTCAAGACGATGAAACCGGTGTATTATTTCAGGAATTAAATAGTGAAGCGATAACTGCCGCCCTCATGAGAGCCGAGACAAAAACATCACTTCCAGGCACACTCCGCCGCAAGGCAAAGCGCTTTGATATCGGCTTATTTCGCACTAAGCTGCGTAAAATCGTACACGATATTTCAGTTTGATATAGTTGTCATAATAACATTATTGTTCTATTTACATTATAGTGTATTGTTGTTATGCTTATGGCCATACACAGAGGTGTAATAAATAAGATTGTCGCCACCACAGACCATCTTTATACAACGCGCAAGGAGCGACAGACAAACATGAGTTTATATATGGTGGCAAAACGCTCAAGCGGAGCGTTTCATATTGACAGTTATGACCTCAGGAAAGTCGGACTATGGCTAGTAGCCTTTGTCCTCATCCTAACTACTTTTGCACAAATCCCCGTACCTTCAGCTAATGCAAGTGTTGCTCTGTATGGCCAGGAATCGCCAAATGGTATAGGCAGTCGCTCGGTCATCGCGGGCGTTGCAAACAGCTACGCACTTGATAGTGTGGGTAATATATTCGCTCCTGTCTTCATCGGCAACTACAGCTTTATTAGAAAGTTTGCAGCGGATGGAAGCTTTGTTAAAGACATCAGATACACAGATCTGTTAGCGGCACATCAAGCATCAGGGTATAAACGCATGACAGTTGATAATAATGATGACCTGTATGCGTTTGACGAAAGTTCGAAACTACAAAAGTTCGATAATGATGGCAATTACCTAGGAGCAATACCTGGCATTACTATTAGTGATGCCTATATTATTTTTGATCATGACAATAATTTCTACGTCAGCCACCCTAGCGCTCATAAGATATACAAGTACAACACCTCAGGCACACTTCTCGCCACTCTCGGATCAACCTCGGGTAGTGCCGATGGTCAGTTTAAGACACCGCGAGACATAGCCATTGACTCAAATAATAACCTCGTTGTCTCTGATAGTGGCAACAACCGTATCCAGATACTTAGCTCTACGGGTACCTTCGTACGAAAATTCGGCCAAAAAAATACTGGATTCCTATGCCCACCTCAACCCTCACTTGATAGCGTAAACGGCATTACACTTGATAATCAAGATAATATCTACGTCGCCTCTCAAAGCTCATGGTGCACCACACATGTACTTAAGTTTGATATCAATGGTGGCTACATTGGACTACAAGAACGTGGAGTCCGTTCATCGGCACTACGAACAGGTCCAGATAATACTATCTACGCAATAGAACCTGGCGCTAATATCACTACGGCAATTAGCCGTTATACGACAGATGGCGTAAAAGTGGGCGACACTCTCATTTCAGCCCCATCTACCTTAACAAAACCAACCGATGTCGCGCAGGATTCAAGCGGCAATTTTTACGTTGTTGATTACGAGCATGGCCGAGTAATGAAATATGATTCTAATTTCAACTATATACTCAGCTTCGGCAGCAAAGGAACAGGAGACGGTCAGTTCGACAGTGCTCAGGCTATTGCCATTGATAGTAATGATAATGTCTACGTTGGAGATTATTGGCTAAATAAGATCTCAAAGTTCACAACCGATGGAACATTCGTGAGTAAATTTGGCGCCACAGGAACTGGCGATGGACAGTTTGATCGCATTAGGCACATAAGTGTTCGTAGCGACGATACACTTGCCGTGTTAGATGGTATCGTTTCTGGTCGTGTGCAAATCCTTGATTCAACTGGCGCCTTTCTTTCGAAGCTCACTCCACCTAGCCAGGTTGAGTCATTCGCACTAAGGAGTGATGACTCAATCACGATACTATCGGCCAATGACACGCTTCGCACCTACGACAAGAATGGCATATACCAAAATGACCAAGTATCATCCACTCTTTACGATAGCGCCTCGTCCACCTTATTCTATGCTCAAGCTATTTTCTATGACAAATTCAATAACCTTTACGGACTAGGCCGGGATGGCACCAAGCCTAATTATGCGCCGCTTTCCGTGGCACGTATCAATTTGACAAATCCGGCTCTTCCGAAGTTTAAAGTCGTCCTGTCTCAGCCTAGCTACGAAAATTACGCACCGAGTATGCGCATGATTTTTACAGCTTCAAACCAGCTGCTTCTCGCCGATCGAAATGCAAACTACGTTCATGTTTATGATCCAACGGTAATTCTCGACGCCGCTCCTGCTCCGACAAACTTAACTGTTGATTCAACATCACTTGCGTCGGCTACAATCTCCTGGACAGCGCCAGTCTCTGACGGCCCCATACTTGGATACAAAATAGAATACAAACCATCAAAATATGGTTCTTGGGTTGATTACGGAACAGTTGCTTCAACATCAACTACGCTCATCGGACTTCTTGCTGATACCTATGAGATTCGTGTCAGTACATTGAACGAAGCAGGTCTCAGTGCTCCCACTCAGATCTCAGGCGTTGCTATTTCGGGACCTTACGAATTTAAAGAAAAAATTACCGCACAAGATGATGGTTGGATTCACAGTATCGCGTTTGACAGCACAGGCAAACGCTATGAAAGCGACTACTATAATGACCGCATCAACGTCTATAGCGCAGACGGTACATTTGAAATGTCAATTGGCTCGTCCGGTAGCGACGATGGTCAGCTCTACAGTCCAGAAGGCCTTGCCATCAGTAGCGATAATAAACTATACGTTTCAGACTCCGGCAATGACAGAGTCTCCATCTTTGACCTTAACGGCACTTATGTGAGCTCTTTTGGAGAATACGGCCTTGGTGATGGTCAAATGCGAAACGCCTCTACCCTAGCGTTCGATAAAAACGATAATCTCTATGTCGTTAATCAATATCGAAGCATCCAGAAGTTTACTAAAGCTGGTGTATTTATAGAACGTGTCGCCACCGACGCACTCGAACCAACCTTTATTACATTTGATGCCGATAATAATATGTACGTCGCCAATGACACCTACGATAGTGAACATGGCATCATCAAATACAACGCATCAGGCGACCGCGTTATGCATTTTGGCAGTGAAGGCGAAGAGAACGGACAAATGTATGAAGTATTTGGAATCGTCATTAATCCAGCCGGTCAGATCGTCATTAATGACCTATATAACTATCGACTTCAGGTATTTTCCGCAGATGGTACATTCATTACCAGTTACGGCCGAGGGTACGATGACACTGGTGAATATCTTATGTTCGATGAGCCTGAAACTATCGTCCAAGCAGCCAATGGTGATCTCTATATTCCAAATGGCTGGAGTCCGTACACTCAAGTACTTTCGTATACCGGTGCGTTGGCGCCACCTTCAACTACCGCCCCGTCTACCCCCCAGAATGTCGTCGCTAATACTGCCGTACCAAACGAATTAACTGTAGACTGGACAACGCCCGTAAGTGATGGCGGCAGTGCCATTACAAGTTACCTTCTTGAATACAAAAAAACAAATGATTCAACATGGACAAGCATCAGTGTTGCCGCTCCAGCTACGATACATACCATTTCACCTCTCGACGTAGGTGACTATCAAGTCCGCATAACGGCGACTAACTCTATTGGAGCAAGTACTGCGACAGCACCCGTATCGGCGACAGTCACCCCTGCCACGCCTTCAACGGCACCTAATACTAATATACCTGCCGCAACACCTTCGTCACCGTCATCACCAGCAGTACCTAGTGTTGCGACGACTACTCCAAAAACACCAACAACACCTGCAGGCACCAACACTCAGTCTCGACCTGAAAATAGCCAGGACAATGAACCTTCTCCACAGCCACAACCTGTTCAAGCGGTCGAAGAATCAAAACCAGGCCAAGTACTTATAACATGGCAGCCTCCAGCTACTGGCAACCCGTCATCGTACGTTATTGAATATCGCGACGCCTCCATTCCAGCAAGCGATACAACGACTCCATGGAAACAAATTCTCCAAACTACTTCGAATCAACATTCGGCAACCATTACGTTACCGGCTGGTGAATATACGGTTCGTGTCGCAGCACTCGTGCCAGGCGATACGGTAAGCCGAGTCATCCTCGGTACTGCCACGGTTAAGGTGGCAAAAGCCATTACCGAGAGTGACGGTACCTCATTTACTCTAGTTAACACTGAGACTACTGATAATACGGTGCGTAATTGGATTGTCGCCTGTACTGCCCTGCTAGCTGTCGCCGCTTTCTTTATTATCCTTATCATTTGGAAAAAACGTCGCAACAAAGCTCGTGCCACCTCGATGCAGCTGCCTCCACAGCACTGGTCGTAGTAAAGCTTATGCTTTATACTTAAGGCAATATGAAAATAAAACAGACAGGTTTTACAATCGTTGAACTAATTGTCGTCATTGTCATTATTGGCATACTGGCGGGAATTACCATCGTGGCCTATAACGGTATACAGAACAATGGGTACGATGCATCCGTAAAGTCAGATCTGGTTGCTACATCAAAAAAACTCGATATATTTTACGGTGACAATTCCGTATTCCCGTCAAATGCCGCCGATCTTGAAATGATGAAACTGAAGACCAACCCCTCTGCTTTCAATACGGCCCGTGTCCTAAACTTTAGTTACTGTGCAACGAGCGATCGCCGTGGCTATGCCATTGGTGCGATCAGTAAGTCGGGTAAACAGTTTTATATCACATCAAATGACGGAGTAAAAGAATACCCAAGCAGTACAGTTAATGATGGCAACCAGGCCAACCTCGCCAACTCATGCTCTGATCTCCTAACTGGCGCGGTACGTCTTGTCGCCGGCTATTATAATGCAGACACTACAACTGGCCCATGGCGACAGTGGACAAAGGGCGGGAATTAATGAAATCTCCATCGCAACGTGGCTTTACAATTGTTGAGCTTCTGATTGTCATCGTGGTTATTGGTATTCTTGCGGCCATCACTATCGTGGCTTATAACGGCATACAAAACCGAGCAAAGATAAACCGTGCCCAGAGCGATATGGCGTCGCTCGTTAAAGCGATTCAAGTAGCTCGGATCAATACAGATAAGCCACTAACCCAAATCACAGGCAGTACAGACTCTCGAAGCACAAAGGCCCTCGCCGATGCGGCAGTTGACGCTATTGCGGCCGCCAGTAATACCAATCTTGCCGGTCTTAAGTCGGGGGACCCATGGGGAAACTGGTATAGAATTGATGAAAATGAAAAAGAATTCGGCAACACTGATTGCCGCCTAGATGTCATACAAATATTAGGTCAAAGCATATCGGCGCAAGTACCGCTATCTCAATCACCATGCGTATAAGACCTACTCCACTTTATCAATTACGCGGACAGCGAGGCTTCACGATCGTAGAGCTTTTGATCGTGATCGTTATTATTGGCATTCTCGCCGCAATCACGATTGTCGCCTATAACGGCATACAAAATCGTGCTAACGACACTTCGGTCAGAAGTGACCTTGCCAACATTGCTAAACAGTTCGGCACGTTTTATGCGCTCAATGGCCAGTACCCAACAACGGTAACTGATCTTAATAGCCTCGGTACAAAGATCAATAAGAATGCGTATATGAAAAGCCCAATCGCTTTTAATCTTATTCCTTGCCTCAGCGCTGACTCACAGGCGTTTTCAATCGCCGCCGTCACCACAGGAGGTACGCGCCTATTTGCAACAAGCGGAAGTGGCGTCCAGGAATATACCGGTGCAACGAGCTGGACATCAGGAGCAAGCAACTATGGCTCGATGTGCTCGACTACCCTTACTGGATCAGTAGTTATTTCAGGTGGCTCGGGGTACGCAGACCCAAACTCATGGAGAACGTGGACAAATGGGTAAAACAACACTCGCTCACCGCTCACAGACTAGTCGCGGCTTTACTATTGTCGAACTACTAATAGTCATTGTTATTATCGGTATCCTAGCCTCAATTACCATTGTTGCGTACAACAACATCCAGCAGCGCGGTCGCGATACCAAACGCAAGGATGACGTAGCTAAAATCGTACGAGCGGGTAAGCTATGGATGGTCGATAGCGGCAAGCAGCTTAGTGCAATCGGTGCAGGCTCAAGCGGCGCAGCAGTCGGTTGGTTCGATGGCCCGTACTCGCCCTATCCATCTGTCAAATCAGCCCTAGTTAGCGCCAATTATCTCAGCGACGGAGTGACTGACCCCATTAATACAAAGACTGGCACTGTGTACTCCTATATGATTGCGCCTTGTGTTGACAGCGATCCTGGGACTCGTGTCATTATGGCTAAACTTGAAACTCCTCCAACTGAAACACTGAGTCAACAATTAGGTATTACATGTACGAATTCAAATTATGTCATGTATACTTCAGCGACCTATGGCATGAATTACGCGCAGCTCATTAACGGTAATTAATCGCGAGTTGACCCTATTTCGCTTATGCTTCATAATTCGAGAAGTAATGTCGACTACCCAACCTTCAACAACGACTTCCGGCAGTAATGGTTTTACGATTGTAGAGCTCTTAATTGTTATTGTCATCATTGGCATTCTAGCGGCTATTACGATCGTTGCTTATAATGGTATTCAGAGCCGTGCCCGCGAGTCGACAGTAAAAGCAGACCTTCAGCAAGCGCTACGAACGACAGAGCTTGCTAACACCGACCCGGCTGTTGGATCATATCCGAAGAGTGCTAGCGACG
>RCUK01001988.1_pt1 | contig 11736 bp, 11 predicted proteins | sample 2166381 | NCBI WGS metagenome assembly RCUK01 (sample SAMN09932809, study PRJNA488358) | compost metagenome | isolation source: compost soil in an enriched community | place: Germany: Experimental Botanical Garden
CACAATACCGCTTCCTACAATGGTATAATCAACATTCGTGAACCAATTTTTAAGTTCCCAATAACTTAATTCCATATGTCAAATTTTTATAAAAATAATGATTTTTTTTTCACCATATAAGTAATATAAGTTCATTTAATTTTATCGCCTAATTCTTTGTCAGGCTAAGGACATAGAAGTTTCGAAAGAAATTCTAATCTGTTGGTTTTCTTAATTAAATGAGCTTATATTACTTATATGGTTCAAATTATTTTAACATTTACTTGCTAAAATATATTTGTACTTTTAGCCCCACGAATATTAGAATTTTATTATGAAAAAAGTATTATTTACAACCTTAATAATGATGAGTTTAAACGCTATCGGACAGAATGTAATGTCACCAGAATTGTTATGGAAATTAGGAAGAGTGACCGCACTTGGACTTTCGAAAGATGAAAAAAATGTTGTTTTTAAGGTTTCTACTCCTTCAGTAGAAGAAAACAAGTCGTCTTCAAAATTTTACATCCTGCCGGTGAATGGCGGAACTGCAACAGAAATTAAAGACACAAAAGCGGTTTTGGCCGATAAAAATGTTTCGCCTGACGGAAAATTTTTAGTGTACAATGAAGAAGTAAAATTAGAAAAGGTTTTGGGAAAAGATTTTTATCCAAGCCTTACGAAATCAGATGCGCAAATTTATGATGGTTTAGATTATCGTCATTGGGATACCTGGAACGAAGGGAAATTCAACCACGTTTTTTATAAAGAAAACAAAGAAGGTACAACCGGAATTGACATCTTAAAAGGTGAAAATTTTGATTCTCCACAAAAACCTTTTGGTGGCGACGAAGATTATATCTGGTCTCCAGACGGAAAAAGCATCTTATACGTTTGCAAGAAAAAAGCGGGAACGCAATATGCTATTTCTACAAACACCAATATTTATGAGTATAATTTAGAGACTCAAAAAACAACCAACAGAACTGAAGATAATTTAGGATACGATACAGCACCACAATTTTCTCCAACAGGAAATTTGACGTGGTTGCAAATGAAACGTGATGGTTACGAAGCTGATAAAAACGACATTATTGTTGAATTTAAAGGAATCAAAACAAATCTTACTGCAAATTGGGACGGAACTGTAGATAATTTTATCTGGAGTAAAGACGGTAAAAACGTTTATTTTGTAGCACCAGTTGACGGTACAAAACAACTTTTTGTGGTAAACTTTCCGGGATTGACAAGAATTGCCATTCAGGTTCGCCAAATTACAAAAGGTGATTTTGACGTAAATGATTTAGTAGGTTTCGCTGGAGATGATATCATAGTAACCAGAAATGATATGAATCATGCGCCGGAGATTTATTCTTTTAATTTGAAGAAAAATATCTGGAAACAACTTTCAAATGTAAATACAGATACGTACAAAACATTAGCGTTAAGCAAAACAGAGAAACGTTATGTTACGACAACTGATGGTAAAAAAATGTTGGTTTGGGTAATTTTACCTCCAAATTTTGATGCAACAAAAAAATATCCAACTTTGTTATTCTGCCAGGGCGGACCACAAAGTGCATTAACACAATCCTATTCTTTCCGTTGGAATTTCTCTTTAATGGCTGCTAAAGGTTATGTAGTTGTTGCACCAAACCGTCGCGGTATGCCAGGGCACGGAGTTGAATGGAATGAGAAAATCAGTAAAGATTGGGGCGGACAAGTTATGGACGATTACCTTTCTGCGATTGATGATGTTGCCAAAGAAAGCTATGTTGACAAAAGCCGTTTAGGTTGCGTTGGTGCAAGTTACGGTGGATATTCCGTATTTTATTTGGCTGGAATTCATAATAACCGTTTCAAAACTTTTATCGCACACGATGGTGTTTTCAATACCGTAAGTATGTTAGGAACGACCGAAGAAGTTTTCTTTAACAATTGGGATTTTGGTGGTGCTTATTGGGAAAAAGACAATGCTGTGGCTCAAAAATCATACACGACTTTTAATCCTGCAACTATGGTTGAGAAGTGGAACAAACCTATCTTAATCTTTCAGGGAGGAAAAGATTTCCGTGTGCCAATTGGACAAGGGCAAGAAGCTTTTCAGGCTGCTCAGTTAAGAGGAATCAAAAGCCGATTTGTTTATTTCCCGGATGAAAATCACTGGGTATTGCATCCTCAAAATGCTCAGGTTTGGCAAGGTGAATTTTTTAAATGGCTGAACGAAACGCTATAATTTAAGAATAAGAAATATTTAATAGCCGCAGATTTATATAATCTGTGGCTATTTTATTTTCAGAACTTTGAATTATGTAACACTTTTGATTTCAATTCTCTTTTTAAAACAGAATTTTTTGAATAAATTGCAGGGAATTCGATTTTAAAAAACTTCCAAATCCCTACAATAATAACATGGAGAGCAAAAAAAGTTACACAGCCATTAAAGTGCTTTTCAGCTATGTTGCATTACTGGCTTTGGTTGTTACAGTTGGATGGTTTTTATATTCTGAAAATGTGGTTTATAACAAACTGGAAGATAAAATTGCCTTCGAAAAAACCAAGATTTTAAGAGTTAGTAAATTATTTTCGAATGTATATAAAACCGAGAGTTTAGCCCGAAAAACAATTCAGACCAACTCTGAAAGTGACTTTAAAAGTTATCTTACTGAAACCGATTCTTTACGCTCCAGAATTGACACTTTAAAACAGATCGTAACTACACAATATCAAAAAACGTTGCTGGACAGCGTTAATTATTATTTATCTGAAAAAACTAAAAACATTCAGCAGTTAAAAGCGATAAAAAACAAAGCTGACGATGAAGTTTCGGTAAATACTGCTATTGATGAAATTACCAAAATGGAGTTTAAACTCCGAAAATTAGAGCTTCAGGATTTTACTAAAAGCCCAAATCAGCTTGGAAGTTACCAGCGAAATGTTCTTCAGAAATATGTTGATTATCTCAATCAGAATATTCCGGATGACAGTACCAATACCTTAAGTAAACAGGCTTCTGATTCTATCCTGGCGAATTCGAAAAAGCTTTTGAGCAATGTAAAACTTAAGGCAGAAAAGAAAAAAGAATCACTGAATTTTGAGGAAAATAAATTGCTTAAAAATGAAATCGCCATCTCTGAGCAACTTCGAAAAGTACTTAGAATTATTGAACGCGAGATTATTATCAATTCAATTAAAAACAATTCCTTAAAAGAAAAATCACTTAAAAAAGTCAACGAAATAGTAACGGCTTCGGCTATTATTGGTTTGATATTGACTTTATTTTTCTCGATTTTAATTGTAAGCGATTATTCGAAATCGCAAGTCTATAAAAAACAGCTCGAAATTGCGAATTTCAAAACCAAGAATTTACTGAAAAGTCGCGAGCAATTGATTTCGACGGTAAGTCATGATTTAAAAACGCCTTTGAGTACTATTGTAGGGTATTCAGAACTTTTGGGCAATTCAGATGTTAACACCAAGCAATCTTACTTTATTAAAAACATTAAAAATTCATCTGAATATATTACACAATTGGTTCAGGATTTATTGGATTTTTCTCAAATCGAAGCAGGGAAAATTACCATTGAAAAAGTACCATTTTCATTGCCTGAAATTATTGATGAAGTGGCCAAAAGCATTCAGACCGTTTACAAACAAAAAAACATCGAGCTTATAATTAATGTTGATGAAAAGCTGAACAGTAAAATTGTTGGAGATCCGTTTCGATTAAAACAAATCCTAAGCAATATTATTGGAAATGCCTATAAATTTACGGAAGAAGGCTTCATTAGAATCAGTGCTTTTATTGCCGAAAATGATCAATTTTTCACGATTATAATTGAAGATAGCGGAATTGGAATTGAAAAAGAAAATCAGAAATTAGTTTTTGAAGAATTTGCTCAGGCCAATGAAGGTATCGAAAAAAAATACGGCGGAACAGGTTTAGGATTGTCAATCTGCCAAAAAATAATTTCTATTTTAGGAGGAACTTTACAGCTTGAAAGTACTTTCGGTAAAGGAAGTACCTTTGAAATACAACTTCCATTGTTATTTGACACCAGTAATACTACTATTTCCGAAACAAAGAAACCAATCGTTCGCAATACTAAAAAACAGACTTTCATTGTGATTGATGACGATATCAATCTGCTCAATTTAACAAGCGGTGTTTTAAGACAGGAAAACCATCAGGTATTGTCTTTCAACAGTGCAATTAAAGCTTTGGAAGCAATTCAGAAAACGAATTTTGATTTTATCATAACTGATATTCAAATGCCGGAAATGGATGGTTTCATGTTTCTTCAAAAACTTAAGAATACTTCTATTTACAAAAATCAACCGGTAATAGCTTTAACCGGAAGAACTGATTTAGCTCCGTCTGTATATGCAGAAGCCGGTTTTACAACTGTGGTTAAAAAACCGTATTCACCAAAAATATTATTGGAAACCATTCATCTTATTCTAGAAAATGATACTTTACCTGTGGTTGACATTAATGACAACGAAGAAAAAATAGCTGTAAAATCATATTCCTTAGAAACCCTAAAAGACTTTCTTGGAAATGATAAAAATGCCTTAAATGAAGTTTTAAAATCATTTATAGAAAGCACCAATGAAAATCTTGTTTTTTTAGAAACTGCTATTGAAGAAGAAAATGTCCCGGAAATAAATGCGATTGCACATCGAATTGCACCAATGTTCAATCAAATTGAAGCATATGAAATTGGCGGGATACTAAAAGTATTAGATAAAAATGATTTTGAAATTTCTGATTTAAAAGACATTTTTAAGGCCTTAAAAGCTAAAACTGAATCACTTTTTAAAGCGCTACAAAAAGAAATTGTTTAATCGATGTTGTATTGCTTTAATTTATTATAAAGCGTCTTTCTGGTAATTTTAAGCAGTTTTGCTGCTTCCGATTTGTTATTTTGAGTTCTTGAAAGTGCATGAATAATAGTTTCCTTTTCATTTTCAGACAATGAAAAAGTTTCATTAGTATTTTGCTGATTGTTTTTTTGAACCTGAAAAAACTCGGCTGGCAAAACATCGCTTTCAATAAAATTTCCTCTGGTAAGAAGTGTGGCACGTTTTACGCAGTTTTGCAGCTCACGTAAATTTCCCGGCCAATTGTATTTTTGAAAAATAGCAACAACCTCAGGCGAAAATCCAATTATTTCCTTATTTAGCTGATTATTGGCTTTTTCCAGAAAATATTCGGCAAAAACCATTAAATCTTCTTCCCTGTCTTTTAATGAAGGCGAAAGAATCGAGAATTCGTTGATTCTATGGTATAAATCTTCTCTAAAATCGCCATTTTTTACTGCCTCACGTAAATCTTCATTTGTAGCAGTTATGATGCGGATATCGACGTTAATTTCTTTATTGCTTCCAACAGGCTTAATTTTTCTTTCCTGAAGTGCTCTCAATAACTGTATTTGATTTTCATAAGAAAGATTTCCTATTTCATCTAAAAACAAAGTTCCACCATTTGCTGCTTCAAAATACCCCATCTTGTCGCTGATTGCTCCTGTGAAAGATCCTTTTAAATGTCCGAAAAATTCACTTGCAGCTAATTCTTTTGGAATTGCGCCACAATCTACTGCAATAAAATTATTGTTTTTTCTGGTGCTTTGCTGGTGAATGCTTTTGGCAATGATTTCTTTTCCTGTTCCGCTTTCTCCAATAATCAAAACCGACATATCTGTTGGGCTCACCAAATGAATGTGATCTAATAATTTTTTGGATGCAACAGAAATACCTCTGACAAATTCATTTTCAGAAGAAGTAGTTTCTTTCTTTTTTGGTGCTTTTATTTCTTTCGAAAGAACTTCTTCTTTTGTTTCAGAATTTTTTAAAGCATTTGTAATGACCAATAAAACCTCATCAGGATTAAAAGGTTTTGAAATATAATCGGCTGCACCATTTTTTATGGCTTTAACCGCAGTATTTACATCTGAATATCCCGTCATAAGAATCACAGGGATTTCAGGGTTTGAAGTTTTAAATTCAGACATCAGTCCTATGCCGTCAGAATCGGGCAAGCGCAGGTCTGTCAGAATCAAATCAAAAGATTCTTTCTTCATTGCCAATCGGGCTTCTTCTGCCGAGAAAGCAACGGTTACGTCGTATGCTTTTTTTATTAGAAATTTCTCTAATAATTTGCAAAACGAAATATCATCTTCTATCAGTAATATCTTTGACATCTGTTTTTAGGGTCTTTTTTGCTAAAATAATACTATTAAACTTGTATTTTCATAAAATTATGCAAAAAAAAAAGAGATTGCACGTCGCAATCTCTTTTTTACCAAAAACATAAATCTAATTCACCTAATTATATTTTCAACCAATTGCCATTGACATCTGAATACACAGTAGCCTTTTGGTCACCAACTGATATTTCGAGTTTATACTCTTTTTTTTCATTTGTATACGCTTTCACTAGCTTTGCGCCAGGGTAAGCTGTTTCTAAAGCGGTCTTCACTACAGCCGGAACTGCATCAAGAGCAACTTCTTTATATTCATCCTGAACATTGAAAGTAATCTTTACACGTTCAGCTTCTGTAGTTGCATGTATTGATAAACTTCCCAAAATTATTGCTGCCGATAAGATTAACTTTTTCATAATGTTCTTTTTAATTATTTTTTAATGATGTTTCCTGAAGCATCTGTAAAAAAAGTATATTTCTTACCTTCTTTCGAAATTTCAAGTTTGTATTCGTCCTTAGCATTTTTCCATGCTTTTTCCAGTTTAGAACCTACAAACGATTTTTCAATTGTTGATTTTACTGCAGCTGGAACAGCATCTGCTGTAATTTCAGTATACTCATCCTGAATATTTACTGAAATAATTGAATTTGTAACAACCGAAGTTGCCGCGTGCATTGACAAACCTCCTAAAAGGATAGCTGCCGATAAGATTAACTTTTTCATGTTATGGGATTTTATTGATTACTTTTTAAGGATATTTCCTTGTGCATCAGTGTAAACAATTGATTTTACTTCTCTGACAGTAATTTCAATTTTATATTCTTTTTTGTCGTTTACATATGCTTTATCAAGTTTCACTCCCGGATAAGCATTGTCTAAAGCTGTTTTAATAGCTGCCGGAACAGCATCAATTTCTTTATACTCATCCTGAATTTTCATTGAATGCGTTATTGTATTTGTTTCATCAATAACTGCTGCCTGTGTTGACAACCCTCCTAACAGGATAGCTGCCGATAAGATTAACTTTTTCATAATAATAGTTTTTTAGTAGTTAGTGATTATTTTTTAACCCAAGATCCGTCTGCATTAGCATAAAGAGAACCTACTTTGTCTCCTACAGTAACTTCTAATTTGTATTGAGAAGCTGTGTTTTTGTAGGCTTTAGAAAGTACTGCATCCGGATAAGCTTTTTTAAGCGCATCTGTAACTGCAGCTGGTACTTCTTCTACTTTGATTTCAGTGTATTCGTCCTGAATTGAAATTGTTTTTACGATTGTATTTGAGATTGGTGAAGTTGAAGCAAATGATGTTAAACCTCCCAAAACGATTGCGGCTGATAAAAATAAATTTTTCATGATATTTAATTTAATAGTGTGTATAATAATTTTTTAAACTTTAAAACTTGAATCTCTGCAGATTATTTTTTAATCCATGATCCATCTGCGTTAGCATAAAGAGAACCTACTTTGTCTCCTACAGTAACGTCTAATTTGTATTCTGATTTTGCATTTTTGTATGCTTTTGAAAGTACTGCATCCGGATAAGCTTTTTTAAGCGCATCTGTAACTGCTGCTGGCACTTCTTCTAATTTAATTTCTGTGTATTCGTCCTGAATTGAAATTGTTTTTACGATTGTATTTGAAATTGGCGAAGTTGAAGCAAATGATGTTAAACCTCCCAAAACGATTGCGGCTGATAAAAATAGATTTTTCATAATAGTTATATTTTAGTATTCGTAATTTAATTTTAGTATTACTAATTTGAATAAACATTGAAGTGTCTATTTAAATTATTTTTTAATCCATGTTCCGTCTGCATTAGCATAAAGAGAACCTACTTTCTCTCCAACAGTAACATCTAATTTGTATTCCGATTTTGCATTTTTGTATGCTTTTGAAAGAACTGCATCCGGAAATGATTTCTTTAAAGCTTCAGTAATTGGAGCCGGTACTTCTTCTAATTTAATTTCTGTGTATTCGTCCTGAATTGAAATCGTTTTTATAATAGAATTTGTAATTGGAGAAGTCGATGCGAATGAAGATAAACTTCCCAAAACAATAGCGGCTGATAAAAATAAATTTTTCATAATAATATTTAGTTTAATAGTTGTTTACGCTTTAGATAATGAAATTATTATGCCGTAAACCAAACACAACATGCCAAATCATTCAAACCCCTATTTTTAAAGGCCTTAACCTAATTGTGCCAAAATTTAGAAATTCAAAAAAGTGTGTAATTTCAAAAATGAGTGTGTAAAAAGTATACACTTTAAGTGTTTACTAAGCCATTTTAAAACAAAACCCGACAGATTTTAAAAAATCTGTCGGGTTAAAATATAAGGTAAAATAAAAAAGGCTGCCAAAATTGACAGCCTTTATAATTATTCGATTGGATTCATTTTAAAAGTATCCATAAATGCAGTTGTATAATCTCCTGCAATATATCTTGGATCATCCATTAATTGTCTGTGGAAAGGTATTGTAGTTTTCACACCTTCTATTACGAATTCATCTAAAGCTCTTCGCATTTTGCTGATAGCTTCTTCACGAGATTGTGCAGTTGTAATTAACTTAGCAATCATCGAATCGTAATTTGGCGGAATGCTGTAACCAGAGTAAACGTGAGTATCTAAACGAACTCCGTGTCCTCCTGGCATATGAAGCGTAGTAATTTTTCCTGGTGAAGGGCGAAAATCGTTATAAGGATCTTCAGCATTAATACGACATTCAATAGCATGTAATTGTGGTAAATAGTTTTTCCCTGAAATCGGAATTCCGGCAGCCACCATAATTTGCTCACGAATCAAATCATAATCGATAACTTGTTCTGTAATTGGGTGCTCCACCTGAATACGCGTATTCATTTCCATGAAATAGAAATTTCTGTGTTTGTCTACAAGAAATTCTACAGTTCCGGCTCCTTCGTATTTAATGAATTCAGCAGCTTTTACAGCAGCTTCTCCCATTGCAGTACGCAATTCGTCTGTCATGAATGGCGAAGGTGTTTCTTCAGTTAATTTTTGGTGACGACGTTGTACTGAACAGTCTCTTTCAGAAAGGTGACATGCTTTTCCGTATGAATCTCCAACAACCTGAATTTCGATATGACGTGGTTCTTCAATAAGTTTCTCCATGTACATTCCGTCATTTCCAAATGCAGCAGCAGCTTCCTGACGTGCACTTTCCCATGCTTTCAACAATTCTTCTTCTTTCCAAACAGCACGCATTCCTTTTCCACCACCACCAGCAGTTGCTTTAAGCATAACCGGGTAACCAAATTCTTTAGCCAATTTTTGTGTTTGTTCGAAAGATTCTAATAATCCGTCAGAACCTGGTACACACGGAACTCCTGCAGCCTTCATTGTCGCTTTTGCAGAAGCTTTGTCTCCCATTCTATCAATCATTTCAGGAGCGGCACCAATAAATTTGATTCCGTGCTCCTGACAAATTTTAGAGAATTTAGCATTCTCTGAAAGAAACCCATATCCTGGATGAATTGCATCTGCATTTGTAATTTCTGCAGCAGCAATAATATTTGACATTTTCAAATACGATAAGTTACTCGGAGGAGGTCCGATACAAACCGCTTCGTCAGCAAACTTTACATGTAGACTTTCTGCATCAGCTGTAGAGTAAACCGCTACAGTCTTAATTCCCATTTCCTTACATGTACGAATTACACGAAGTGCAATTTCTCCTCTATTCGCAATTAATATTTTTTTAAACATCTTTTTAAAATTAGATAATTAGATAATTAGATAATTGGATAATTAGATTTTAAGCACTTTTGAAAAAGTCTAAAATCTAAAATCTAACGATCTAAAATTAAGATGGATCTACTAAGAATAAAGGTTGGTCAAATTCTACAGGAGACATATCGTCAACAAGAATTTTTACAATTTTACCTGAAACTTCTGATTCGATTTCGTTGAATAATTTCATTGCTTCAATTACACAAAGAACATCTCCTTTTGAGATAACACTTCCAACTTCAGTGAAAACTGGTTTGTCTGGAGACGGTTTTCTATAGAAAGTACCAATGATTGGCGATTTTATAGTGATAAATTTCGAATCTTCAGCAGGAACAGACGCTTCACTAGTTACATTAACAACAGCTGGAGCAGTTTGAGGAGCAACAGCTTGCGGTAATGCTTGCTGAGCTGGTAATTGTTGTACATAAGTAGTTTCAGTTACGTTTCCTTCTAAAGTTGTTCTGATCGTGATTTTTACATCATCCATTTCCAACTTTACTTCAGCAACTCCCGAATTTGCTACAAATTTGATTAGGTTTTGAATTTCTTTTAAATCCATAATGATTCGTTTTTAGTTTTAATTTATTTTGTATCGTAAGCCCATTTCAAGTAAATAGATCCCCAAGTGAATCCACCACCAAAAGCGGCTAAAATAATATTATCTCCTTTTTTGAATTGGTGTTCAAAATCACTTAATACTAATGGCAAAGTTGCTGAAGTTGTATTACCATATTTTTCAATATTCATCAATACTTTTGAATCTTCAAGGTTCATTCTGCTTGCAGTAGCATCAATAATACGTTTGTTTGCCTGATGTGGTACTAACCAATCAACATCTTCATTAGTCAAATTGTTTCTTTTAACGATCAATTCGCTAGCGTCAGCCATATTAGTTACAGCATATTTAAAAACGGTTTTTCCGTCCTGAATAATATTGTGTTGTCTGTTTTTAACGGTCTCTTCTGTAGTTGGGATTAGAGAACCTCCGGCAGAAATTTTAAGAAAATCGCGCCCTACACCATCGCTTCGTAAATACTCATCTTGCAAACCTAAACCTTCATAATTTGGTTCGAATAAAACGGCACCCGCTCCATCTCCAAAAATAATACAAGTAGATCTGTCTGTGTAATCTACAATTGATGACATTTTATCGGCACCAATTAATAAAACTTTTTTGTAACGCCCTGACTGTATATAAGCTGCAGCAGTTGACATTCCGTATAAGAAACTTGAACACGCTGCCTGCAGATCATATGCAAATGCATTAGTAGCTCCAATTTCTGTTGCAACATACACTCCTGTAGAGGCTACCGGCATATCGGCAGTAGCTGTTGCCATTATCACCATATCAATCTCTAAAGGATTAATATTAGCTTTTGCTATTAAATCTTGTGCTGCTTTTATGGCAAGAAACGATGTTCCTTTATCAGCATCTTTAAGAATTCTTCGTTCTTTAATTCCGGTACGAGTAGTGATCCATTCGTCATTAGTATCGACCATTGTTTCCAATACCTTATTTGAAAGTATGTAGTCGGGAACATAGGCTCCAACAGCGGTAATTGCGGCTGTGATTGTATTCATTATATTTTATTATTTCTTTTCAAATACAGGATATTTGAAAAATTTTTAAAAGACTTGAAAATTACAAAAAAAAACGAAATTAATTTGTAGATAATTTCTTAAAAAAAGAAAATTATAACCAACAAAAAAAACTCTCACTATGTGAGAGTTCTAGTATAATTTACAAAAACGTATTAAGCAACCGCTTCAGATTTATCGATAACAACTTGCCCTCTGTA
>RCUK01001994.1_pt1 | contig 11717 bp, 9 predicted proteins | sample 2166381 | NCBI WGS metagenome assembly RCUK01 (sample SAMN09932809, study PRJNA488358) | compost metagenome | isolation source: compost soil in an enriched community | place: Germany: Experimental Botanical Garden
CCAATCAGTTCCGCCTGAGCATGTCGCGCAACGAAATCGGCAACTACCTGGGCCTCGCGGTGGAAACCGTGTCGCGGGTGTTCACGCGCTTCCAGCAAAACGAACTGATCGCCGCCGAAGGCAAGGAAATCCGCATCCTCGACCCGATCCAGCTCTGCGCCCTGGCCGGTGGTTCCCTGGAAAGCTGAAACAAGCTGTTGCGGCTGAGCGAAACGGTTCAGCCGCCGTTATAATGCGTCGTTTGCAGCCCTGCCAGGACACCACGACGATGGTCTTCGACTCCTTCGACATCAAATCCCTCATCCGCCCTGTCATCGACTTCCCGAAACCGGGTGTGATCTTTCGCGACATCACCCCGCTGTTCCAGTCGCCCACCGCCCTGCGCCTGGTGATGGACAGCTTCGCCCACCGTTACGTCGAGGCCGATTTCACCCACATCGGCGCGATGGATGCCCGTGGCTTCCTGATCGGTTCAGTACTGGCTTATCAGCTGAACAAACCGCTGGTGCTGTTCCGCAAGCAAGGCAAACTGCCGGCCGATGTCCTCGCTGAAGGTTATGCGACCGAGTACGGCGAAGCCTTCCTCGAAGTGCACGCCGACAGCCTGTGCGAGGGCGATTCGGTGGTGATGTTCGATGACCTGATCGCCACTGGCGGCACGCTGATCGCGGCGGCGAACCTGATTCGTCGCATGGGTGCAAAGGTTCATGAAGCGGCGGCGATCATCGACCTGCCGGAGCTGGGTGGTTCGCAGCGTCTGCAAGACATGGGCATTCCGACGTTCTGCCTGACGCAGTTTGCGTTGACCGATAAATAACAAACATCAAAAGATCGCAGCCTTCGGCAGCTCCTACAAGAGCACGCATTCCAATGTAGGAGCTGCCGAAGGCCGCGATCTTTTGCTTCTAAAGCCCCATCTGCTTGCTGATGATTTCATTCATCACTTCCCGCGTCCCCCCGCCGATCGACAGAATCCGGTTATCCCGATACAGCCGCTCCACCAGGCTTTCGCGCATATAACCCAAGCCGCCCAATATCTGCACTGCGTCGTTAACGATCCGATCCGCCGTGTCCGTGGCAAAATTCTTGGCCATGGAAATCTCCTTGATCACACTCTGCCCCGCCGCCATTTTCGCGGCCTGGCGGTATGTGAACTCCCGGGACACCTCCAGCGCGGTCGCCATCTCGGCGAGGCGATGCTTGATCACCTGAAACTTGCCGATCGGTTTGCCAAAGGCTTCGCGCTGGCGCGCCCATTTCAGGCTCTCTTCCAGCGCCAGCTGTGCGGTCATGTTGGCCATCAATGCCAGGGCCAGGCGTTCGCTCTGGAAGTTGCCCATGATGCAGGCAAAGCCCATGTTCTGTGTGCCGATCAGGTTTCCTGCAGGCACCCGGCAATCATCGAAGAACAGTTCAGCGGTGTCTGACGCCCACCAGCCCATTTTCTTCAGCTGCCGTCCTACGGTGAATCCCGGTGTGCCCTTCTCGATCAGTAACAGGCTGATGCCACCGAAACCCGGTTCGCCCGTTCGCACTGCGACGGTATAGAAATCCGCGCGCACGCCGCTGGTGATAAAGGTCTTGCTGCCACTGACCCGGTAGAAATCGCCGTCGCGAACGGCACGGGTTTGCAGGTTGGCGACGTCGGAGCCGCCGCCAGGCTCGGTGATTGCCAGGGCGCTGATCTTCTCTCCCGACAGCACCTGGGGCAGCACACGATCACGCACTTCGGGCCGGGCCCACTTGAGAATGGGCGGCAAGCCGATATCCAGCGACCCCAGGCCGGCAACCAGCCCGCCTGAGCCGCAGCGCATCAACTCTTCACTGGCGGCAACCTTGGCGAACAGATCCCCTTCGTGGCTGCCTCCGTAAGCCTCCGGGTAGCCGATGCCGAGAATCCCTGCCGCGCCGGCCTTGAGGTAGAGCTCGCGAGGAAAGCTTTCGGCTTCTTCCCACTGCTCGATATCAGGAAGGATCTCGCGCTCGACGAAACGTCTGACGCTGTCGCGGACCAATTGGTGGCTGGGGTCGAAGTATTCCTGAAAGGCAGGCATCGGCGAACTCCACTGAAGGGTTCAGCGAAGTTAACCGAGCGCTTGCTTGGTTTACAAGATTAAAAGATCACAGCCTTCGGCAACTCCTACAGGGATTGATGTTTTTCTGTAGGAGCTGCCGAAGGCTGCGATCTTTTGCCGTTACAACGAAATCGGCTTACGCCCGGCAAACGAATGCGCCAGCGTCCCGCCATCCACCAGCTCCAGCTCACCACCCAGCGGCACGCCATGGGCGATACGCGAGGCGATCAGGCCTTTGCTGCTGAGCAATTGGGCGATGTAGTGCGCCGTGGCTTCACCTTCCACGGTCGGGTTGGTGGCCAGGATGACTTCGGCGAATGTACCGGCTTCTTCGATCCGCGCCATCAACTGCGGAATGCCGATGGCTTCCGGCCCCAAGCCGTCGAGCGGCGACAGATGCCCCTTGAGCACGAAATAGCGCCCGCGAAAACCGGTCTGCTCCACGGCATAGACGTCCATCGGGCCTTCCACTACGCAAAGCAAGGTGTCGTCGCGACGGGTATCGGCGCATTGCGGGCACAGATCATCTTCCGTCAGCGTACGGCACAAGCGGCAGTGACCGACCCCTTCCATGGCCTGGCTCAGGGCCAGCGCCAGTCGCGAGCCGCCGCTGCGGTCGCGCTCGAGCAACTGCAACGCCATGCGCTGGGCGGTTTTCTGACCCACGCCTGGCAAAATTCGCAGGGCGTCGATCAGTTGGCGAATCAAAGGGCTGAAGCTCATGGTGGAAAAGTCCGACAAAACAACGAGACGCGGTTTATACCCGCGCCTCGGTTGAGCGTCAAATTGCAGCGTCAATTACTCAGTCCCGGGAAACCCGAACCACCAGCTTGCCGAAGTTGCGCCCTTCCAGCAGGCCGATGAACGCATCGGGCGCCTGTTCCAGGCCATCGACCACGTCTTCGCGGAACTTCACCTTGCCATCACGTACCCAGGGCGCCATGGCACTGAGGAATTCCGGCTGGCGATCACCATAGTCATCGAACACGATGAAGCCCTGGATGCGCACCCGCTTGGTCAACAGGGTGCGCTGCAACAGTGGCAGGCGATCCGGGCCGCTCGGCGCTTCATGGGCGTTATAGGAGGCAATCAGGCCGCAGAGTGGAATCCGCGCCTTGGGATTGAGCAACGGCACCACGGCGTCGAACACTTTGCCGCCGACATTTTCATAATAAATATCGATGCCCTTGGGACAGGCTTGCGCCAGTTCCTCAGCAAAATCCGGGCTCCTGTGATCGATGCAGGCGTCGAAACCCAACTCGTCGACCACATAACGGCACTTTTTCGCACCACCCGCCACACCAACCACGCGCAGCCCCTTGATCTTCGCCACCTGGCCGACCACCGAGCCCACCGCCCCGGACGCCGCTGCAACTACCAAGGTTTCGCCGGCCTTCGGCTGGCCGATGTCCATCAGGCCCATGTACGCGGTCATGCCCGGCATACCCAGTACCCCAAGAGCCATCGAAGGGCTTGGCAGCGCGGGAATCGGAATGATGCTGCGACCGTCATTGATGCTGTGGCTTTGCCAACCGGTGGCACCGACCACCAGATCACCTTCCTGAAACTTCGGATTGAGCGACCGCTCGACCCGGCTGACAGCGCCCCCGGTCATCACTTCGCCGATTTCCACCGGTGCGGCGTAGGAAGGTGCGTCACTCATGCGTCCGCGCATGTAGGGATCCAGCGACAGGAAAACGGTCTTGAGCAGCACCTGACCGTCGGCCAGGTCCGGTAGCGCCACCCGCTCCATACGGAAGTTTTCCGGCGTTGGCGCGCCCACCGGGCGAGAAGCCAGGACAATGCGTTGATTGAGGGTCATGGGGTCGGACATGGCAGCGTCTCCTGTGATCGTTGAGGTTCAGTGATATAGGGAGCAGACCTTTGTGGCGGTATGGCGTTCGATGTGTTTTCAGTTGGACCGGGGTGAATTCTTCGCGAGCAGGCTCGCTCCCACAGGGGACTCTCGTCGTACACAAGTCCACTGTGGGAGCGAGCCTGCTCGCGAAGGCGGCTTCACAGGCACCCATCCCTGTCAGCCAGAAACAAAAATGCCAGGCGCTATGCCTGGCATTTTTGTAACTCATCTGCCGCCTGAAGGCGAATCAGAATGGCAGTTTCATGCCCGGCGGCAGTTGCATGCCGGCAGTCATGCTGCCCATCTTGTCCTGGCTGTTGGCTTCGATCTTGCGCACGGCATCGTTGACCGCGGAGGCGATGACCGCTTCCAGCATTTCCTTGTCGTCTTCGCTCATGCCTTCGACCAGGCTTGGGTCGATGGTCACGCTCTTGACGTCATGACGACCGGTCATCACCACGGTGACCATATCGCCACCGGCCTTACCGGTGACTTCGGCGTTGGCCAGTTCTTCCTGCATCTTGGCCATTTTTTCCTGCATCTGCTGTGCCTGCTTCATCAGGCCGGCCATGCCACCTTTCATCATGGGAATCACCTCAAAAGTACTTGGATTAAACGGCGCCCGGCCCTTCCGGCCGAACGCCTTCAGTTATTAGCCCTGACTGACCAGGGCTTCGACAGGTTCAATAGTATCGTTACGGATCACCGCACCGAACTGCTGCATCATTTGCTGGATGAACGGATCACCGTGGATCGACTCCTCGGCCTCGCGCTGACGGTCGGCACGCCGGCGGGACGCCGCCTGGGCCGGGGTTTCCTGCTCGGGCTTGATCAGCTCCATGGTCAGGGTCAGGGTCCGTCCGTGATACTGGTTCAACGCATCGTTGAGACGACGCTGCTGCGTCGCGTTGAACAAGGCGCTGTGGGCCGGGTCCAGGTGCAACAGCCAATTGTCGCCATCCACGGCAATCAATGTGCAGTTGGCGGCGATGCTACCGGTCATGCCGGAGATCGGCAGCTTCGGGAACAGCTCCAGCCATTGCAGGGCCAGACCGGTGGCCGGCGCGGCGGCAGGCTCGGGTTCCGGCTCAGGCGTCGGCTCGGCTGTGTGTTCGCTGGCCAGTTCATCGAGGTAGCTGTAGGCCGAATCCATGTCCGGCTCGATGTAGTCTTCGTCCAGCGGTGGCTCGTCGTCCAGGTCGATGCCCGGCGTGGCGGCATCGACCTCGGCCACGGACGGCTCCGGAATCGGCGCGGCGGCCCACTCCGGTGCATCCGGCACCACGCTGTCAGGCGTCGGCAACGGCATCGGCGGCAATTCGGGTTGTTCGCTGGTGGTTTCCAGCACCGGCTCCACCGCAGGCTGCTGAACAGGCGCAGGCTCGACCGGATCATTCCATGGCAGGTCGACCACTTCTTCGACCACGACCGCTTCGACCACCGGCTCGGGCACAACCACCGGCGCTACCGGTTCAGGCGCGGACACAGGCTCGGGAGCCACAACAGGCGCAACAGGCGTCGGTGCAACTGCCGCAGCGACCACCGGCGCAACGACCGGCGTGGCAGCCACTGATTTGGCGGAATCAACCGTGGCCTGGCTGATCCCCACTGGCTTTAGCGGTTGCCTCGGGGCATCCGCCGTATCGGCGGGCCGGAACGCGAGCATCCGCAGCAACACCATTTCAAATCCGCCACGGGGGTCCGGCGCCAGCGGCAAGTCGCGGCGGCCGATCAGGCCCATCTGGTAGTAGAACTGCACGTCTTCGGCCGGCAACGCCTGGGCCAGTGCCAGCACGCGATCACGGTCGCCGTGACCGTTGTCGACACCTTCCGGCAAGGCCTGGGCGATGGCAACGCGGTGCAGCACATTGAGAATTTCCGAAAGCACGCCGTTCCAGTCCGGGCCTTGTTCGGCCAGGTGGCGGACGGCTTCGAGCAACGCCTTGGCATCGCCTTCGATCAGGGCATGCAGGACGTCGTAGACCTGCCCGTGATCGAGGGTCCCGAGCATCGCCCGCACGTCGGCGGCCATGACCTTGCCTTCACCGAAGGCAATCGCCTGGTCGGTCAGGCTCATGGCATCACGCATCGACCCGTCGGCGGCACGGCCCAGCAGCCACAGCGCATCGTCTTCGAACGGCACGTTCTCGACACCCAGTACGTGGGTCAGGTGCTCGACAACGCGTTCCGGCGTCATGTTCTTCAGGGAGAACTGCAGGCACCGCGACAGAATCGTTGCAGGAAGTTTCTGCGGGTCAGTGGTCGCCAGGATGAACTTGACGTACGGCGGCGGCTCTTCGAGGGTTTTCAGCAGCGCATTGAAGGAATGGCTGGAGAGCATGTGCACTTCGTCGATCAGGTAGACCTTGAAGCGCCCACGGCTCGGGGCGTACTGCACGTTGTCGAGCAATTCGCGGGTATCTTCGACCTTGGTGCGGCTCGCGGCGTCGATCTCGATCAGGTCGACAAAGCGGCCTTCGTCGATTTCGCGACACACCGAACACTCGCCACAGGGGGTCGAAGTGATACCTGTTTCACAGTTCAGGCATTTGGCAATGATCCGCGCGATGGTGGTCTTGCCGACCCCACGGGTACCGGTAAAGAGGTAGGCGTGGTGCAGCCGCTGGCTGTCCAAGGCATTGATCAGAGCCTTGAGCACATGGGTCTGGCCGACCATTTCGCGGAACGAGCGCGGACGCCATTTACGTGCAAGAACCTGATAACTCATCGAAAACCATCGCAACGGTAGAAGCAGAAGCGGCTAATGCTAGCGGAGCAAGGCCAAAATTGCATCCGGCGCGCTCGTCTAATCTGGCTAAGCTGCATTTCGGGGGCTTTTTGTTTCAAAGAAGCGGAGCGTTTATGCGGCTGGCCTTGGGGGCACTGCTGTTGATCAGCCTGAACGGCGCCGCCGCTGAAGCGCCGTTGCGCTTCGTGGTGCCCGACAGTTGGGCCATGCCGATGGTGCAGTTCGAACATGGCCGGCCAACCCAGGGCATTCTGTATGACGTGATGCTCAGCCTCGCGACTCAGGTCGGCGTTCCTGCGCAGTTTCACGTGCTGCCAAGGGGCCGGGTGCAAAGCGCCATGGAACACGGCGAGGTCGATGTTCGCTGTTATGCCGCGCAATCATGGCTACCGAATCAGTCCGGCGATTACATCTGGAGTATCCCGCTCTGGACCCAGCCCGACTTGCTTGTCAGCCGCCCCGCGCCCCAAACCTCAGTGGTTCCGGCAAGCCTGCCCCGACAGTCCGTCGGTACCGTGCTCGGCTACAGCTACCCGACCCTGCAACCGCTGTTCGACGCCAATCAACTGCTGCGCGACGACGCTCGCAATCAGGAACAGGTGCTGGAAAAACTTCACGCCGGGCGCAATCGCTATGCGGTCAGCAACCAATGGTCACTGGACTGGTTCAACCAACGCCTGATGCCGGAACATCAATTGCTGAGCGTTGCGGTGCTGCAGGAGCAAAGCGTCGGTTGCTATGTGCGCAACGACCCAAAAGTGCCGGTGCAACGGATATTGCGGACGTTGGTGCGCATGAAAATGTCCGGGGAAATCGATGACATCATTCGGTTGTACATCGGCGGCAAACCTTAACCCGCGGTCTTCAGCAAATCCGGCGCCTGCCATTGCGGCGGAGTGACAAACGCTGCCACCCAACCCGGTACATCCGTGGACGGCATCGGTCGAGCGATGAAATACCCCTGGGCCACGTCGCAGCCCAGGCGCAGCAATAACTCTCCGTGTTCCACGCTTTCCAGTCCCTCGGCAATTACCTGCCGGCCAAACGCCCGGGCCAGGCCAATGATCGCGGTGGTCAGGGCCAGGTCGTCGCTGTCATGCAGAATGTCGCGCACAAAGGTTTTATCGATCTTGATGGTTTGCGTGCGCAGACGCTTGAGGTAGCTCAGGGACGAGTAACCCGTGCCGAAATCCCCCAAGGAAAACTGCACGCCCAGCGCCTGGCAGGCCTGCAAGCAGTCGCTGACGTGCTGGATATTCTCGATGGCGACCGACTCGACGATTTCCAGGTCCAGCCGCTGCGGTGCGACCCCGGCATGCCGCGCCAACACGTTTTTGAGCCGGTCGACAAAGTCCGCCCGCTGAAAATGCCGGGCCGCGATGTTGACGCTCACCGGCCAGTCATGCCCCGCTTGCCGCCACTGGTCCAACTGCGCCAGCACCTGATCCATCACCCATTCGCCGATATCGATGATCAGGTCGGTTTCTTCCACCAGCGGTAAAAACTCCCGCGCCGGGACGATGCCGTTTTGCGGATGTTCCCACCGCAGCAACGCCTCGAAACCGACGACTTCACCACGACGCATGTCGACCTTGGGCTGGAAATGCAGACGCAATTCGCCGCAAGCCAAGGCCCGACGCACCTGTTCGACAGTCTGGTGCGTGGCCTTGACCTCTCGATCCCGGGAGACATCGAACAGATGAAAGCGCTTGCGGCCGCTCTGCTTGGCCACGTACATCGCCTGATCGGCGTGGCGCAACAGGGTTTCGGCATCTTCGTTGTCATGGGGAAACAACGTGACGCCGATACTGGCGAACACATGGATGTCCTTGCCATTGAGCGAGTACGGCGCCGAGATTGCCCCCAACACCCGATTCAGCGCCGCGCGCAATTCCGGCAGGTCGCGAACATATCGCAGCACCAGCACGAACTCGTCACCAGCCAGCCGCGCCACCACATCCTCGCCGCGCACGATGCCGCGCAATCGTTTGGCAACTTCGACCAGCAAAAGATCACCGCTGGCATGCCCATAGCCATCGTTGACGGCCTTGAAACCGTCGAGGTCGAGCATGCACACCGCCAGCGGGATGTTCTCCAGACGCGAGAACTCCAGCGCCTGATCGAGCAAGTCCGAGAGAAACGCACGATTGGGCAGCCCGGTCAGCACGTCATGCCCCACTCGCCATTGCAGGGAGTGCAGCAGTTGACGCTTTTCACTGATATCGAAGCGAATGGACAAGTAACGCTCCACTCGCCCGGTGGCTTCATCGAGGATCGGCACCATGGTGCTTTCGACCCAATACAGGCTGCCATCTTTGGCGCGATTGCAGATTTCGCCCTTCCAGACATTGCCCAGGGCGATGCTGCGCCACATCCCGGCGAAAAACTCGGCCGAGTGCACGCCGGAATTGAGCAATCGATGATTTTGCCCGAGCAGTTCCTCGCGGCTATAGCCGGAAACTGCACAGAATTGGTCGTTGACGTGGGTAATCCGGCCGGTCAGATCGGTCTCGGAAAAAATGGCGGCGGCATCCACGGCCCTGCGGTACTTCTCATCCATGAGTCAGACTCGCTGTCGCTAACATTGGCGGCGGTGAAGCAGCAATATACCGCTGACAATTCGCGGGATATCACGGCTGCCCAACGACTCACGTAACCCTGTGAGCGGACGCCATGCTGGCTCTATTGTATTGATCGAACGTCTGGAAACAGGTGATCAAATGCCCGTTTCCGGCGGCGATTCTACGAGATGCCTGACAATTTGCAAGGCAAGGTGAGCGATCATGTCGCGAGCTGATGCAAAAATGCATCAATAAACAATTGATTCAAATGGTTAGCGGCAGGCTGCTTTTTATCAGCCAAACAAATCGGACACGACAAAAAACCGCTATGGACAAGATCCATGGCAGCACAAGAAAAAGTATTTGATTCAAATAATGCGAGAGAACACTCGCGGTGCGTTATGGAGGCAACCCCACCAGCCACACCCCGGCACACAATGTTCCCGCTGTGGCTGCTGCCTTCCGGCTCTGACCAGGTTCACGGGTAATCGTTGCGGGGGGACCGATGGGGTCACCATAACGACGCTCACCTGACGGCGAGCCGCGCCATTGTACCTATCTGAGACGAAGTTACAACCGTTCAGACCGATTAAAAATATGAAGGCGTTCAAGCACTTGCTATTGCGCCTGAAGCACCTCATCCGCCCTGCCGCCCTCGCGCTGGATGACCAGATGAATAAAGTGCAGCTTGGCGATCACAGCTGGGGGCAACACGAAGGGATAAAAATCCGGCTGCCCCATGCTGCGTGACAACTCATTGAGCATGCCGGCCAATTCGATCCACGCGTTGACGAACGACAGAAACGCCGCACCACCGGGATGCTGTGAATCGTAGAGGGTTTCCAGTGGAAACGGCTGGTAGTCGAAATCCATTTCCCGGGCACTCATGCCAAACCCGAGCGCGGTGTCCACCGCGTCCATCATGTGCAGGTAGTGCGCCCAGGTTTCGGCCCAGTCTTCCCACGGATGCATGGTGGCGTAGGCGGTGACGTACTGTTGCTGCCAATCAAGCGGTGCGCCTTGTTGATAATGCCGATCAAGTGCCTCGGCGTAACTGGCGCGCTCGTCGCCGAACAGACCGCGAAACGCGTCCAGCCAATAACTGTTGGCGATCAAGCGATCCCAGTAATAGTGCCCGACTTCGTGACGGAAATGCCCGAGCAGCGTGCGATAGGGCTCGTGCATCTGCACGCGCACCTGTTCGCGGTGGGCGTCGTCGGCCTCCTTGATATCGAGGGTGATCAAGCCGTTGGCGTGGCCGGTGGTGGGAGGTTTGCCTTCGAGGTCGACGCCGATGAAATCGAAGGCCAGGCCAGCGTCTTCATCCGCGGTTTTGGGGATCACCTGCAAACCCAGGCTGACCAGTTGCGCGACCAGGCGCCGCTTGGCGGTTTCCACCTTGCGCCAGCGCTCATGATTTTCCGCTATCGATAAATCGGGGATGGTGCGATTGAGGCTACAGGCAATGCACAAGACGTCGCGATCATTGGCGGGCAGCAACCAATTACAGGCCGCCGGGGAATCGAGGTTGGCGCAGCGGCGAAACAGGCCAGCCTCTGGGTTGACATCAAGCCACCAGGTGCCTGCCTGCTCACCCGGTTGCAGCGAGGTCAGACGGCTCTGCTCCGGCTGATAGCCCAACGCCGCCGAACAGGCCAGGCACTGGCTGTTACGAAAGAACAGCGACTGTCCGCAACGACAGGGCCAGACCTTGCTGTTGCGCGAACTTTCGCCCATGAAGGGTGCGGCGATGCGCGTGCTGAGCTGTTCGAAGAAACGGTACATGGCGATCTCTCCCTGGGGCTTGCCAAGACTAGATCATTCTCCGATGAAGATCGTTCCCGTGATTCAAACGGCCAAAATCAAAAGATCGCAGCCTTCGGCAGCTCCTACAGAGAAACGCGCTCTCCTGTAGGAGCACCGAAGGCTGCGATCTTTTTTGCGTCAAACCGAAATGTTGTGTTCCTTTAGAAACACCAAAAACGCCTCTTCATCCAACACCTTCAGCCCCAACTCATTGGCCTTGGCCAACTTCGACCCAGCCCCCGGCCCCGCCACCACACAATAGGTCTTGGCCGACACAGAACCTGCCACCTTGGCGCCGAGGCTTTCCAGTTTTTCCTTGGCCACATCGCGACTCATCAGCTCCAGCGAACCGGTGAGCACCCAGGTCTGCCCTGCCAACGGCAAGCCTTCGACGATTTTCTTCTCGCTCTGCCAGTGCATGCCGAAATCGGCGAGCTGCTTTTCCGCAGCTTCGGCGAGCACGCGATTTTCCTCGACCGCAAAAAACTCACGAACCGAATTGGCCTGTTTCTCTGGCAGCGCCTGACGCATGTCCAGCCAGTCAGCGTTGATGACCCCTTGCAGCGAACCGAACTTCTCCGCCAGTTTCTGCGCCCCGCCCGGCCCGACAGACGGAATGTGCAGCTTGTCGAGGAAACCGCCCAACGTCGTGCTGGCGGCAAACTCGG
>RCUK01001996.1_pt1 | contig 11716 bp, 13 predicted proteins | sample 2166381 | NCBI WGS metagenome assembly RCUK01 (sample SAMN09932809, study PRJNA488358) | compost metagenome | isolation source: compost soil in an enriched community | place: Germany: Experimental Botanical Garden
GCACTTTGAGCAGACGCACTCCCAGCGTCCGAGCTTGGCACCGTGAGGCCGTCCTTCGAGATTCAATCGGTGGATTTGCCATTCGTGAGGGTGAGTCCGATTGCGTCACGAACCAGGGAAAGACGACGAAGTCGTTGCGCTGTCTGTACTGCAGGCCAACATATCGGGTGTAGGTCCGACGGTGAGCCCCACGATGGTAGGCGAGGGAAGGGCGGTCGAGTCCTCAAGCTGTCTGCTCGACAGCGGCCGGGCCACGACGGAGTGGGGATGTCTCGGCTCTACGACATGGCCTTGCTCTACCGAGCATCCTTCAGCCGAGACAGGGGCTCCCCACCGCTAAACACGACCGATCTCAGCAGGCCCGGCTCCCCAGGCCTAGGCTCTGATCCAAGTACCAGCCTGGGGAAGCGTTCGAGAGACGGCGCGACGCGCAGGACGCGCTAGTGCTGCGAAGGCCACGGATGGCCGAGAGCAGCTAGGACCGAACCGACCGGACTGAGCCGTTCCTTTCCGAGCGGACTGAGTCGTTCCACTACAAAGAGGAGTGAACAGTCGGGACTGAGCCACTCCTTTTTGCTTGAAATATTCATCGAATTAACCTCAATAAAGTCTTCCCTTAAACTGAGATTAACGTTATGATTTTCACCTACCGGTTGTGCATGTCACTTTTCGAAGGAGGACCCGGCGGATGCAATCGCTCAAACGGCTCGGGAGCATGGTTCTGGTTTTCTGTCTCAGCATGGTCCTGGTGGCTTGCGGTCAGATGAACACCTCTGCCCCGCAATGGCAGGTCAAGGTGGGCCAGGAGGCCGATACGAGCGCGCTGGACTTCACGGCGGATGAAGCCGCCAAGGCCGTGGAGCTGAATCGCTCGGGCGAGCTGGATACCTTTGAGATCGCCGACTTCGAGGCTGCGCTCGGAGTGTCCGCCGTGACCGTGGCGCCCGTTCAGGCGGATTCGATCCTCGACGCCGGCGCGGGCTTCTTCAGCCCCCAGCGCAAGACCCGCATGGGGTACATCCGCACCCTCCAGGACGGCTCTTACCTCCTGGTCCTCAAGGGCGAGACGACTGTGGCGCTCCAGGGCAAGGACGGCAAGCGTGACGCTCGGGTGGCCAAGTTCCTCAACCGCAAGGTGATCGTCCGCGGCATCCTCGACGACAAGGGTTTCCTCGTCGAGCACATCATGGCCATCCCCAGCTTCAAGTACGTGACCGACCTCTTCACCACCGGGCGCATCGCCGGTGCGGTCTACAGCAAGGAGACCCGCCAGTCGCTCCAGGGCGCACTGATCACCCTGACCCAGTCGTCCACGGGTTACCTCTTCCGCACGCAGACCAACACGCGTGGCACCTTCCAGTTCCGCGGGCTCGAGCCCGGCGAGTACAAGGTGCAGGTCGGAATTGGCGGCTTCCAACCGGTCGTCTTGGAGAGCATCGGCGTCCAGCGCGGCAAGAAGACCACCCTCTACCTCCCGGTGGCACCTCGATAGACCTCAAACCAAAGACCCCGCAGGCACGTCCTGCGGGGTCTTTGTCATGGGGGCAAGCGTGACGCTCCTCATGGGATCAGAGACCGGGGGGCGCCGCAGAGGGTGCGGAGCCGGACCTGGAAGCAGCTGCCTCGCCCAGGACGGCTCGTTACGGAAATGGAGCCTCCCAGTCCCTTGAGGACGGCCTGGACGTTGGTGAGGCCGACGCCATGCCCCTCGATGGAGGCATGCTCGCGAACGCAGGCTTCGAAAAGACGCTTCCGCACGAGCGGAGCGATTCCCCGGCCGGAGTCCGAGACCTCCAGGAGGCAGTGGTCGGGGTGCATGCGGATACTCAGGCGGATGCTGCCCCCCCGAGGCGTGTATTTGTGGGCGTTGGAGAGCAGGTTGCCGAGCACCTGGTGATGCTGACTGGGATCCCCGTCGACCCAGATCTCGTGATCGGGAAGCTGAAGTGCGAGCGTTTGCTGGTGCTGGGCGAAGACCCGTTGCCAGTGCTCGGCGATCTCTCGGCAGACGGCGACGAGCTCGGTACGCCCGGGGGTCGCTGCCGGCACGAGGGCGGTGAGACTCTCCTTGGAGAGCTGGTCGGCAAGTCGAATCTGACGCTCGAGGTTGATGATCAGCTTGAGGGCGTCGGGGGCGCTGAGGATCTCCTGCAGTTCCTCGGTGGCGTACAGCATTGGGACCAGGTGGTTGCGCAGGTCGTGGGAGACCTGTCGCAGGCGCTGGCCCAGCGATTTAGCCTGCTGATGGTGGCGGTTGGCGCGTTGCTCCTGGAAATCGGCGGCGAGCGCACGGGTTTCGAGCAAGGTTTGTTCCAGCATCTCGGCCGTCGTCTTGCAGAGTCGTTTGAGAGCGAGGGATTCGGTGGCCGATCGATCGCCCTCGCGCGGCCCTAGCACGACCAGGGCGTAAGGGCGTCGGAGATGCTCGACGGGCAGGATCTTTGACGCTTGGAGGCTGCGCCATGGGGCGCTCCGAGGGTCATGCGTGCCTCGCCATGGGAGCTCGCGGCTGCGCGTCGGGGGAGTTCCCGCATAGGAGATCTCGATGGCCTCCTCGTCGCCGGCGAGCAGGTAAATCAGGACGTACGTGGCTCCGCTCGTCTCCTGAAAGATGGAGGCGGCGCGCTCGAAGAGGTCAGGAAGATTGCGGGCCTGGCGAATCAAGTGGCAACCTTTAGGCGTTTCTTGCGACCCGGCAGCAAAATTGATCTCGTGCATCGACACCTCGCATGGGGAGGGAGGGGGACGACGGAGAACATAAAAACGCAAGCTTGTTGCCAAGTTTAATTAATAAATATAAAGCACGCAAGTGGATCTCTGTGAGGAGATCGTGAGGAATCGTGTGGCACGGATTTTGGGGACAAAAAACGCGGGCCCCCCGAAGGGGACCCGCGCCGTGGTCAGGAGGTTTTACTCGACGATCCAGGTGTCGTTCGCCCGGTTCCAGCTGACGAGCTCTTCAGGCTTGAAGAAGATGCCCAGTTCGCGCTCGGCGGACTCGGGGGCATCCGATCCGTGGATGATGTTGCGGCCGATATCCGACGCGAAGTCGCCCCGGATGGTGCCGGAGGCGGCGTTGGCGGGGTTGGTGGCACCCATCATCGCGCGGGCGGTGGCGATCACGTTCTTGCCCTCCCAGGCCATCGCGACGATGGGGCCGGAGGTGATGAAGTCGACCAGGCCGCCGAAGAAGGGCTTGCCCTGGTGCTCACCGTAGTGACGCTCGGCGGTCTCGCGGGGGAGCTGCATGAACTTCAGGCCGACCAGCTTGAAGCCCTTCTGCTCGAAGCGGCGGATGATCTCACCGACCAGGCCGCGCTGGACGCCGTCGGGCTTGACTGCGAGGAACGTTCTTTCCATTGATGGTTGCTTCCTTTCAGGGGTGCGTTGAGCGCCTGACAATACCCTGCCCTGGCGCTTTGCTAGGTTCGAGCCGCAGGCGCCGCGGCGCCAAAGGCCCTCATACGGTGGGTGTTGTCAGGTGCGGCTACTGCTTCTTGGTGAGGACCTTGCGGACGGCGTCCTTGAGGTCCGACGGCATGAGGCCGTACTTGGTGAGGAGGTCGTCGAGGGTGCCGGACTCGCCGTAGGTGTCCTGGGTGCCAACCCGAACGATCGGGGTGGGCAGCTCCTCGGAGAGGACCTCGGCGACGGCCGAACCAAGGCCGCCGATGACGTTGTGCTCCTCGGCCGTGACGATGGCTCCCGACTCGCGGGCGGCCTTGAGGATGGCGTCGCGGTCGATGGGCTTGATCGAGGCCATGTTGAGGACGCCGACGGAGAGGCCTTCCTCGGCGAGTTCGAGCGCCGCCAGGCGCGCCTGGTTGACCATGAGGCCGCAGGCGATGATGGTGGCGTCCGTGCCCTCACGCAGCCACTCGCCCTTGCCGATCTCGAAGGAGACGGGTTTCTCGCGGGGAATGACCGGGATGGCGGGGCGGCCCAGGCGCACGTAGACGGGGCCGTTGTAGGCGTAGGCGGCGCGGATGATGGCCTCGGTCTCGGGGCCGTCCGAGGGGACCAGCACGGTCATGCCGGGGATCACCCGGGTGGTGGCGAGGTCCTCGAGGATCTGGTGGGTGGCGGCGTCTTCGCCCAGCGAGATGCCGGCGTGGGTGCCGCAGATCTTGATGTTGGCGAGCATGTGGCCTGCGGAGTTGCGGACCTGCTCCCAGGCCTTGCCGACCGCGAACATGGCGAAGGTCGAGACGAAGGGGACCTTGCCGGCGAGGGCGAAGCCGCAGCCGGTGTCGATCAGGTTCTGCTCGGCGATGCCCATGTTGAAGAAGCGCTCGGGAAATTCCTTGGCGAACTTCTCGGTCATGGTCGAGCAGGCGAGGTCCGCATCGAGGACGACGATGTCCGAGTGCTCGCGTCCGAGCGCGACCAGGGTCTCGCCGTAGGCAACCCGGGTAGCGACCTTGTCCTTGGTGGTAACGACGATTCCGGCCATTAGACGAGCTCCTTCAACGCGGCCTCGGCCTGTTCGGCGTTGGGCGCCGTGCCGTGCCACTTCACCTGGTTCTCCATGAAGGAGACTCCCTTGCCCTTGACGGTCTTGGCGAGGATTAGCGTGGGCTGCCCGTGGACGGGCTGCTGGCGGGACTCCGTGAGGGCCGCGAGGATCTGGGGGAAGTCGTGCCCGTCGATCTCAACGACGCGCCAGCCGAAGGCGCGCCACTTGTCGGCGAAGGGCTCGAGACCCATGACTTGCTCGGTGGGGCCGTCGATCTGGAGGCCGTTGCGGTCCACGATGGCGGTCAGGTTGCCGGCCTTGTGGTGGGCGGCCGCCATGGCGGCTTCCCAGACCTGGCCTTCTTGGCACTCACCGTCGCCCAACAGGGCGTAGACGCGGGACTCCGAAGCATCCAGGCGCAGCGCGAGGGCCATGCCCAGGGCGTACGAGAGGCCGTGACCGAGGGAACCGGTGGAGGTTTCGACGCCCGGCAGCTTGTGCATGTCGGGGTGGCCCTGCAGGCGGGAGTTGATCGCCCGGAAGGTGGACAGCTCCGAGACGGGCAGGTAGCCGGCTTCGGCGAGGGTGCCGTAGAGGCCGGGCGAGCCGTGGCCCTTGCTCATGACGAAACGGTCGCGGCCTTCCCAGTGGGGGTTCTGCGGGTCATGCTGCAGATGGCCGAAGTAGAGCGCCGTCAGGAGGTCGGCACAGGAGAGGGAGGTGCCGGGGTGGCCGGACTTGGCGTCCCGCACGGAGGTAATGATATTGCGGCGGATGCGCGTCGCGATCGCCGTCAGTTCCTCGGGGGCATGGGTCAACGCGGTGGTCATAAGGGGTGGCTCCTTGCGCGTTCCAGAGGGCGCGTTCCAGGTGCGGGGTGGGCGCTCTAAAAGGCCTGGCTAACTGCTTGCCCGCAGGCTTTCAGTATATCACGACTCGGCGTGGACGCGGATGTCGGCCTCGAAGAGCCTTTGCCAGGGTAGCGAGGCTTTGATCCCCGCAAGGGGGACCTCGGGGAAGTGCTGTTTCCAGAGGGCTTCGAGGCGGGGACCGACTTCGGGTTCGAGCTCGGCGATCGCCCGCCCTGAGGCCAGCTCCTGCTGCAATTCGGGGCGCAGGAAGGCCTGGTAAAGCAGATCATCGGCCATGCGATCCAGCAGGAACTGCCGCTGGGCCACGGCGTCCTTCATGGCGAGGAAGGCACTGGCTTGGGCGACGACCGTTCCGAGGGTATTGCCGGCGGTGTTCCAGCCGGCGAAGGCGGCGAGCCCGAGGTAATTCCGGAAAAGCCGGAAGAGGGCGGGGTCGGCGCCGTTGGCGTAGGCGACGTCGGCGAGGGCGACCGGGCAAGAGGACGTCGAGAGGGCGCGGGCGAAGGGTTCGAGGTCGCGGGGCGGGGTATCGGGAAGCTCGAGGCGGATGCGCAGGGCGAGATCGCCCTGCCCGGAGGCGGGGGTGTTGAGCATGAGTAGGACGTCGGCGTCTTGGGCCTCGGGGACCAGCTGGCCCCCGACGGCGGCGACTTGGCCTTCGACGGTGCGCTCGAGGGGGCGGTCCTCGTACATGGCGGTGATCTGGCCTCCGTTAGGAGTGCTGGTCACGAGGTGGAAGGCGGGTTTTTGGCCCGCGACGCGGTTGAGGTGGCGTCCGACGAGGGCGGAAGCGACCTCGTCGGCGCCGGGGTAGATCATGACGCGATCCCGGAGGCCCAGGCGGGCGATGTCGGCTTGGAGCTGGCGTTGCTCCTTGACGTTGAAGCCGAAAGGGGAGGTGTCGTCCTGGGTGAGCAGGAGGAGGTCGAGGATGCCTTCCTGGGTCCAATCGAGGAGCATGCGGTTGAGGGTGAAGTTTCGCTCGCGGGTTTGGCGGTAATCCTCGCGAATTTCGGCCGGGATGAGGGCCTTGGCTTCTTCGGCGAGGGCGAGGTCTTTGGGATCGTGCTCCTGGTCGAACTTGTCCTGATGGAAGGAGTAGCGGTACATGAGCGTGCCGTACTGGGCCCAGTAGCGTTTCTCCTCGGTGGCGTCGTTGGAGTTGGAGAGGCGCATGGTGACGGAGAAGCCGTAGATGGGGAGGGTGGGGTGCTGGGCTTTGAGGTCGCGGAGGATCGCGAGGCGGGCCTGGAGGGTGGCGAGGGGGGTGGGTTCGCGGCGCGAGGGGATGAGGCCGCCGTAGGCGAGGGTGTCGAGGGCGAGGACGAGGGCGGAGGCGCGGGGGGCGTTATCGCTCAACCATGCGTGCAGGGCGTCGGCGTCGGCGGGGCGGTGCAGATCGCCGAGCATGGCGGGAGGGGGGGCGAGGACGGGGAGTCCGGCGATGGCGGCGAGGTCGCAGGGAAAGCGGTAGGTGCAGGGACGAGCGTCCAGAGGGATGAGCAAGAGGGGTGGGGTCATGGGCGGCACCTCATGGGACGAAAGGGGACGGGGAGTTTCGATACAATCGACCGATGACGTTTGCTTCGTGAAACTTTATAATGAACTCGAAAGCGGCAATTGGCCGCCTTCAGCGACTGCTCGCCCCGCTTGGACGCCGGCAAGGCGCGGGGGGCGACGGGTCTGGGCCCGGGGTCGGGCCTGCGAGCGGGAAGGGTCGCCCGAGGGGGGGAGCCTCCCGCGCATTGAGGAGGGAACGTCGGTGATTTCACAAGCAACTAAGACGGGCACGACGCTGCTCAAGGTCTCTTCCAAGTCGAATCCGGCCTCCGTGGCGGGTGCGATCGCGGGCATGATCCGGGAGACCGGGCGCTGCGAGGTGCAGGCCATCGGGGCGGGGGCGGTGAACCAGACGGTGAAGGCCATCGGCATCGCGCGGGGCTACGTGGCTCCGGGCGGCATCGACTTGGTCGCGATTCCGGCGTTCCTGGACATCGAGGTGGGGGGCGAGGAGCGTACGGCGATTCGCTTCATCATCGAGCCGCGGTAAGGAGGAGGGGGGGCGCCCCCCCTCAGTCCGCATCCGCGTCCTGCCGGGGATCTCCCCAGCGGAGCTTGTCGCGCAGGGCGTTGAAGAAGTCGCGGCCCTTGACCTTGACGATGTTCACGACATGTTCGGAACGGCGGAAGGTGGCCTCGTCTCCGGGCTTGAGGAAGCCCACGGTGAAGCCGTCTGCCGAGAGGAGGGCGCCTTCCGCACGCTCCTTGGCGACCACCCGAACGATCGTCTCACTCGACATGACGAGGGGGCGGGCGGTAAGGGTGTGCGGGCAGATGGGAGCGAGCACCCAGGCCGGGACGTCGGGCGCCATGATCGGCCCTCCGGCGGAAAGGGCGTAGGCGGTCGACCCGGTCGGGGTGGCCAGGATCATGCCGTCCGTGCCGTAGCGCGCCACCAGGGACTCGCCCGCGAAGACCTCCAGCTCGAGCATGCGTGACGAGGTGCCCTTCAAGACCACCCCTTCGTTGAGGGCCGTCTGCTGCGCCAAGGTTTCGCCGTCCCGGTGATGCCGCACGTCCAGCAAGGTCCGCGACTCCAGCCGGTACTCTCCCGCGAAGACCCGATCCAGGGCTTCCGGCAGCTCCGCGTACTCCACTTCCGCGAGGAACCCCAGCGTGCCGAGATCCACGCTCAGGATCGGAGTTTCCTCAGGAGCGATCAAGCGGGCTGCGCGCAGAAACGTCCCGTCCCCGCCCAAGACCACCACCAGATCCACGGGAGGCAACGCGGGCCCCGAGCCGGGCACCGCAAACACCTTCTTGCCGCGCGAGGTGATGAACTCCTCCACCTGCGGCACCAGCCCCGCAATCCGCGGGACCGTCCCGTTGTAGACGATGCCGACCGAGTTCACGACTCGGCCGCCTTCAAGGCCCGGTGTGCCTCCGCCACCACGGCCTCCGCCTCGGGGACCGCATGCGGAGCGGCTTCTCGCCGCCAGTAACCCAGAAACTCGATGTTTCCCTCAGGGCCCTTGATCGGAGAGTAGGTCAGCCCCCAGGGCTCCCAACCCTCCGCGCGGGCCGCGTCCATGACCTCGTGAATCACCCGGGCATGCACGTCGGGATCGCGCACGACTCCCCCCTTACCCACGGACTCCTTGCCCGCCTCGAACTGGGGCTTGATCAGCGCGATCAGGTCCCCGGGAGCCTTGAGCAGCCCGCGAACCGCCGGCAGGATCTTGCCCAGCGAGATGAAGGAGACGTCGATGACGGCGAGTTCAGGTTCCTCGCCCGCCGGAGCTCCGAGGCCTTCGGGGGTGAGGTGGCGGACGTTCGTGCGTTCGAGCACGCTCACGCGCGGATCCTGGCGAAGTTTCCAGGCGAGCTGCCCGTAGCCGACGTCCACGGCGTAGACATGCGTCGCGCCCCGCTGCAACAAGAGGTCCGTGAAGCCTCCCGTCGAGGCGCCCACGTCCATCGCGGTGCGGCCCGACGGGTCGATCCCGAAGACCGAGAGCGCCCGCTCCAGCTTCAACGCGCCGCGCGAGACGTACTCGATCGCGGGGCGGTCGACTTCGACCGGCGCATCTTCGGCCGTCGGATTGCCCGCCTTGGTGACGCGCTGCCCCGAGACCCGGACCATGCCCGCGAGGATGGCGCGTTGGGCCTTTTCCCGCGTCGGGAACAGCCCTTCCCGGACCAGCCGTGCGTCGAGCCGCTCTTTTTTGGCCATGAGACTAGAGGGCGTTGAGCACGAAGGCGACGAGGATGCCCAGGATGGCGCCTCCGACGACTTCGAGCGGCGTGTGACCGAGGAGTTCCTTGAGGTGGCTTTCCTTGAAGCTCAAGGAGTGTTGAAGATCGAAGATGATGCGGTTGATGATCCGGGCTTGCTTGCCTGCTGCCCGGCGGACGCCGGCGGCGTCGTACATGACGACCATCGCCAGGACCAGCGAGACGTCGAAAATCACCGAGTTGAACCCTTCGAGCAGGCCGACGGAGGTCGCGAGGCCCACCACGAGCGCGGTATGCGAGCTGGGCATCCCCCCGGTGGTCACCAGGGTGCGGACGTCGATGCGACGCTCGCGGATGAGCAGCGTGAAGAACTTGATAAGCTGGGCGATGACGGCGCCGAGGACACCGGCGATGAGGGCTTGGTTGGACATCTAGCGGTTGCGCTCCGAGACGAAACGGGCGATCGCCCCCAGCGCCGCAGCCCGCTCTCCGAGCGGAGCGATCGCGTCGAGCGCGGCCTGGATCTGCCGATCCGCCTCGCTTCGGGCCTGGTCGAGCCCGTAAAGAGCGGGGTAAGTCGCCTTGTGGGCCACGAGATCCTTGCCGGGGCTCTTGCCGAGCGCTTCGGCGGTCCCCGTGAGATCGAGGATATCGTCGACAATCTGGAACGCCAGGCCCACGTGCTCCGCGTAGCGCGTCAGCCTCTCCATGGTGGCCTCCGGGGCGTCCGCGACGTGTCCGCCCAGGCGAACGGCCGCCACGATGAGGGCTCCGGTCTTGTGACGGTGGATGAAGCTGAGGGTCTCGGCCTCCACGGGCTTGCCTTCGGCTTGCATGTCCACGACCTGGCCCTCGACCATCTTCAGGGTCGCGCCGGCGAGCTCGGCCACCGCGAGGAGCGCCCGCTCAGGAGGACAAGATTTGGGCATCTCCTGGGCCAGCACCTGGAAGGCATGGGCCAGGAGGCCGTCGCCGGCCAGAAGCGCCATCGCCTCCCCGTAGACCACGTGGTTGGTGGGCCGTCCGCGGCGCAACTCGTCGTCGTCCATGCACGGGAGGTCGTCATGGATCAAGGATTGGGTATGGATCAGCTCGAGGGCGCAGCCGGCGGGAATCGCGTCCTCGCCCTTGCCCCCGGCCGCCAGGGCGGCTGCGATCCCGAAGAGCGGCCGGATGCGCTTGCCGCCTGCGAGGACGCTGTAGCGCATGGACTCCCAGAGGGTCCGAGCGAGTTCGGAGGATGGGGGGACGATCCGGTCGAGCTCCGCTTCGATGCGGCTGCCGTAGGCGGTCCAGAGGGATTCCAACGTCGAGGGGCCAGTGGAGGGGGTCACGCGATATCCTTCAATCAATGAGTCGGCGGGAGTTGGCGAGCGCTCGACATTATACCATTTCCTGCATGATAAACTAACTAAGCGATCGCTTCACTGCCGAGCTGTAGTATGTCCCTGATAGAAAGAAGGATAGACGTTTGAGTAAGCAAAAAGCCCTTCGTACCGCCATCGTGGCCGCTGCGGCGGCTGTCGCCCTACCTGCTGTGCCCGCACAGGCCGAGACGCTGCTGGCCCAGATGAAGACCCCGGTCGCTACGGAAGCTTCGCCAGCCGAGAAGGCCCCCGCTTCGGATGCTCCCGCAACCCCGACTTCCCTCGAGGTCCCTTCTGTTGCGGTTCCGGGTGCCGGCACCACTCCCCTCGCCCAGGAGGCGACTGCCAGCGTGATCGCGGCCCCCGTGCCGACCGAGAAGCCCAGCGACGCCAAGGTTGCCGGCCCGGCGTTCTCCATGCCGAACCTCAAGCTGCCGTTCTCGCTGTCGCTCAGCTACCGGCCTGAGACCGCAACCCTCGGCGGTACCGGTTTCACCGGTTCGGGGTCGCTTTCCACTCCCACCCAGTTCAGTTATCCCACCGCGAACGGCGCCGGCTGGTCCGGCACCGCCGAGCTCGGCATTCCCCTCATCACGCTGGGAGCCCGCACCACCGGTTATGGGAGCCTTGGCAACTATGGCGCCTACGATGCCTCCAGCATGGCCGCCAGCCTGCCTTACTACTGGCCCGAATCTGCCTGGTCCACCTACGTCCGTGCCTTGGGCCTGCGCTTCGGCTACCTCAGCGAGCAATTCAACACCGCCACCGGCCACGCCGGTGCCGTGGGTTCTCTCGTCGGCGGTCTGGACTCCGGCTTCAGCCTTTTTGGACTGCTCGGAGTCGACTACCATGCGCTCGCGGGCTGGGGGGTCAGCGGCCAGAACGTCGGAAGCCTGACTACCAGCCACGTTCCGGTAGAGGCGGACGCCAGCGTGTATGCCAATCTCGGGCCCGTCAACGTTCGCATGGGGTACGTCGCACGCGCCACGTTCACGGGGGATCCCGGCTCCTTCATGACCATCGTCACGAATCCCGCCTCCATCGCCGAGGCTGCGGTCAACGGGGATACGACCACCCGCGACACCGTCAATGCGACCCGTCTGGGAACCTATATGGGCCCCTACTTCGGAGCAGGCTTCTCCTTCTAATCTAGAGAAGGGGGTGCGCGAGGGAGCGCATGCTCTAGTCTATATTCATAAAGATATATTAAAATAGGAGGGCGCCCTGTCAAGGGTGCCCTCCTCTGCTTGAACGATGGCACGTTCGTTGTACGGTCAAAGAAAGAA
>RCUK01002006.1_pt1 | contig 11693 bp, 10 predicted proteins | sample 2166381 | NCBI WGS metagenome assembly RCUK01 (sample SAMN09932809, study PRJNA488358) | compost metagenome | isolation source: compost soil in an enriched community | place: Germany: Experimental Botanical Garden
TGTGCGGCGAAATTACGTTGAGGCGTCGGTTGGACGGGGTGAGGATACCGTAGATTTCTTAGCGAATAGATCCCCATGAAAGTCGGCATCGCAACTCATATACGCTGCCGGACAATGGCGACCTGACCTTTGCGCATGGCTCCACCTACCGTGTAGAAGACCTCCATTCTGAATCGACATCGCCATGCGCCGCCATATTTTTTTGGAGATCGCCATACTCAATCTTAGGCACGCAGATGCGACTAACGGGGCGTAAAAAGATGAAGCCGTCTTGTAATAAGCGACTCCGATCACAAGCCCGGCGGGGCTTTAGCCAAAGCGGGTGACCCGGCTGTGCGCCGGCTACTCGGAGTCCTCCTTCTTTGGTGGTCCGCCCGGGCGTGGCGCGGTCAGAATCTGCACCGGGACTCGAGCGTTTTAGATTGGGCAGGAATTTCGCTTTGCCTTGCATCGCCCTAGACCCTGGAGAGCACGATGAGTGACTATGGCACGAGGCTTCTTTCGAAAGGAATGCTAGGTGTTGATGTTGAAGAACTTCAAATACGCTTGGCAGGGTTTCGCGGGACACTTCCAGACGGCGAGTTTGGGCCTGGCACTGAATTGCAGGTCACCAAGTTCCAGTCTGATGTGATGGGTCAGAGCGCTCCCAATGGGATCGCTGACCGCTCGACCCTCAAAGCCATTGACTCATTCGCGGATCGGTTTCCCATCGACTTTGCTCGATTGAAGTGCCAATGTGGCAAGTGCGCCGGATTCGGCCGAGGTAATTTCAAGGGCAAGTACTTGGGCAATCAAGAGGCCGAGGCATTCCACCTTTATGAGTATCCCGGCATTCACCGCATGCTTCTCTGGGCTGTACGAGCCGCTTACTTTTATATGCCGGAGCACCGCTTTAGCTTCAGTTCCGGGTATCGCTGTTCAGTCGACAATAGACAGAACCACCGCAATACGACTAATCACTGCGGGAAAGCGGTGGATTTAGATGTCAGGGTCGAGGCCGGTGAAACGAAGCAAGACGATGTTGTGAAATGCCATGAAATCCGAGGGAAGCTCATCGAGCTGTCGAACGCCCAAATCGGATGGGCGGCCAAGAATCGTAAGTCTCTGGAGCCCGATAATGTGGCTCCGACATGGGTTCATTACGACGTGCGATCTTATGAAGCCAGATATCTGGCGGATCACTACTTTTGTACGGATCTAACTGGGCTAAATGCACGCGCTCCAATCTTGTTCTGAGGCCAGCGTGGCAAGCTGGAGTTAGATGGTCGCAACGATGAAGCTGATCTTCCAAGATATTCTGATCGGCAATCATCGAGTCGCATCGCCACCTCATGGCGACAGGTAGAGCGCGTTTATTCAGGTATTACGATCGGGATGCACATCGTGTGCGCCACTTCACGTCGGGCGTTTTTACGTGTAGTGGCCAACATCCTTTTTTCAGTATCCGATGTCGTTGCTCTCGTCGGCGGAGGCCGCCTATGTCGATCACACTGAACGATGCGCACATCGTGCACTCCGGGGTTGCAGCAGACCCGGATTCCGAACTGGAATCCAGCACGATATCTTTACGGGACTACATGGCGGCAGAGCCTGCGCCGCAGGCAGGCGTATTCGAGATCGCACTTGTCTTGGCGGGCGCCATATCGGCGGGAGCTTACACCGCTGGCGTTTGCGATTTTCTTATCGAGGCACTGGACGCTTGGGAGCAGGCAAAGCGCGACCAACCCGGTGAGGTGCCCAGTCATAGCGTCAAGATCAAGGTTGTATCTGGTGCGTCCGCCGGCGCCATGACAGCAGCGATCGCTGCATCAGCGTTGCGATTCCAGTTCCAGCACGGCGAGCCACAACTGCCGGATGCCAACCCCTTCTACAAAGCCTGGGTCAAGGGTGTTGACATCGGGCACCTGTTGAACCGGCTGGATCTGGAGACATCCGATCAGCCGATTGCATCGCTGCTTGATTCGACACGTCTGGAGCGAGTTACTGATGACGCGCTCGGTTATCGGGGGACGCCTATCGCGCGGCCGTATATCGAGGATGGGGTCCGATTCATTTTTACCCAGGCCGGTCTGCGCGGCATTCCCTACTATCTGAATTTCCGAGGTCACACGATTACGGGTTTGCGTATGTCGGCCCACCGGACTTATCACAGTTTCTATGCCCCTTATGGGAACCGCGGGCGTCCACGGCCTGATGATGAGGTACTGAACGTGGACGACGCCACGGACCCCGCCTTGAATCATCAAGGATGGCGCAATCTGGGCAATGCGGCTTTGGCTTCCGGCGCGTTTCCGGTGGGGCTGCGCGCACGCGAAGAACTTCGCCGTCCGAGCGATCTGGAGTGGCGATATGCCGCCGTCGCAGGGAGTTACATCAAGCTCGTTCCGGCCTGGTCGCAATTCGTTAGCGGCATGGCGCCTACGCCGCCCCAAGGCTATTACGCGGAGTTCGTGGTGGATGGGGGGGCCATGAATAACGAACCCTTGGATCTCGCGCGTACGGAATTAGTTGGACTGCTCGGTCAAGTAGAGTCGTCTGGAGGTAAGACTCAACGCACGCTAATCCTCGTCGATCCATTTCCCGATCAACCAGCATTGGACTTTTGCAACCGCGACGAAAAACACAAGGGCGATTTGGAATCCGTCTGTTTTAAGCTGGCCAGCGCGTTCAAGAGCCAAGCAAAGTTCAGCCCCGCCGATCTTGCTCGCGCCCTGCACCCTGCAGAGTACAGCCGCTTTCTGCTCGCCCCAAGCCGTAAACCTGATAACCCACCGGCAAGCTGGCGGCTACCGCCGGCGCCAATGGCCAGTGCGTCGCTACAGGGTTTCGGAGGTTTCCTGGATGAGAGCTATCGCCGACACGACTACCTGCTCGGGCGGAGAAACTGCCAGCAGTTGTTGCGGTTTCACTTCGGGCTCTTGCGCGAGAACCCCACGTTCATCGCAGGTGACGCCGACGCCAACGCGAAATACTCCCACGAAATGGAGAATAGAGACGAGTTCGCAATCATCCCGCTTATCGGCTCCTTGGCGGAGCCTTTGCCCAGGCCCGATTGGCCAAGTAAACCCATTGATCTCAATGAGGTGGTTGATGGCGCTTACCTGAGAGCAAAAGCGGTGGGAAAGGCGCTTGCGCGACGGCGTGGCATGAGCCCGCGCATGTTGACAAGGCTAGGCTTTTTCTTCTTTGGATGGAAACTGAAGCAGGTAGTTAGAAAGCTGATTGCTGACGACCTAACGGCCAAGGAACTGCCGTTCTATTAATCGTTGCTGACGGCGTGGCAAGCAATAGCCGTTACGGCGAAGGAGAGGGCATGAGGACGATATCAGCATGGTTGGTGCTCGGAGTGGGCTTGGTAGGCCTGACCATAGGCTACATGAGTGGCGGCTCGAATACACCGGTAGCCGGGGTGGCCATACCAGTCCTATTCGGGTTGATGGCAACTGTATTTGCGGTGCTGCAGGCGAAGAAAGACCGGACCGACGCATCAATATCGCCCGAGCAATCAGCTCCTGCGGACGACCATGAAGCAGATGGCGGCAGGAATATGGCCTTCCGCCACCTCCCTCTGCACCGTAACGTGGGTGTCTGCCTAGTGGTGTTTTCGCTTGGCTTTCTGGCTGGTGCTCATATCGGCGCATACGTGCGAGTACACGAGCTGATGCGTCCCAAACCCTTGGCGCCCATGCTGCCTTGGAAGGCGGGGGGTGACCCGCCACCTAGCGTGGAATCTGCGCTTCAGTGGGTCGCCGTGCAACGTGAACTGGTGAGCCTAGGCTTTGACGCAAACCAGATCGACTCGTTCTATCGCATCCAAGTAAAGGAGTGGGCGAATCGTGCCGCTATTGGTGGCCGCGTGACCACACCCAGTCCTACGATCCCTTGGAACCCAGAATCGTCGGGCGGCCAGTTCGTTCCTCCTCGTGTAACTGACAAGGGGTGGCCGTTCGCGTTCGTCTTTTGTCAGAAAGTGAACGGCAGCATCGCTCCAGACTGTCATTCACCGATTGACAAGGATTTACTTGGCTTCCAGCCTAAGCCATCGGCACCGTTCTCTGACTGGTTAATCCGGCTGCGTTGACATTCCGCTAGAGGGCAGTAGTTGGGCAGCGTATTTTCGAATCTGCTGGGATGGCGTGATCAAGGTCGCCAGCAAGCTGGTTGGGTTAACTTCCTTGCGGCTGAATAACTGTAGCGTTTCGGTGGATTCGAAACCTGCGAGGATTCTTATTGATCGAAGCGGCGGAAGGCACGTCGTGCGTTGAGGCTCGTGATGGCGAGTGGATTGCGCGCGCGTGATCTGCCGACGCCTTCATGCCGTCCCGCGCGCCGGACTTTTCCTTTCCCAGTCCTGCGTATGCCGCTCAATATGCTCGCGAATGAAGTCGGCAAGCACGCGGGTCGCCATGGACGGAAAACGGTTGGGCGCAGTAAGCAGGTAGATGGCGTCGCCGACGCCTTCGGGCTCGAACTCGGGCAGCACTTCAAGCAGTTCCCGGTCGCGCAATTGTTTCCATACCGCGTAGCGGGGCAGCAAGGCCACGCCCAGCCCCGCCAGGACCGCATCCCGCAGGAACGGGTAGTCACCCGATTGCAGCCTGGGCGTCACGCGCAAGATCAACGGGTCGCCGTGCTCCTGCTTCAAGCGCAGGTCAAAGCGGCGGCCCAGGGACTGCGGGGCAATCAAATCGCATCGCCCCAAGTGCTCCATCTTCTGCACCGGCTCGTTTTCCGCCAGGAATGCCGGCGACGCGCACAGGCACCATTGGATGCCGCATACCCGGCGCGCCACATGATCCTCGGGCGGCGATGACGTGATCTTCAGCGCCATGTCGACTTCGGCGGAGATCAGGTCTCCGATGCCATCGTTGATATGCACGCGCAGCGAAATATCGGGATGCGCGCGCGCGAATTCAAGCAGCACAGGCGCCAGATACAGATGACCCAGGCCCGTCGGCAGCCGGATGCGCACGTCTCCCCTGACAGCGCCGTCCAGGCTATCGATGGCGGCTTGCACCGCGCGCATCTCGTCCAACAGACGGATGCCGTGCTGATACAGCAACTGGCCGGCCTGAGTCAGCTCGACGTGCCGGGTGGTTCGCCGGAAGAGCTGCGCGCCCAGGTCCAGCTCAAGGCGCTTGAGCCGGTGTGACATGTTCGATCGCGTCATGCCGCAGCGTACGGCGGCGGCGCTCAGATTGCGCGATTCCACCATTGCCACGAAGAGTCTGACCAGGTTCAGGTCCGGCATATTGTCAATCATCATTCACCATTCAAGGAACAAACAGGTGGATTGTCCAATGACGTCGGCGAGTCTAGCATCGACCGCATTGCCCTAGCCTTTATCTCAACCATGCCGACCACGCCGATCGACCCCTCATCGGGCCCGCATTCAGACTCGCATTCAGCCCCGAATTCAGGCCCGTATTCAGGCCTGCGCGTACTGGACCTCAGCCAGGGGATCGCGGGCCCGTACTGCGCCCAAATCCTCTGGCAGCAAGGCGCGGATGTCTTGAAGGTGGAGCCGCCGGACGGCGATTGGGGCCGCCATGTCGGCGTCGTGCGCGACGGCCAGAGCGCGCTGTCGATCGCCTATAACGTGGGCAAGCGCGGCGTATGCGTGGATGCGCGCCAGCCGCGCGGCAAGGCCCTGCTGGCGCGGATGGCGCAGCGCGCCGATGTCCTGATCCAGAATTTCCGGCCAGGCGTGGCCGAACGCATGGGCGTGGGCTACGACAGCCTTGCCGAGACATGTCCCGGCCTGGTGTATGTGTCCATCAGCGGCTACGGACCGGACGGGCCCAGCGCGAACGCGCCGGCGTCGGACTCGGTGATGCAGGCCGACAGCGGGCTGATGTTCGCGAACCAATCGCCCGCCGGCGAACCCCGGCGGATCGGCTTGCTGCTGGCCGACATCGCCACCGCCCTGTACGCGGTGCAGGCCACCAGCGCCGCCCTGTACCGGCACGCGCGCAGCGGCCTCGGCCAGCATGTGCAACTGAGCCTGTTCCAGGCCTGCGCGGCCTTGCAGGTGAACGATATCCTGGCGTTCGGCATGGCGGGCGAGCGCGCGGCGGGCGCGGTCAGCGCGCCCAATGGCGTGTTCGCCACCGCCGACGCAAGCCTGTCCGTGCTGGCGCTGAACAACGACCAGTTCGCCCGGCTTTGCCGCGCGCTGGAACGTCCCGACTGGCTGGCCGATCCGGCGCTTGCCAGCAACGCGGGGCGCATGGCACAGCGCGAACGCCTGCATCGCGAGTTGTCCGTTCAACTGGCGGCGCGTCCCACCGCGCATTGGGTGGAGCGGCTGGCGCGCGAAGACGTGCTGCACGCGCGGGTCAGGGACTACGACAGTCTGGCCGCGCACCCCCAGGCCGCGCATATCGGCCTGCTGGAACCGCTGACTCAGCCCGGCGGCGATGCCCTGCCCTTCGCGCGCGTGCCCGGCGCGGCGGCGCCCAGGCCCTTGCAAGCCGCGCCCGAGATCGGCCAGCATACGGTGGCGGTGCTGACGGAATGGGGCGAACCTGCGCAGGACATCCAGTCCATGCTGGACGCCGGCGTGCTGCGCCAGGCGGCATCGCCGCACGGAGACCGCCCATGCGCGCCCTGATCTGCCAACGCCATGGGCCGGTCGACGGCGTCTTGCCGGGCGACATGGCGGACGCCCCCGCGCCCGGCCCCCATGAAGTCACCGTCGCCGTGGAATACGCAAGCGTCAGCCATGCGACAAAGCTGCTGATCGAAGGCCGTTATCAAAGCCGGCCGCCCCTGCCGTTCGTGCCCGGCACGGAGGCGGCCGGCCGCGTCATCGCCTGCGGCGCGAATGTCACGCGCCTGAAGCCGGGCGACAAGGTGGTGGCGCTGTCGCGCTGGGGCTGCTACGCGGAACGCCTGACCCTGCCCGAGCACACCGTCTACCCCGTGCCCGAGGACCTGCCGCTGCTGTCCGCCCTGCCCATCCCGATTTCGTACGGAACGGCCTGGTGCGCCTTGCTGTGGCGCGCGGCCCTGCAACCGGGCGACACGGTGCTGGTGCTGGGCGCCGGATCCGGCGTCGGCCTGGCGGCCGTGGAAATCGCATCGTCCCTTGGCGCCACGGTGCTGGCATGCGCCAGCACGGACGCCAAACGCCAGGCCGCACTGGCCGCGGGCGCCGCCCATGCTTTCGCCGCCGACGATGGCATGGCGCAAGCCGTCAAGGCGGCAAGCGGCGGACGCGGCGCGGACGTGGTGCTGGATGCCGTGGGCGGAGACGCGTTCGAGCGCAGCGTGCGCGCCGCGGCCGCCAATGCGCGCATGGTGTCCGTGGGCTTTGCGAGCGGCCGCGTGCCCGATGTGCCGCTGAACCTGCTGCTTGTGAAGAACATCGCCCTGCATGGTTTTTTCTTTGGCCGCTACCTGGGCTGGACGCCCGCCGACGAACGCATCGTCCACGCGCCCGCTCTGCAACGGACCATGTCCACTTTGTTTGACTGGGCCCGCACCGCGCGGATCCGGCCAGCCGTAACGGCGATCTACCCGATCACCGGCCTTGCCGCAGCACTCGCCGCTCTGGAAAGCCGACAAGTCGTCGGCAAGGTGGCGATCACAATAACGACGGAGACAAACCCATGCATGTCATCACCGCCCGACTCGCCCACAGGGCGAGCCGCTCCCGCGTAGCACTACCCACCAGGCAACTGGCCGCCGCCGCGCTGGCCTTGGGGCTTGCCACAGGCCCATTGACCGCGCTGGCCGCGGACGCTGCGTTTCCGAGCAAGCCCATCACCATGGTCGTCCCGTACCCGCCGGGCGGCCCGACGGATATCGTGGCGCGCCTGGTGGCCGCGGAAATGTCCAAGACCATTGGCCAAAACATCATCGTTGACAACAAGCCGGGCGCAAGCGGAATGATCGGCGCGGATCTCGTGGCGCGCGCCGCGCCGGATGGCTATACCTTCCTGGCCAACGCCTCCCTGCATGTGATCAATCCGTATATCTACAAGTCCATGCGCTACGACGCCTTCAAGGATTTCGCGCCCATCACCCAGTTGGCGGACGTGCCCTTGGTGCTGGTGGTGCCGCAGGCGGGCAAGGTTCGTACCGTTCAGGATCTGGTTGCGCAGGGCAAGACGCAAGCACTTAATTTCGGATCGGCCGGGTCTGCATCGGCGCAGCAGCTTGCGGGCGAGTCGTTCAAGGTGCGCTCCGGCCTGACGATGCAGCACGTGCCCTACAAGGGCAGCGCGCCGGCATTGACGGATCTGGTGGGCGGACAGATCCAGCTGATGTTCGACTCGATGCCTTCGGCCATGCCGTTCATCAAGTCGGGAAAGCTGCGGGCAGTGGCGGTCACGACGGCAAGACGGGTGGATGAGCTTCCCGACGTGCCGACCATGGCGGAATCCGGTTTCCCGGGCTTCGATATCAGTACCTGGTACGGCTTGTGGGCGCCGAAGGGCACGCCCCCCGAGATCGTGGCCAAGCTGGCCGACCATGCCGCCCGGGCGCTCAAGCAACCCAACGTCGTGACGCAATACGCAGGACTGGGCGCCAAGCCGGTGGGATCGGACCCCGCCACCTTCGCGCGCTTCAATATCACCGAGGGAGAAAAGTGGCGCGACATCGTCCGGGCGGCGCAGATCACCCCGCAATAGTGGGACGGCGGGCTTTCCGACAAAACACCCAGGGTTTCCACTCATAACCCCCCGTGATCCCCCGGCTTGAAAATCATGATTTTTTTATGCCGTGCGCACGCGTATAACTGTCGGTTCAAAGCGCTCGGCCTACTTCCGGATGTCCGTCCTGATTTCAGTGATCGCGGCGGCGCGGCGGGCAATGTCAACTCAAGGGTCAAAGGCATGAAGGCATACTTCCACGACGATCAGAAGCTCCACCACCCGCAGACCTACTTCTCGCGCGGCAAGATGCGCACGCCGCAGGAAGTGCCGTTGCGCCTGGACGGCCTGGTGCAAGCGGCCCGCAAGCTGGGTTTCGATGTGCAGGCGCCGGCCGATCATGGCGCCGGCGCGCTGTCGGCCGTGCATACGCTGGACTACCTGCGCTTCCTGCAGGATGCTCACGAAGACTGGATGAAGCTGCCGGGAGACTGGGGCGGCGAGGTGGTCTCCAACGTGTTCGTGCGCGAACCCAACGCGCTGCGCGGCGTGCTGGCCAAGGCGGGGCGCTACCTGGCCGACGGCAGTTGCCCGGTCGGCCCGAAGACCTGGCATTCCGCGTACTGGTCGGCGCAATGCGCGATTGCGGGAGCCGAGGCGCTGCTGGCTGGCGACCATGACGCCTACGCCATCTGCCGCCCTCCCGGCCATCATGCCCGGCGCGATGCCGCGGGCGGCTTCTGCTACCTGAACAACGCGGCGATCGCAGCGCAACGCCTGAGGTCGAAGTTTGCTCGCGTCGCCATCCTGGACACCGATATGCATCACGGTCAAGGCATCCAGGAAATCTTCTACGAGCGCAGCGACGTGCTCTACGTGTCCATCCACGGCGACCCCGAGAACTTCTACCCGGTGGTGGCGGGCTTTGAAGACGAACGCGGCGCAGGCGCTGGCTATGGCTACAACGTCAACCTGCCCATGCCTCACGGTTCGCCCGAGTCGGTGTTCTTCGATCGGCTGGCCCAGGCGCGGCGCGCGATCGACCTGTTCCAGCCCGATGCCATCGTATTGTCGCTGGGCTTCGATATCTTCGAAAAAGATCCCCAGGCCATGGTGAGCGTGACCGAGGACGGCTTCGAGCGCCTGGGCCGCGAAGTCGGCGACTTGCAGCGGCCGACCTTGATCGTGCAGGAGGGCGGCTACTACATCGAAGGGCTGGAGTCCAACGCGACCCGCTTCTTCGCGGGGCTGACCGGCAGCCGCAACGCCACGCGCCGCTCCATCGGCAGTCCGTGACGCGCCTCGGCCTCCAGCACCAGCGCAAGCCGCGAGCCATGTGCCGCCTCGACCTGCCCGAATCCCAGCCTGGCGTACCAGGGCGCGTTCCAGGGCAGGTCGCGAAACGTGGTCAGGGTCACCGCCGACAGGCCGTGGCCCGACGCGTGCTGGCAGGCCTTTTGCACCAGCCGTCTGCCGATGCCCATCTGCTGGCATCCCGCCTCGACGGCGAGCTCCCAGATGTGCAGTTCGTCGCCGAATGCCTCGGCGCTGACGAAGCCCCGCAGCTCACCGCTGCCCGCCTGCGCAACCCAGGCGGTTCCCAACGCTATCAGCCGCCCATGCTCGGCTTCCGGCAACACCCCGTCGTCGGCTATCCATTCCAGACCGGGAACGGTACGGAACAGATTGCCCGCGGACGTTTCGATCGCGGGCAGCATGGCGGCATCTTCCGGGCGGGCGGGACGAACTAGCATTTTGATTGGAGGTTCCGGGATTCGAGCGCCTCGGATTCTACGCCGGAGGCCATCGCCCGGGCGCTGCGCGGCCTTCGCTCTGTTTGATAACAATTCCCATTAGCAGTAAGATGCCGCCGTCTTTCGCCCTAGTCGTGCCGACGCCCGAAAACCGCCATGATCGTTCCCGAAGAGAGCCGCCCGCAAAGCGTGGCCGCGCTGTACGCCGATCATCACGGTTGGCTGCAGGCCTGGCTGTGCCGCAAACTGGGCGATTCGTTCGAGGCCGCCGACCTCGCCCACGACACCTTCCTGCGCGTCCTGCGCCGGGGCCTGAGCGAAGGCATACAGTCGCCGCGGGCATACCTGACGGTGATTGCCGGCGGCCTGGTGAATGACCACTGGCGCCGCCGCGCGCTGGAACAGGCCTGGATCGAGGTCCTGGCCGCCAGGCCCGAGGCGGTGGAGCCCTCGCTCGAAGAGCGCGCCATCATCCTGGAAACGCTGGAACAGATCGCTCGCCTGCTCGATGGTCTTCCGGCGCTGGCGCGCGAAGCGTTCCTCCTGTCCCAGCTGGACGGCCTGACCTATCCGCGGATCGCCGAGCAGCTCGGCGTTACCGTCAACCGGGTACAGAAGGCGATGACGCTTGCCGTGACGCACTGCTACAAGGCGCTTTATGCCTGAGGCCGCGCTCGCCGACGAGATCGTCGAACAGGCGGTGGCCTGGTATGTGCGCCTGGCCTCCGGGCTGCAGACCGCGCCCGACGAGGCGGCCTTCGCCCGGTGGCGGCAGGCGCATCCCGATCATGAACTGGCCTGGCAACGGCTGCGGTCCATGAACGCGGCCGTAAGCCGCGGCACCGCGCATGTCGCCCCCCTGATCGCCAGAAGCACGCTGGCCCGCGCGAACACGCTGTCGCATCGCCGCCGCGCGATCAAGGCGCTGTTGCTCGCGGGCGCGGGCGGGCTGGGCTGGTATGGCATACAGGAGCAGGCCATGTTGGGCACGCGACTGGAAAGCCTGACCGCGGACCTGCGCACTTCCGCCGGCGAGCTGCGCGATCTGACGCTGGCCGACGGCACCCGCCTGCAGCTCAACACCGCCACGGCGGTAAACGTCCAGTACTCGGGCGGCGAGCGCCGCATCGTGCTGCTGCAAGGCGAAATCATGGTGACAACGGCCCCGGATGCGGCCGGGCGGCCCTTCATCGTCGCCACGCGCGAAGGCACCCTGCGACCTGTCGGCACCCGCTACGCGGTCTGGCGGGGTGCGTCCGCGGGCGGCGGCTACGACCTCACCGGCCTGGCGGTCCACGAAGGCCTGGTCGAAGTCCGCAGCGACGACGCGGCGTCGGGC
>RCUK01002009.1_pt1 | contig 11666 bp, 9 predicted proteins | sample 2166381 | NCBI WGS metagenome assembly RCUK01 (sample SAMN09932809, study PRJNA488358) | compost metagenome | isolation source: compost soil in an enriched community | place: Germany: Experimental Botanical Garden
TGGTGGAACAGTCGCAAAAGCTGATGAACCCGTCGCCGGCGTTCTACAACATCCCGTCCATCGAGCTGGCTCAGCGCCTGACCGGCGCGTCCTGCTTTGACCGCGTGTTCTTCGCCAACAGCGGCGGCGAGGCCAACGAAGGCGCCATCAAGCTGGCGCGCAAATGGGGTCAGGTGCACAAGAAAGGCGCCTACAAGATCATCACCATGAACCACGGCTTCCACGGCCGCACGCTGGCGACCATGTCCGCGTCGGGCAAGCCGGGCTGGGACAAGATGTTCGCCCCGCAGGTGGAAGGTTTTCCCAAGGCCGAACTGAACGACCTGGAATCGGTGCGCGCGCTGATCGACGACCAGACGGTCGCCATCATGCTGGAACCGGTGCAAGGCGAAGCCGGCGTCATGCCCGCCACCAAGGAATTCATGCAGGGCCTGCGCAAGCTGGCCGACGAGCACAAGCTGCTCTTCATCGTCGATGAAGTGCAGACCGGCATGGGCCGTACCGGCTCGATGTTCGCCTACCAGCAGTCGGACGTCATCCCCGACATCATGACGCTCGCCAAGGGCATCGGCGGCGGCGTGCCGCTGGCCGCGCTGCTGGCGCGCCAGGAAGTCTGCGTGTTCTCGCACGGGGACCAGGGCGGCACGTACAACGGCAATCCGCTGACCACCGCGGTCGGCGTGGCCGTGTTCGACGCGCTGGTTGCGCCGGGCTTCATGGAGTCCGTCAATGCGCGCGCCAAGCAGTTGTCGGAAGGCCTTCTGGCCCTGTCGGCCAAGTACGGCATGAAGGGCGAGCGCGGCATGGGCCTGCTGCGCGCCCTGATCATGGACCGCGATGACGGCCCGGCGATCGTCGAGGCTGCCCGCAACCTGAACCCGCAAGGTCTGCTGCTGAATGCGCCGCGCGCGAATTTGCTGCGCTTCATGCCGGCATTGAATGTGACGGCCGACGAAATCGATACGATGCTCACGCAGCTGGACGGCCTGATTGCGCAGGTGCGCAAGGCCTGATCGGGCTTGTTCGGCAGTAAATAGCAAGGGCCGCTTTCAGCGGCCCTTGTTTTTGCCTAGCTGCGTACGGTGCCGGAAGGCGGCAAGGGCTGGCCCGCCACGTCATCCCCCGAGGTGACCAGCGCATAGTTGTATCCCTGCCCCGACCAGTAGCGGGCAAGCAGATCGCCGTCGCGGCGGCTGCCCTGCGGCAGGAACTGCCTGCCCGGCCCGGGCGGGCGGATGTAGAACGTGGCGCGCTGTCCGGCGTTCTCGTAGATCACGATGGCGGCCGGTCCCTGGTCGGTGGCCAACAGGCGCGCGGCAACGGGCGTAAAGCCGCTGGCGCTCAAGTTGGGCATACGCTCGGCATGGGCGAAGTAATCGTCCAGCCAGCCTTGCAGATCGTCGGCATCGGCGCGCACATCCGGGCGCGGGGCGTCGGCCGAGGCAAACATGCGATAGGCCTGCATCGCATCCTGCATGGGCAGTATCCGGTTTGCCGCGGCGGTATCGTGCACGCTCCAGCCCGTGATGCCGCCTATCGCCAGCGCCATGGCCAGGCTGGCCGCCATCGCCAGACGGCGCCGTGAGCGGCTGCGAAGCCGCGTGCGCACTGCGCCGGGATCCAGTTCGGGATTGCGCGGCAGGCTGTCCTGGCTGGCAATCGCGCGCAGCCGCTGCGCATCGCGCTGCCAGGCGGCGAGCTCTTGCGCTTCTTCGGGATGCGCTCGCAGGTAGGCCTGCATCTCTTGCTGCTGCAAGGGGTCGAGCTGGCCGTCCACAAACGCGTTGCGCGCCATATCGTCGATAGAGCGTTTATTCATTTCAGTATCCTCAGATGGGCCTCGCCGGCCTGGCCCTCGTTCAGGTGGCGCAATGCGCTGCGCGCGCGAGACAGGCGCGACATCACCGTGCCCAGCGGAACGTCGAACAGATCGGCCACGGCCTTGTAGCTCATGCCTTCCACGCAGACCAGCCACAGCAATGTGCGCTGGGCCTCGGGCAGACGTTCGAAAACGTCCAGCGAAGAACGCGCAATCACTTCGCGCTCCGCCGAGGGCGCTGCCGCGTCGGACCCGGAAAACCAATCGAGCAGTCGCGCATAACGGCGCGACCGGCGCTGGGAATCGAGAAACTGGCGGTACAGGATCGTGAACAGCCAGGCCCGCACGTTGCCTTGCGGGCGGCGGCCGCGCCAGCGCGTCAGGGCTCTTTCCAGCGTGGACTGCACCAGGTCGTCGGCCGAGACAGGGTCGCGCGTCAGGCGCAAGGCAAACCGCCGCAGGCGCGGCAAGAGCTGGCGCAGTACGGCGTCGGACAACTCGTCCGCGTGTATGGCGTCGTCGTCGGTGGATACCGGATCGTGCATAGGCAAGCGTACCGGTCGAATCATGGCGGGGTTCCTGTCCGGGCCTGCACCCGTGACGTCACAAGCTTACAGGCCAATACAGTAAGACGCCGCCCAGGCGGATTTATTCCATGAGGGAATAACTTTTTTGGCCCGGCGTCTTACAGGGGTATTCAGCGCCCTATGGGCAAGGAGCCTTATGCAGCAAGGACCCAAACGCGACGCCCGGCCGCCCGATGCCCGGCAAACCTGCTTGCGCCTGGCGGCGATCGGCGCCATCGTGCTTTCCTCTGGCGCCGCTTTCGCGTACGTGGGCGGCTGGCTGGACCCGCAGCGGCTGACCCCGGACCGGGTGGTGGATGCCCTGGAAGCCAACAGCGGCGTCCATGCGGGCTTTCGCCGCAATCATGCAAAAGGGGTCTGTGTGGTTGGGCAGTTCGAAAGCAGCGGCGCGGCGCATTCCCTATCCACGGCAGCGGTGTTCGCTTCGGGCAACACCCCGGTGGTGGGGCGGCTGGCCTTGCCGGGCGGCAATCCTTATGCGTCGGATTCCAGCGTTCCCATCCGCAGTTTTGCACTGCAGTTCAGTTCCCCCGATGGTGAACAGTGGCGCACCGGCATGAACAGCATGCCAGTGTTCCCGCTGGCAACGCCGCAGGCTTTCTACGAGCAGCAGCTTGCCGCCCGCCCCGATCCCAAGACGGGCAAGCCCGATCCGCAGCGCATGCAGGCCTTCTTCGGGGCGCACCCCGAGACGGCGGCATTCCGGGCATGGGCCAAGACCGCCCAACCTTCGGCCAGCTATGCCACCGAAAGCTACTACGGCCTGAATGCCTTTTATCTTGTCGATGCGCAAGGCACGCGGCGCCCCGTGCGCTGGCAGCTGGCGCCATTGGACGCGGCGGCGGCGCAAGCGGCCCAGCCGCAGCATGATGCCGACTACCTGCAGGCTGACCTGGAGCAGCGTCTGGCGCAAGGGCCTTTGCGCTGGCGCCTGCTGGTGACGTTGGGAGCGGCCGGCGACCCCACCAGCGACGCGACCAGGCAATGGCCGGCGGATCGGCCCACCATAGACGCAGGCATCGTGGCGATAACGCGCAGTGTCTCGCAAGAAGACGGCCCTTGCCGCGACGTGAATTACGACCCTACCGTGCTGCCGCGAGGCATTGCCCTTTCCGACGACCCGCTGGTGCCGGCGCGTTCGGCCGCCTATGCCGCGTCCTATGAGCGCCGCACCGGTGAAGGCCCGCCCCAAGCCGCCAAGGCCTCATCCCATTCGACCCAAGTGGAGCGCGCGCAATGAGCCAGCCAGCCTATCCTGTTCAACGATCGCCGGCCAGGTTCAGCCTGTTTGCACGCTTGCTGCATTGGACGATGGCAATCGGCATTGTCGCAATGCTGTTCATCGGCGTGGGCATGGTGGCCTCGGTATCCGAGCGGCACCAGTGGTTGATGCAAATCCATAAACCCCTGGGCGTGGCGCTGCTGGCGCTGGTTTGCATACGCCTGGGCACGCGGCTGTACAAAGGGGTTCCGGCCTTGCCTGCCGCGCTTCCGGCCTGGCAGCGCCAGGCGGCGCTGGCCTCGCACATCTTGTTGTACGCGCTGATGTTCGCGATGCCGCTCATCGGCTGGGCGATGGTGTCGGCCGGAGGCTATCCGGTCATGGCGGGCGGCTGGCAATTGCCGGCCATTGCGCCCGCCAACGCGGCCTTGTTCAGCTGGCTGCGTGGCGCGCACCGCTATCTTGCCTTTCTGCTCTTTGCCACGGTGCTGCTGCATCTTGCCGCCGCGCTGTTCCATGGCTGGATACGGCGTGACGGTGTGCTGGAATCGATGACGCGCGGCCGCTGATCGAATTCCTGGTCATGGGCGCAGGGCCCGGCAGGTTCGCCGCCTGCCGGGCTTCCTGCCAGCCCTTCATGCGGCGCTGTCCTTATGCTCCACCGGCGTGCCTGTCCCCGGCGTCTGCTCTGAAAAATGCCGGGCCACCCATTGCTCGCACACGGCCCACAGCTGGGGTGCGCCTCGCTGGATGGCAGGACCGTACCGGGAAAGGACCTGCTCAAGCGAAACGCCGCTCTCCGCCCAGGTCCCTCCGCCGGTGAATATATTGATGAGAAGCGGCTGAAAGCGATCGAGCGCTTTGGCGAACTTCGCGTCTTCTGTCTCGGCGCGCTCGAATTCTTGCCACAGGCTTAGAAATTCGTTGCCTTGTTGCGGCGGCAACAAGCCAAACAAGCGCGTCGCTGCTCTGGATTCCTGTTCGGCCTGCAATTGGCTCGACGACCCGCCGTGGATCGGAAAGTCCCCGACATCTATCTCGACCACGTCATGCAGCAAGAGCATCCGTATGACCCGATCCGTACTCACGGAGCCGCAGGCGTACTCGTTCAGTATCAGGGCGTACATCGCCAGGTGCCAGGAATGCTCGGCGGAGTTTTCCTTCCGGCTTTTATCAAGCAGCGGCGATTGCCGTACGACGCTTTTCAGCCGGTCGATTTCCTTTAGAAAGCTCAGCTGCTTTTCCAGTGTGGTCGGTTGCATGGTCTTCTACGTCTGACGGTGGCTACGTGATTTGCGGAACGGCTGCGGGGACTGTGGGCGCCGGCTTGAAAGCGGACATGGAAATTGTAGTCTCGCACCCCTGCCAGAAAGCCGCTTTTCGACGAATTGGCTCGCGCGCGTCAGACCTAGAATCGGACCATCGATCTGACAGACAACACGATGAAATGATGACGGATAAAAGCAGGAAGTGGTTCGGGGCCGCCGTGCTTGCGCTAGCCTGGCCGTTGCTCGCGCAAGCGGCTACGCCGACGATCACGCCGCGCCAGCAGAAATTCCTGGACGCGCAGCAGAATCCGAGCCCGGCCCACGCGGCCTGGCACGAGCGCTACGTCGTCTTGATTCACATTGAACCGCAGTTGCAGCGCGCCGTCTTGTTCGCGCGCTGCGCCAAGCCCGGCGGTGAACGGCTGCTCGACCCCGCCTATCGCGCCTACGTCGAGACGGTCGGCGGGGATTACCGGCGCTATCTGCGAAGTCCAGGGCCTGCAAGTGCGATGACCAACACTGCCGCGCTATGGGCCATCGATCAATTGACGGAGGCCGAGTATCGGCAGTCCCTGCGCTGGCTGACGGCCGACGACACCTTGCCGCTGCGCAACGCCAGGGATGTGGGGGCGAACCTGGTTCAATACCTGGAGCACGCCGTGGATGTATCCAGCGGCCAGCAGAACGTGGCCGCGCTGATGGCGCTCAAGGCGGCGCTGGTTCAGGCCGGCCAGCTCGATCCGATCGTCAAGGCCATTGCCCATGTCGATCCGGCCAAGGCGGCACTGTTCGAGTCTCTGGGTACGGAGATTCCGTTGGGCCCCGACCAGATCGAGAAGTGGTACGAGGTGGCATATTGGCTGGACAAGTCGGCCAATCAGGTCTTGAAGGCTTATTGGTCGGTGGTGCCGCAAGAGTGGTTCCGCTCGATGGCCGAGGATCCGTTCAATCTGAGATTCGGCCAGGGGATGCGGGCATTGACTGCCTATCAGCGCAGAGGCCGGGTCGAGGAGAAGGACCTGCACACGCTGAGCGCCGAGGAATTGTTGGGTCGGAAGATTGCCTACTACTTTGGCGACCTCGCTTCCGACGAGGTCGCGGCAGTGCCGGTCGATGCGCACAACTGGATGTGGAAGCAGGCCCAGGCCTACATCGCCAGGCACCGGGCCGCCATGTGCTCGCAGCAACGGTGAATGAATGGTGGCCGGCTGCGGTTCTGATCAGAGATCAGGGTTCTTTCAACCCGCAGCCCCCAGTTCCCATGCCGGCTCAGAAACGCCAGCGCATGTCCACCGTGCCGGCGTGCTGGCGGTTGCCGCCGCCGAATTCGCCGGCATAGCCCAGGCCGATCGTGAGGTTGCGAATGGTGGCCACATCGGCGCCGAACTCCACGCGCGCGGCATCGCGCGCAATCGGCGTGCCGGTCACCGAGAAGCTGTCGCCGCTGTCGAAGGCGAGCGAGGTGCTGGGCCGGACGCTGCCGTAGGCATGCCGCCAGCCCAGCATGCCGCGCAGCGCGATGGCCGAGTCCGGCACCTGCCAGCCTGCCCGCAGGCCTGCCAGCGAGGAGGTCAAGGTCTGGCTCTGGCGTTGAGCCGAGAGTGCCGCCGATCCGCCCGATTCCGAGAAGCCGCGCGTGCGCAGGTTGCTCCACGACAGCCCCGCGAAGGGTTCGAGCGTGATGTGCGGCGTGAGCGGCAGGGCATAGCCCACCTCGGCGAACAACTGGGTGGTCGAGGCGTTGTAATCGGCCGTTAGGGTCTGCGCCAGGCTGCCGTAGCCGATCTGGCGCCGCGTGGCGATGTCATGCCACGAGTACGCGGTGCCGGCCAGTACGTTCAGCGCACCCGAGCCCATTTCGAAAGCCTTGCCGCCATACAGCGCGGCGGTATAGCTCTGCGTGTCGGCAGTCGCGGCGCGGCTGTCCGCCTTGAGCTTGCTGTCGGCGTAGCCGAAGGCCGTGCCCAGGCGCCAGCCGCTGCCCACGTTCATGTCGCCGCCGAGGGTCAGCGTCGTGGTTTGCTGTGTGAGGGCGGGCGCGTTGCCATCGCTGCCCAGGCGACGCCAGTCGCCCTCGACCTCTGCCCAGACAGGCTGCGCGGCCGCCCTTGGCAAGACGCTGGCCGAGGGCGGTGCATCGCTTGCCCCTGCCGCGGCGGTGGCCGCGCCCGGCAGCATGAGGGCCGAAAGATTGCCGCGCATGCCGTCCAGGCCGCGTCGCATGGCGGTCGAGCCCGTGCTCAGCAGGGCCGAGTTGACGCTGGCGTACATGTCGCCCGACAAGGCGTCCAGCGCTTGCCGGTAGTCGTCCACGTCGGTCGAAAGCGCGAGCGCGCGCCATACTTCGCTGGTTTGGGGCAGGCGCTGCGCGGCAGCCGCGACGGCGCGCTGGTTGGCCGAGCCGGCGAAAGCGGTGAAGCTTACGCCGCCAGGCTGCGTGCCCGTTCCAGGTTCCGTGCCGGTTCCAGGCTCCGCACCTGTCCCTGGCTCGGTCCCTGGCTTGGGTATGAGGCGGTAAGTCAGGTCGTTGCCGTCCCCGCCGGTGGCGCTGACCTCCGCGTCGAGAAACAGCAAGGGATTGTCGATGCGCCCGATGCCGCCGGCGATGGCGCCCGCGCTTTGCTTGTCCACGATCACCACAGGCGTGGCGGAGGGAATCCAGGACGCCGCGTCGATGGGGCTGAGCGCCAGCGCCAGCGTGGTGTTGTCGAGCTCGACCGTGCCCAGCGCCGTGAGGCTGGCGTTGGCCGTGGGCGTGGCGGCGATGCGCAGGGTGCCGCTGTTCTTGTAGGCGCCGGCGACGGTTTGGGTGCCCAGGGGATTGCCCGGCGCATGCACGCCGCCCGATGCAATAGAGGCCGTGCCCAGCAAGCCTGTGCCGCTGAGGACGCCGCCGCTGGCCGCAACGAAGCGGGCGTTCGGGGCCGAGCCTTCGAAGTTCAGGGTGCCAGCGCCGGTCAGGATCTGTCCAGCGAACGGGTGCGACCCATACACGGTGAGTGTGCCCGCGCCGAGTTTGTCCACCTGGCCGGCCCCAGTAAGGGTGCCGCCAAAGACGCTCGCATTGCTGCGGCTGAAGACCAGGGTGCCGTTGACCGCGACCGGCCCCGTCAGACTGCCCGAAGCGCCGTTCGCGCCGATGTTCAGGGTGGAGCCGGCGGCGACCGTGGTGCCGCCCGTGTAGGTGTTCTCGCCCGTCAGGTAGGTGATGCCGCTGGTCGTGAGCAACCTGCCCGAGCCGGCGATCTTGGTCTGTAGCAGGGCGGTGCCCGGCTGGTTGAACTCGATGCTGCCGTCGTTCTGCAAAGTGTCCAGGCCGGCGATGCTGCCGGCCCCCGTGCTCGAGCCCGGCGTGCCGCCGAATCGCAAGGTGCCGTTGTCGTTGATGACGAAGGTCGCGCCGGCGCCGAATTGCAGCGTTCCTGGGCCCAGCGATAGCACTCCCGACCTGCCGCCTGCGGCACCGCTGCCCGCGCCCAGCCGCAAGCGGCCACCCGCGCCGATGACGACGCTGGCATCGGTCATCGTGAGTGTGCCGGCACCGCCCAGGCCGCCAGTCGTCATGGCCGGGTTGCCGCCGCCGTTGGAGCCGCCGATCAGAAGCTGCTCAGCGACTACCAGTTCCGCGCCGTGGGACAGGAACAGGGCGCCGTCGCCGCCTCTCCCGCCCGCATAGTTCAACGATCCGCCGCCGCCGCCGCCGCCGATCAAAACCGACCGGTTTACAGTCATGCGCGCGCCAGAGAACCCCAAGGACCCGGCGGCACCATTGCCACCGGCGGCGGCATCCGAGGCGCCACCACCGCCACCGCCCACGCCAACATAATCGTAGGTACGCGCGGTGGAGGTCGACGCGCCGCTGGCGACCGGCGCACCTCGGCCCGGTGCGCTGGCGGGTACGAGTGCGCCGAAAATATCACGCAGCGCGCCTCCGCTAGCGCCGGGTATGCCGCCCAGCGATTCGCCGCCGCCTCCGCCCAGTCCGGCGCCACCGCCGCCCGCGTCCGTGCCCAGCGGGTGCGGGCCGCCGCCGCCACCACCGCCTACGCCGACGCCGCCGCCGGCGCTGGTGCCGCCGACGTAGCCGCCCACCCCGCCGTCGGGCCCGGGATTGCTGCCACCATAGCCGGTGGGATCCAGGGATCCGCCTGCTTCCACGCCGCCGCCTGCGCCACCGCCATGAGGCCAGGTGCCGCCGGCTCCCCCACCGCCGATACCGCCGCCGCCGCCGTTGCCGCCCACGCCATTGCCCCCTGGCTGGGCGGCCACGGCGCCGTCGCCGCCCGTGCCGATCAGATAGCTGTCGGCCTGCGCGGGTCCGACCGAAAGCGGGCCCAGCAGAGCGGCGGCCAGCGCGAAGCAGCCGGGTGACAGGCGCCAGAGGGTCTTGCCACGCCCGATATGCGACAGGGAGCGGCGGGATGCGGCGATGGAAGCGTTGGGGAGGGTGAGCCGGGCACGCGGGAAGGGATTCATCCTGTTGAGTAACAACGGGCCGGCATTCGTTCCATAGCGCGTCGGTGACGGGACGAGGCGCTGCGCGAACGTTCCGTCAATCACGACATGTTGCCAGCGCAGGCACAGACTTCCGACACCTTAAGATTCGAGGCTGCGTCGCGGCCCTTGCTTTGGGCCCCGCCGACGCAAGCCGGCTTGCGCAGCCACAAGCGGAAAAACTTGAAAAGGAAGGGAATGGACGGAAAGGAATTCGTAGCCAACTGGAATACGCTCAGGGCCGAGCTGCTCGACGCATTCATGGCGCCTGGAACTGGCAGCGAAGTCGCAGTCAAGGTGCAGGCACTGGGATTGTCCGCCGGGCAATCAGCGCAGTTGCGGGACATCTTCAACAGCGTGATCGGAGACACGATGTATTCGCTGCTGTTGGGCTTGGACGGCGCGGCCAGCATCGGGGGCAGCCAGGAGCAGTTCACCATTTCTGGTGAAGACGGAGGTGTGATCAGGAACATCGAGGAGGAAGCATGGGAGTGCTTCCATGGCGATCAGCCTTAACCCGGCACCGCCTCATTCCCATGCAGCGTCTTGAGCTTTCTCAGCTCCGGGAACCACCGCATCCAAAGCCCCGCCACCGCGATCGTCCCCATCCCGCCGATCACCACCGCCGGCACGGCCCCGAACAATTCCGCCGTCAGCCCGGACTCAAACTCCCCAAGCTGATTCGAAGCGCCGATGAACAGCGTGTTCACCGCGCTGACCCGCCCCAGCATGTGATCCGGCGTATTCAGCTGCACCAGCGACGACCTCACCACCACGCTTACCGCATCCGCCGCGCCCAGCACCACCAGCGCGGCCACCGATAGCGGTATCGACGTGGACAGGCCGAACACCGTGGTCGCCAGCCCGAACAGGATCAGCGAACCGAACAGCAGGCGTCCCACGTTTCCGCCCAGGCTCAGGCGCGCCAGCGTCAGCGACATCAGCGCCGCGCCGCAGGCTGGCGCGGCCCGCAAGGCGCCCAGGGCCCAGGGCCCGGCGTTCAGGATGTCCTTGGCGAAGATGGGCAGCAAGGCGGTTGCCCCGCCCAGCAGCACGGCGAACAGGTCCAGCGACAAGGTGCCCAGCAACAGCCGTCGCTGGAAGATGAAAGTGATGCCCGCGAACAGGGTGCGCCAGGTGGTCGGTTCCTTGCGCGGCGGCGCACGTTCGATGACCAGGGTGGCGATGGATGCGAAGGCGGTCAGGTACAGGGCCGCCGCCACGCAATAGATCCACCCTGCCCCCAGCCCGTAGCCGATGCCGCCCAGGGCGGGGCCGGCGATCTGCGCGATCTGTCCGCCCGAGGACGACAGGGCGGTGGCGCGCGGCAGCCATTCGCGCGGCACCACTGCCGGTATCAGTGTGGACAAGGTGGGAGCTTCGAAGGCGCGCGCCGAACTCATGATGATGATGGTGGCGTAGATCAGCGTCTTGCCGCCCACGCCGTGCAATGCGGCGATCGCCAGCACCAGCGTGGCCAGCGTTTCCAGCGCCATGCAGATGGCGACGATCTTGCGGCGGTCGTAGCGGTCGGCCACGTGGCCCACGACCAGGGTCAGCGCCGCCATGGGCAGGAACTGCGCCAGGCCGATCAGCCCCAGGTCCATGGCGCTGCCCGACAGCGCATAGATCTGCCAGCCCACCGCCACCGAGACGATCTGGAACGCCAGCGACGCACTGATGCGCGCGAACAGGAAGTGCAGGAATGGGGGGCGGGAGAGCGGACTGGGGGAGTCGGGGACAGGCATTGGGGGCTGCGTGACGCGCGGGCGGAAGCCCGATTCTAGGCGGCGGGGGCTGACGGGCAGCTAAACCGGGGACGCCGGCGTCCGAACGAGGGTTGCGGCCCCGGACGCGGATGTCCGGAGCCGCGGCGCCTGCAAGCCGTTATTCGATCGAGACCAGTTCGGCGCCTTCAGTCACCTGATCGCCGACGCCGTAGAACACCTCCGCCACCTTGCCATCGGCCGTCGCGGAGATGGTGTGCTCCATCTTCATCGCTTCCATGACCAGCAGGGGCTGGCCTTTCTCTACCGTGTCGCCGGCCTTGACCGAGATCGAGATGATCTTGCCAGGCATGGGCGCCATCAGGCCCGCGCCGTGCTCGCCCTGCGTGTCCTGGGAGTGCGTCAGCGCGTCATAGAGGTCCAGCACGTGCACGCCGCCTTCGCCGAAGACGTAGGCGCGGTCCGCATGCAACACGACCGTGCCGGCGCTCTCGTGGCCTTCCAGGGTGATGCGCAGGCCATAGGCCAGGTTCGGGTTGGCGCTGGCGT
>RCUK01002011.1_pt1 | contig 11658 bp, 9 predicted proteins | sample 2166381 | NCBI WGS metagenome assembly RCUK01 (sample SAMN09932809, study PRJNA488358) | compost metagenome | isolation source: compost soil in an enriched community | place: Germany: Experimental Botanical Garden
GGTGCGGCACTTTTTTACGGGGACAGCATGATTACCCCGGCTATTTCGGTGCTCTCTGCGGTTGAAGGGCTACAGCTGGCGTTTGACGGAATCGGGCACTGGGTTGTGCCCTTGTCAGTGATCGTGCTGGTGGCGCTGTTCTTGATACAGAAACACGGCACGGCTCGCATCGGTATCCTGTTCGGCCCAGTGATGGTGCTGTGGTTTGTCGTGCTGGGTGCGCTGGGGATCTACGGGATTTTGCAGCGGCCGGAAGTGCTGCAAGCGCTCAATCCATACTGGGGAGCGCATTTTTTTATCGCTCATCCGGGAATCGGTGTGGCCATTCTTGGTGCAGTGGTACTCGCGCTGACGGGCGCCGAAGCACTGTATGCCGACATGGGGCACTTCGGTCGCAAGCCCATTGCCCGCGCGTGGTTCATTTTGGTATTGCCAGGACTGGTACTCAATTATTTTGGCCAAGGTGCCTTGATCCTGGAAAACCCTGAGGCGGTGCGCAATCCATTTTATTTGCTCGCGCCGGGCTGGGCACTGCTGCCGATGGTCGCACTCTCTACACTGGCGACCATCATCGCTTCTCAAGCCGTGATCTCCGGCGCATTTTCCCTGACTCACCAGGCCATCCAGCTTGGGTATGTCCCCCGCATGTTCATCCAGCACACCTCCAGTCAGGAGCAGGGACAGATTTACATTGGCACGGTTAACTGGGCATTGATGGTCGGTGTTGTTCTGCTGGTCATCGGTTTCGAGTCGTCCAGTGCGTTGGCCGCCGCCTATGGTGTCGCGGTGACGGGCACCATGTTGATCACAACAATCTTGTCCTCGGCGGTGGTCCTGCTCCTATGGAAAACACCACGCTGGTTGGCCATTCCAATGTTGCTGGGATTTTTGCTGGTCGATGGCCTGTACTTCGCGGCCAACGCGCCGAAGATTTTCCAGGGCGGTGCGTTCCCGGTGATTGCCGGTATTGGCCTGTTCATTTTGATGACCACCTGGAAACGGGGCCGCAAGATCATTGTTGAACGGCTGGATGAAACCGCGCTGCCTCTACCGCTATTCATCGGTAGCATCCGTACGCAACCTCCTCATCGCGTACAAGGCACGGCAGTGTTTCTAACGGCCAGGGCCGATGCCGTTCCGCATGCGCTGCTGCACAACCTGCTGCATAACCAGGTTTTGCATGAGCAAGTGGTATTGCTGACAGTCGTGTCTGAAGACAGCCCTCGCGTGAGTGCTGATCGGCGGTTCGAGGTTGAGGCCTATGGTGAAGGGTTCTTCCGGGTCAGTCTGCACTTTGGTTTTATCGAGGAGCCCGATGTGCCCTTGGCGTTGAGTCTCTGTCACTTGACCGAACTGGACTTCAGTCCGATGCGCACGACCTATTTCCTCAGCCGGGAAACGGTGATCCCGACCAAGCGCATCGGTATGGTCCGTTGGCGAGAAAGCCTGTTCGCATTTTTGCTGAAAAACGCCAATAGCAATCTGAAGTACTTCAAATTGCCATTGAATCGGGTAATTGAACTGGGCACACAGGTTGAGATGTAAAGAGTCATCGAGTGGCCTTTTGGGTCTGCGGTCCTTTCGCGTCAATCTGCCGGCACCGATGGATGCAGAACATCGGTGCCGGCCTGCGCGCTACTTGACCGTTTCAACCTCATAATTCACATAGCCGAACTCGTTGCTGCGAGCCGCCACGTACTTGCCGTTCTGCTCGAACACCGTGGCCTCGAAAGGTGTGCCGCCGAGTGTTGTCACTAGATGCCCGTCCTTGATTTCATACTTGGCCGGTACGCCGAACTGACCGCCGTGCAGCATGTTCAGGTATTCCCCCTCGGCGGGCGCCTTGCCATCGACGCTGGCGACCAGGCGTTGGCCGTCGGTGCCATAGACGATTTCGAATGTCTGGCCGGTGACGGTATTGCGCACCTTGATGGTTTTGCCCACCACGAAGGTTTGCAACTGCTCGTTGGTCAGCGCTTTGGCGCCTTCGGTTTTCAGTTGATCGATGGTTTTGCCGCCAGCGACAGTCTTGCTGTCCTCGGCTGTCGGCGTGTACCAGATCGGTGAGGTCCACGCGCGCTCCTGGACGGTGGGCGAGACGTCGGCCGGTGGCGGTACTTGCAGCTTGGCCGCGTCATAGGTGCTCCAGCGCGGGGTCGGGATCTGTAGCGCGCGGGCGTAGTAGAACGCGTGCTGGGCCGGATCGAAGTCCGGATCGACCCAGACTTTTTTCAGCTCGGTGGCACCAATGGTATTGGTGTAGGTCGCCTTGGAAACATCGACGGTTGAGCCCACCGCAGGGACTTTGCCGGTGACCGGATCCGGTTGGCGATCACCGGCCCAGGCGACGTCGTAGACCTTCTCGAAGGTCTGGCCGTTTTTGGTCCAGCCCTTGATGATCTGGATTCGGTCGAGGTTGCCATCGTCGGCATCCTTGACTGCCCATACGACGAAGGACGGTGCCTGCTTACCCGGTTTTGCCGGCAAGTCGCCGCCCATGGGAACGCCCTTGGCGTAGGCGGCATGCACCCAGTCTTTTTCATTCCACAAACTGCTGTCGAAGCCCCAGCCACCAAACATGCGCACGGGGATGCGCACGCCGCTGGTGCCATAGACTTCTTTACGCTTCATGGCATCGAAGATCGATTCACGGGTGTTTTCTTCGGCCCAGACGCCGGCCAGGCCGGAGGTGCTGGTTTGCAAAGCGACCATGCCCGAGTTGTCTTTGCCAGAGAGGCGCGCGGCCGGGGTGCTGTCGGTAAATCCGTGGGAGCCGAAGTTGTTGCTCTGCAAATAGGGAATCACTCCGTTGTGCGAGTCGCTGGCACCGACTACGCCCATTTTATAGGGGTTGTACCCACGGGTTTCCTGCATGGCCATGCCATTTTGCCAAGCCTGCCTGATGTAGCTGCCATTGATTTTCGACGTACTGTTGTCGATGCCAAGCAGGAAACTCATGATTTCGTAGTTGGCAAATTCGTCGGTTGGCGACAGTTCGGGGTGGGTTTCGGAAGTGCCCTTGACCTGGTGAATTTCGGTGAGGGATTCATTGCGCATCCGCGCTTGCGCCCAGGCGGCATCAATGGGCCGGCCACGGTCATCGACGTCCACCGGAAACATCAGGCCGTTGCTGAGGTTGGCATTGTGGGAGATCGCCAGCACCTCGTTGCCTTTTTTGCGTTGATCGTCCATCCAGCCCCACAAATCCTCCGGTTTGTCCGAATCGAGGGCCGTGAAGGGCAAGTCCGGCACCTTCTTCGAGTCACGGAAAAACACATTGCGGTGCATGTTTTGATTGTTGGGGGCTGAGGTCCATTCATAGGCGACAAACGTGGTGAACTTGCCGGGCTTGTAGTACTTGTCGGCGATGGCGATGTTCTGCTGCCAGATGTTGCCGGCCACCTTCGGATCAATCAGTTCCTTGATGGGATTGTTCAAGCTGCCGGCGATCCATTTGAACACCCGGTTGAAATCTTCCGGAGTCTTGACCATCAGTTTTTGCGCGATGGGCAGTTTGCTGAAGTCAGACTTCGGATCGTTGGCCAGGGCGATCACGCCCACGTATTCCGAGTGATCGGTCACGCCATGGAAATCCAGCGGTCGGCCTTTGAGCTGCACTTCAAACCCCATCGGGTGCTTGACCGGCATGCCAAGCGAGTATTGGTAGGCTTGCTCGGGATCGACCTGATGGTTGCCGATCAGGTAGGCATCGATCGACCAGGAGCTGTGCGAGTGCGTCTGGCCAAAGTAAACCTCGCGGTCCGGATTGCCCTCTGCCAATGCCAATGAGCTGACAGTGAGCACGGCATAACCGAGCAGTGACGGCGCGGTGAGGTGTGTAGGGATTTTCATATTCCACGTCTCCGGAATACGGCAGTGACAGGGTGAAGTTCAGGCCCAGAAACTCGAGACTCGTTCGAAAAACCAGAAGGCCGCCAGGGTTCCCAAGCCGTAAGCCGCAACCGGTCTGGCATACAGCAGCGCGGACCGTGGCAGCCGACAACGCAGCAACAGCGCTCGCAGGCTCAGCACGGCGGCGACGAACATCAACTGACCGATCTCGACGCCGACATTGAAGGTGAACAGCGCCAGCGGCAGGTCGCGCTGGGGCAAGCCGATCTGCGCCAGCGCACCGGCAAACCCAAAGCCGTGCAACAGGCCAAAACAGAACGCCACCACCCATGGCCATTGGATGGTGAAGCTGACGTCGCCACGGTTCTTGCGGACGATTTCCACCGCCAGCAACAGGATGCTCAGGGCAATCGTCGCCTCCACAGGCGGGCAGGGAAGCTGCACCGCCCCCAATGCTGCGAGCGCCAGGGTAATGGAGTGGGCGAGGGTGAACGCGGTGATGGTCTTCACCAGCATCCAGCCATTACCCACCAGCAGCAGGAGACCGAAGACGAACAGCAAGTGATCGAAGCCCCCCAGGATGTGCTGGATGCCATGGACCAGAAACGCACCGGCCACCGAGAACATTCCCGGCGTGGCAGCGATTTCCATCCAGGGTTGCGCGGGGTGGACGAGGGTGGTGGTCAGGCTGCCGTCCAGGCGCGAGACACGCACCAGCACATCGGTGATGCTCGCTTGCAGGCCGATGAATTCAATACGTTGCCCGACCAGTCCTGCGGGGCCGGCATCAATGACCCGACGCTCGATCAGTGAATCGTTCAGTTCGCTTTCCACGGGCTCAACGACAGTACGCACACCTTCGGCAAACCGGAGCGCAATCGGCAACCGCATGCCTGAAAGCACAGGCGTGCGCCAGAGTACGTCATAGCGCCCGGCGGCCGTTTCGTTGAGTTCCAGGTAAGCGGGGCGCGACTCATGGGCGATGGCCGTTAGCCCCACGAACCAGAGCACCAACAGCAGCCATACCGTACACCGCATCACGGCTGCTCCTTGTGTGTGGCGGCAATCGCACCGGCGGAAGCAGGTACCATCAGCACGACCTCATAGCGTGCTTTCAGTGCATCGAAATTTGCGCGTTTCGATGCGCTGCGTTGTTCGGACAACCAATCGGACTTGACCTGCTGGGCCACTGCTTCGAAGGGCGGAGGAGGTGATTTGGCCAGCGCATCAATCCACACCAGGTGCCAGCCAAAACCCGACTCCACAGGCCCCACCCAGCTACCTGGCGTGTGCTTGAACAATGAAATGGCGAACGTTGAACCAAAGACCCGCGCCACCTGATCCTGGGATTGTTCTGAGTAGGCGTTTTTAAACATGAATGCATCGCCTTCACCACTGTTCTTGTCAGACAGCCCACTGAGTGCGGACTGAGCCTGCGCTTGCGCATCCGCACCACGTTTGTCCAAGGCGAAAAACAAATGATGGAAGGTCACAAGTGGCGGCGGAGCATATTGGTCCTGATGCTGGTTGTACCAGGCCTCAAGTACACCGGGTGCCGGCTCGCGAAGTGACGCTACATCTTCGGCGAGGAAATCCATTTTTTGCGCCAGTCGGCGGCGAATAATAGTGTCGTCTTTATCCAGGCCAAGTTTCAGTGCTTCGCGATAGAGGATTTCCTCTTTCACATATTCATCAATCAGGCCCTGCAACTGTTGCTCCGATGCGGGTCGTTGCCATCGCGCCAGCCAGGAAATCGCGATCCGCTGAATAACTTCTGGGGTGATTTCGATGCGTTGCGGATCTTGATCAAGGGTTGAGCGGTGTAAACCTCCGTACAGCACAAAGAGTGCAAAACCGGCGATTAGAAAGTGCAATAGCGGCTGGCGAATGCATCGCTTGATTAACGAAGGTCGAGATTCTTTTACTTCGCAGACGCTTAAATTCATCACTTATTGCCCCACGCTATACTGCGAGTGGTTTTCGCAGCAGAGTGGAGTATTGCTGCTGTACCGGAACTTTCCACCAAGACTAATCACGATAAGCACTAAGGCTTAGTAGCAATCGGATTAACCAATTCCCCAGGGCCGTCCAGTCTTGCACCTATACAGCCCGGGACGGAGCGCCCATGTGATGAAAGGACTGCTTGTTTTCGCCGCGATCATCGAGGCAGCCACTGGTGTGGCGCTCTTACTTGTCCCGTCGCTGGTCGGGCAACTTCTGCTTGGCATCGAACTGACGGGCGTCATCGTCCCCTTGGCCGGCATCACCCTCATCGCATTGGCCATCGCCTGCTGGCCCGGACCAGCAATGCTCGGGATGTTGATCTATAACGCAGCCGCTACGCTTTATCTCGCCTACGTTGGTATCTCAGGGGAATCGAGTGGGGCTTTATTGTGGCCAGTGGTCGTATTGCACGGGATCATGACGGTACTTTTGATTCGAGCAATGACAAGCCAGACGAGGAACTCACAGACGTAGTCAACGCCTGGCAATATGCGTTTTCAGGCGCCGGCAAATCCTGCGGTTTTAAGGGGCACGGTCATCTACTCCTTGTCGGTTGCAGTACTCCTGAAGATTCGAAGCCAGGGCAACAGTGCAACGACTGCTTTTGGTCGATTTCTGCCTGATGCAAAAGGCAAAAAAAGCCCGCTTAATGGCGGGCTTCGTAATCGGCTTTTCCTATAGCGCGTGATCCAGACTCTTGCGGAATTCGTCCTCCAGCTTTCGACAAACCTCTGCGATTACGCCTTTCCCGACTGCTGGGCCGGAGTAGCTGTCTACTTCCTCGCGGCATCGTTCGGCGGCATCTCGGGCCTGCATTCTTTCCTTGCCTTGCGATGTGTTGCTGACATAAAAACCAAAAGCCAGGTACAAGGTAATGGCGATTATGATTCCGGCGACGATCTTGCTGACCAGGCCAATTTTCTTTTCTGACGGCAGTGGCCACCCAGGTGGGATGCGTATTTTTTGCTTGAGGTCAGATTGGCAGTGTTTGCATAAAATGGCTTCAGTCATGATGACTTCCGCGCAATAGGGGCAACTCTTTTTTCCAGCCTCCACAGATGAAACTCCTTTTCCAAAACAAGATTCTATCATTGGGCCTGAGGGGCGAGGGGCGAGGGGCTGTTTTCCACTAAAAGATCTTCTGGGGGCGTAATGTCACACCAGCCTCAATCGCTCCCAGTAGGCCAGGCAAAACAAAATCCGATATTGAATGAGTGCTTCTGGCCGATTTCTGCCTGCCACGAAGGGCTGAAAACGACCTGAAGCGGACGGTCAGACTTCACTTGGGAAGCGCTGAACAAATATCCGATTCGTACCTCGTCGACGTTTTCCGCTTGATGTCTACATCCTGGTGGGCGAGCACTGCCATTTCAGGTCGGTTTGAGTCCTGGTTTCGCAAGTTGGCGGTGCATCGCCCGTGTTGCAGGCGGATTGATCCCTAAGCGTCGCACTAGCGACGATAGTAGCGGCGATCGTCCTCGTAGCGGTGCCGCATGGCCCGATCCTGGTGGCGCTCCCAATCACGACGGCGTTCTGCTTCTCGGCGGGCTTGCTCTCTGCGCCAGTTATCTCTACGCCAGTCGTCTCGGCGCCAATCGTCTCTACGATTGTGCCAACGGCCGTCATGCCAGTATCGGTCGTCATGGGCAAGCAACGGCCCTGGCTGCTTGCCGACCATGCTGGCCAAGGTCGGCCAAGGATTGCCGGCAGTCTGGGCCGGCACCTGAACGACTGCGACTTCAGGTGCGAAAACAGGGGTTGAGGTCTTCATCTGTGTTGCTGATGCCGAGCCCACTGCCGCGAACGCGAACAGGCCGAAGAGCACCATCCGTGGGTCATGGAATTTCATGAGCGAAGACAACCTCTGATTGACATTTTGACGTGTGATCATCTGGCTGCGGGAAGCAGGTGAGTTCGCGCTTACCGAGCGGATGTGCCTATTCACATAGACCGATAAATAGGGAAAAGTTCTAGGGGCCGCTGCTTAAATAACCAACAGCGTCAGTGTGCGGCCCCTTTGCGGTTTGCTATCTCGATGTCCGCTCCTGGCTGTGGATTCAAGCGGTCACAATGGACCGCAATCGACCCATTACAGGTTTTGTCGGGTGGATAACCCTCAAAGGGCGAGCATCGCGGGATGCGCTCGCCCAACCTGGCTATTGCACAGCAAGCAGGGAGTCTTCGATTTCCTGTGCGACAAGGCTTTGTATCCGCCACATATTTCGGTCCCGAATGCCATGCTCCTCGAGCATTGTCACAGTCCGGAACAGGTATTGGGCCGCCGAGCCCCAGTGCCCGGCTGCGCGAGCCAATACATGGGCAACCTTTTCCATGGGCAACTTTCCGGCATAGGCCATTCCGTCGCGTGCTGCGACAAAAGCTAATGCACGCACTATCCCGGACTCGGTTTTAACCGAAATCCAGCGCGGAACATTGGTTGGTGGGTTTGCGTCTATTTCCCGGACCATCAACAGTCCCAATTGCTTGAAATGGTCTTGCGTTGGAAGCCGGTATGCCAACCCGTTGCAGCTTCCGCCCCGGTCGAGGGCCAACATCAGGGCTGGCAACTCGCGTGTGCCGCGCCAGCGCGTCAGTTTGAGGCAGAACGATCGATGCCAGCCGAAGGCGGTGGCGCTGCGGCTCTCCAAAAAATCGAACTCCGGGTTCCAGATCAGTGAGCCATAAGCAAAGATCCAGAGCTCCTGCGGTTTGTATTCAAACAACAGTGCCTCCACCATCGCATCAAACTCTGCTTCGGTGTGTTCGGTCGTGCCCGGTTCGGGTCCGGGATCTGGCTCAAAACGCTCAACGCGAGCGACGAGTTCTGCAGTCAGGTTTCGTCCTTTAGCGGGTGTGGTTCTCAGGGGTGCCATACCGGCCCTCCCACCATGGGTAAAAATTGAACCTCCTGATCAGAGTTTTTTCAGGAAGCCCAGTAGCAACTCATTGACCTCGGTCGCGCGTTCTCGCTGTATCCAGTGGCCAGCACCTTCGAGAATATGACACCCGTGCAGGCCCGGCAGTGTCTGCGCAAAGGCTTCGATCTGCTGCGGGGCGCCCGGAAACTTCAGCACGGCGTCGCGGCTCCCGGCAATGAACATCGACGGCTGCCGGATAATGCAACCGCGCCAGGGTGCCAGCAGTGCCCATGAGCGCGTCATGTTGCGGTACCAGTTCAAGCCGCCGCGAAATCCGCTGCGGGTGAATTCGCGGGTGTAGTAGGCAATATCCGCAAGGCTTAGCCAGGCTGGCAGGGTTTCGGGCTCGATCATCCCCCCCAGGAAGCCCTGGCCCGGCTGCAGCCGGCCAAACACCGGACCATCGGGCCCGTCACCCGAGCCATTGAAGTAGATGCGCCGGATCGACGACTCGACGTCCCTTTCCAGCTCGGCCTCGGCCACACCCGGCGTCTGGAAATACTGGATGTAGAAGTCGCTGATACCCCGCGAGGCCAGCGCGCTCAGGAGCTCCACGCGCCCCGGTGGCGAGAAGGGAACGCTCATGCCGACCACTGCGCGGAACAGATCGGGCCGCATCAATGCTGCGCTCCAGGCCACCAGCGCGCCCCAGTCATGGCCGACGATCACGGCTTGCTGTTCGCCGAGTGAATTGACTAACTCCACCATGTCGCCCACCAGGTGGAGTGTGGTGTAGGCGTCGGGTTCGGCCGGCGCTTCGGTGCCGCCATAGCCACGCATGTCGGGCGCGACCGCTCTATAGCCGGCGGCCGCCAGCGCAGCAAGCTGGTGGCGCCACGAGTACCACAGCTCCGGGAATCCGTGGCATAGCAAGACCAACGGACCTGAGCCCTGAATGGCGACCTGCATGCGGATGCCGTTGATGTCGAGTATTTCGAGGTGTGGTTCGTTCATGTGTGCTTCCTGCAATTCAAGCGATGGACCCCAGCAACCGCGGCAGATTCGCCGCAGCCTGCTGCCTGCTGACAGAGAGGCGATGCAGCTGTGCCAGTTTCTCGGTGTCGGTTTCCTGCAGGCCCCTGACCACCGCCGTCAGAAAGTACAAACGCGACTGCCTGATCCAGCGGGCCAGGCCTTCATGTTCTCCCCAGCGTAGTTGGTTACCCAGGTAGACCGCCCACATTCTGATCCAGTCCGTGGGGACGTGAGGCGGGGGGACCATGGTGCAAAGCGCGTTCATTTGCGCTTGATCGTCCAGGTGGCTTTCCACATAAGCGATCAAGGCCGCGCTGAACAAGGGTTGGCAGGTGCTTACCATCAACAGGTTAATCTTGCCGCCGTCGAACACCTTCATTTCAGGCAGTGACGGGATGGCACTGGCGCTGCAGTCAATGTGCAGAGCACCCGGGCTCGTGGCGATGCTGCCGTGCTCGAGCACAATGCGCGTTGGCTCGATCACTCGCACCCGCCCCAGGCGCACAATGTTGTCGATGCGTCGAAGCTCACGTAATTCCGCCTGTGTGACGGTGGCGCAGCGGTAAGCAGTGGGTTCCACTGACTTGTCTATGCGCAGGAGCTGGCCCGTCGCCTCAAGCCTGGAGAACAGGTCCGGGATCGAGTCTGCGGTTGTGATGGCCTCAAATTGTGCCGTGAGGCCGCCGATTGTTCGTTCGAAGCTGTCGAGGCCAGGTTGCAGGTTGGCCCGGTCGATCAACCACGGGTCATTCGGCATGATCCAGCAGATTTTTTCGGGCGCAATACCGTTTTGCAAACACCACAGGCAAGCGTCGATCCCGGTCTTGCCCGATCCCACCACTACGTAGCCAGAGTGCGGGTGCCGGATCTTCGGCAGGTCGTTCAATGGCACGCATTCCACGCCGGGTTCCACCCTGTACCTGGGCGGGTGGGTCGAGGGAACTGCCGTCTGGGCATGGGTGGCGTCCACCACCTTTTTGTGCACCCGGACCTGATGGTGTGCGCCGCTGACCAGCGAGGTAAAGCGGTGGTCGTCAATGCGGTCGCCGGTGTAGTTGCACATGGGGAAGTAACGGACTCGACCTGACGGCAGAAACTGCTGATTCATCACCTGGTCGAAGTAGCTCACCACCTCGGCGCCGGAGGCTAGCTCATACAAGCCCTCGTTCAGTTGCGCCTGGTCTTTCGTTGCGCTGCCCAGTTCCCGTGAGTTGACGCCATAGAAGGCCGAGGGCTGGTGCAACCGGACGAACGGGTAGGCATCATTCCAGTGCCCGCCAGGTCGGTCGTGTCGATCCACCATCATGACGCGTGCATTCGTTTCCTTGAGTAGCGTATCGACGAAAGCCATGGCCGTCGCGCCAGCACCAATGATCAGGTAGTCGGTTTCGATCAGATTTTCGTCCATATGCTTGCGCCTTTCTGAAGGTTGCTCCTTCTCAAGTTCAGTAGATTAGCTACCTGTACCAAGCCCAATAGAACGAATGCTCCTCACTCAAATAACCGATGGAATTAATGGCTGCGGCCGCAGTGATCATTAGCGCCGGCGGGCATGCTATTGCAGTGAATTCGCGTGAGGGGCCTTCACGCATGACGATTTCCCGGTCCTACAGGCAGTACTGGCTGGTGGGCAGCACGTCGATCCTGTCGAAATCGATGAAGCGGCTGCAGCTGTCCATCATCGCGGCCAGGTTGCGCTGGAATTTCGCTTCGTCGCCCACCGCATCGAAAAAGGCCATGGGATCGGTCATGGCCGCTGGCGGAAAACATTCCTCGACTATGGCATCGATCCGTGGGGCGCCATGCGTCAGTGCCGACACCACCAGGTTTTGCACGTACTGGAAGTTGGCTTGCGTGTCCACGGCCACCGCCGTGTGATGGTTGCGCCAGATGTCCAGCCAGGCCTCGG
>RCUK01002014.1_pt1 | contig 11645 bp, 8 predicted proteins | sample 2166381 | NCBI WGS metagenome assembly RCUK01 (sample SAMN09932809, study PRJNA488358) | compost metagenome | isolation source: compost soil in an enriched community | place: Germany: Experimental Botanical Garden
CAACTGGATCATATATGTATCTACTCCTTAATGAAACGAACTCGCGTTCCCCTAATATTTTCCATTGTTTAGAGAATAGAAACAAGAGATATTTAAAATTAAACGCTTGTTAGTCCGCGTTTGAACCTCACTAGGGATTCATTTACACATTCGAAAAAGTAAGTCTAAGTTCAGTCGACGGTTTTTGAACGGTAAATTCCGCTATTGGAGGTATGGATTTAAATTCACAATAACTAAGGCGGTAGGAAAATACTTTTATTCACCATTCACGAGATAGAAATTGTACCGTTATTTTTAAGCTGCCAGATCCTAGTTTTCATATCTACTGTCCTTTATGAAAAATATTTATAAAGGAAAGACTCTATATATGCTAAAAGTTCCACATAGTCCCAGCATATAGAGGAGAACAATCATTTTATAGCTCTTGGTCATGACTTCTCTACATCACGAATCCAGGCTTCGTATTTATAATATACTTCCTCTTCTTCTTGTGTTAGGCATTCTGCCCAGAGTAGGAAGCCGACATAAGAGCCAAACTCGTTCTTATATTCCCAGCTGTTTGAACTTCCATGAAGATGCAACTCTAGGTAGCCGCCGTCACTACCTTACCGTTAGTGAAAAGTATTAATGACGGCATTTTCCTTCATAGAAATATACTTTATTATTAAGTAACTGGTTAAAAAGAGTATTAATATCACTATCACTGTTCCTATTTTGAGTTGACAAAATAAGAGGTGAGTTAATCAGAGCTAAATTTTTGGGATTAAAAAATTTTGACTTTTCTACTCCATTGTCATATTTCTGATAAATAAAATTTTTATATTCCTTATGTAATTTACTACGCTTGTCTTCATTTAATCTCAAGAAAAAATGGTATTTAAACAACCAAAGTTCATCTTCCCAACATAATGAATTCTCCAACTTTTTTTCAATGGACTCAAACAGAACACTATCAATGTTACTTTCAATACAAATAATTAATTCAAAAGCTAGAATTGAACTAAGGTCGTCCATACTACAAAGAATTTTCATTAACTGGTCAAATGAACAAACCTCATAATGACCTATAAAAACAAAAATACTTAATAAGGAATAAAGCTCTTGATGGTAGTTTAACTCTAAATATCTATCAATATTATTTTGTATCTGAGGAACCATATGTTTTAAGCTTCGCTTTAATAAATTGTTAATAGCATCTTCACTTAACACTTCAATAAACTCCAAGAAATATACCGACAAATGCGGAGTCATTAGTACCAAGTTAAAAAGTTGCTTAAATATATGGCTAGTAAAAGATTCTTCTGAAATGTGTGTATTTTCTACATTTGATTTTAATGATTTAAACATCAGCTTTAACGCACCTTTGTACCCCTCCCTTTCTTTATAAATTGCACTATCAATAAAATTATATATACGTTTAGTTTGATCATCTAAATTATCTATATTTAGAAAATAATCGAAAAAGAAGGCGGAATTATTATCTCCCTGAAATGGGAAGGTATCTATCTGAGTCTTTTCAGCTTTTATCTTTAAATTCAACTTATTTAATTCCAAATTTAATTCTTTGAAAAATTCTCCCTTTTCACTTTCGTCGTTGTAGGAAAACTCAAAATCATCAACATATCTAACATAGGAAAATTTCTTCATAATCTCATCTAGTTTACACATATATACTTCGGCAATTAAACGGGTAGCAAAACTCCCTGTTGGTAATCCATGTGTTTCTCCTTTTTGACATCGTTGAATTAAAGAATCTAACTCGTTATAATATAGATTTTTATCCCTTTTATTATCTTTAGCCTCCTTTTTCCCCACCAGAACCCATGGTATTGAGTGGGTATATACGCTTGGATAGAAATTTTGAATATCTGTCTTCAATATATGCTTTTTCCCAAACCTATTCTCTTCACGCTTTTGTTTACCAATAAAGAACGGTGAATGAAAGTACTTCGATAAGGATTGTTGATTCTGCGCAATAATTTCAAGATATGTGCTGCTGTGTTTATTTAAATGTTTACATAGAGAAATATATGAGTACAAGTTTGGTAGTTTATAAGTTCTTCTTTCGATCTCATTTTTATAAATTGATAGTTCAATTGGAGTTGTATCTATAAACGATTTAAAGTTCACTTTTTTTTCAATTTCATAAAATGCTTTTGCTAACTGTTCAGTATTAAATATTTTTTTATATACAAAATTCGAAAGAATATAATCCTCTTCATATTGTTTGGAATATTTAAAGTCAAAATATCCATGTTTTAGTAAGTAATCCATTGAGAAAAACTTAAGATTTTTAAAACTAAATAATAAACTTCTAAGTTTCATAGATCTTGTAGTCATGATATGTCCTCTTTTTTAATATGATGAACGACCGTACAGGATAGAAATTGATCCCTAATATCATTATATTACTTAGGTTAATTTAAACAATCACAACTTGTTGAAAGGAATGATTGTCAAAATCCTAAATAGTCATATCACCTTCCCTTCCCTCCGACCCTACAACCACAAGACTTTCTAGTATTTCTCCCACATTCGCTCAATTTCTTCGAGCATTAAAGCAGTGTTAAGAAACTGAGGAAAACCAGGGATTAGGGTAAGAAAAATGGGTCAAAAAGGTAATTAAAGTCGTGTTATCGACTGGTAAAAACAAGAGATAGAACCAAGGCTTACCGGAGCAAAATCGGATGGAATCATCGAGAAAAACAGGAGAAGAACACCGTCAGCCCTTGCCATTCCAGCATTTCTCCTATATCGCCGGAACAGGACATCACCCTTCCAAATGCTTTCCCCCTTAGCCCCTCAAATGAAAAGAGCCAAGGGAAACACAGGAATGGATACCTGAATTTCGCTCGGCTCGTGACACGACTTTTTTAGGCTTTAAGATTACTTTGTTTGCTATTTACACCATTCCTCACCAATAAACCCACCGATTCCACATGAACGGTATGCGGGAAGCTATCATGTTGTTTTACCTTCTCTTATAATCGCTTAAAGCCGCGTTGAATCAAGGTTCTTAGTCTCGCATTATACAATATTCTTTTGATTTATCATATTTTATTAGAATTTTTTGCGGCAGATTTACGGCAATGACGGCAATAGAGCTAGGCGAGTTTTTGAGCAAAACTAGCCTATATTTAGGGCATAAGGACGAACTGTAGTGCGCTATGACCCAGAAGTTAATATTATGTTCTAACCTCTACACTGACAGGATTCGTCGCCGCGTTATCTCTTGACAAACAATAAAATATAAGTGTTATCGTGCTGATTGAGCTATTCCCTTCGAAACATCACATTCACAATCTTTCATATGCGAACAACGGATGAGAAGGACACCTATACATTGAGATTATTATAAGAATCATCCATGCGTTTCGATTTAACAAAATTTGAAATAAATGAAATTATTCTTTTCTTTTCTTTCTTTTGATATTTATTAAAATGGTTTGATAAAAGGTAAAGTATTATATTCAGTTCAAATATCGTAAATTTCTCCATTTGATCGTTACTTAGTGAATACCAAAACTCCACAATATCAGTTCTATTTGACTTTATCTGTTCATCGATATCATACTTGCTCAAATCTAAATCTTCATTAGAATTAACTATTTCTTCGAAATCTTTTTCTGTGTATTTACTTTTCTTTATGTTTTGTTGCGACACATCTCTTTCGCTAACATCAATTTTATCAAAAAAATCTATCAATTCATCAAATAGCTTCTCATCTTCTGATAGCCCCAATAATCCACTGATTTTTTTATATTTTTTTAGAAGCTCAAGTGATTTATTTTCATTCATTTTTATGCCCCCATTGATTGTATCCTCGCAAGTATTTCCTTTGTCAACTCAAAATATTCATAAGAATTTGTAGCCGCTCCATTACCTATTGTTACTGAAACATCTTTCCGGTCCTTGATCTCGTTTGTTAATAGATGATAATTTAATCCTTTAATAGCATTTCGGTGATTGGTTGTATCTGTATTTCCCTTTCTCATTGTTTCGAAAACACCAATTAACTCTGGACTTTTACCGAAGACTAATTTAAAAATATCCGAATTAGGATTTTCATCTCCACAATAACGATCATAAATTTTCATTATCACTGATACATAATGTCGTACCCCTTTTACACTGAGGGGGTCCATAATTGTTGGAATAATAAAGTAATCTGAGTACAAGAAAGCACTTTGAGTTATAACATTATTGCTTGGAGGGCAATCGAAAAATATATAATCGTATTGATATTCGTCTTCTCCCAATGACAATATTTCTTCTATAAAATCTCTCAAAATCAATAAATTCTCCACATTTGTTCCAATGTCCATACTTATTTTATCAAGACCGCCATTTTTATAAAACAAAGTATTAGGAATAAAGCTAACTCCATTTGTTTTCTTGATTATCTTTTTTACATCCAACTTTATTTTTATATTGCCAACTTTTTTTGATTGCATATTAATGTCATATACATAATTGAGAGACTCAGGAGTATGTCCCAAGTCATCAAGCTGCCCTCCGTAAGAGTTCATGCATACCTCACTAAGTGAAGACTGTGGATCTAAATCGATTAATAATACTTTTTTCCCAAAATTCTTTGCCATCTCAACCGCAATATTGTATGTACTTGTTGTTTTACCGACTCCACCTTTATAGTTTCCAAAAAATATCTTTTTGCACATTTTCATATTACCCCTTATCGAAATTTCTAAAATAGAATTTCAAAATAAATCACACCAATAAATCTCATTTATTTGTAATAGATCAGGTAGGTTCAGTGCATTCGTGTAACAACCAGCCCTCGAATGGTGCATTTTGTGTTTAATTAAAAATGGGGGAGCTGTTTAAGCATCGAATGAGCTTTTTGAATAAAGAACTGGTAATTCCCAAACATAGTATTCATGTCCTCGGGTGATATTTTCTTTCCTGTTGGGTGTCCTGACTCATTCCTTACTTGCCTGATAATATCAAGGAAATTAAAGTTAAGTTTAGGATTTTCAAATCCAAAATTTTTGAAAAACTCTATATTACTTTCTACTCTTTTTTCAAACTCATCTAGACGTGTATAAGCACTTCTCGCATTAATAACATTCTTTTTGAAATTTTCAATTTCCTTCGGAGTTCCATTTCCATTTTCTAAATACTCTAAGTAGGAACTACATAATTGTAATAATAAAAATTCGGCTGCACATCCCAACATAGTAACAGCGGCGATCCGATTATTTCTCATAGCACATTCGCAAGCCTCATATATGTATACCTTTTCTATTTCGCTCATTTCAGAATTCATTGTCATGTGAATCAAATTTTGAAAAGTATGATGTTTATCTAAGTGTGTTGATTCACCTGAGCTTTCTTTTCTTGCAACCACTTTATTCATGGTTGTTCCTATCTTAATTCCAACAAAACCATATGCATCATCATCTACGTAAATCTCAGAGCAAAGGGTGCTTAACTTATTTCTAGCATCATAGGTATCCACGATTTTTTTGAATTTTACGGGAACTTTCAATTCGACGAAAGCACTTCTTTGATTTGGCACTTTACCGGAATACTTCCAATCGTGATGAATAACAATTTCAGATTGATTAATTATGTTATACAATTCTGTCTCATCATCTGCTTCTAAACAATCTAATAATGTTGAAAGAAATCGTTCTTCGTAAGAAGCATCTGTCATTTTCATATTACCTACCTTTTCTTAATTTATTCTCATTCTCCTAGTTATATAGAATCAAGAGCTTTCGCGTATTCAGAGATATCGAGGGCAGGGATAGTCCCTAACTTTTGTAAATCTATCAGCAACTTTAAAAAGAAAAAGATTAAAGTTTCCTGTTGTGAACTCTTTTCAAATTGTAGCGTTTCTCCATAAACTGCTCTGAATGAACCGGATTTTAAAGCGCAGCCAAAATCAAGCTGTTCTTCAACGTCTAACGAGCTCATTACATTTTCGAAGCTATCTCCAAAAGGCGGATTCCATGAACTTTCTAAGCATAATATCCCTGAGATAATTTTTGAATGTGCTTGGCGGCAGCACGCCCCCGGCATGATGAATTGGGGCAGATGTTCTAATTAATTGTCTCACACTTTTAGTTTTCTGCCCTGCATACTCAATGTAGTTTTTATTCAGTTCAGGCTTTACCTCAAATATCGCATATACACTCTCGGCAGGGATATAAACAGCACCATCTTGGTTAAAAACAAATGGGGTGTATTGCTGGTCGTATATGACAAAATCAATTTGATCACTAATGTTATTTTGTGAATCGATAAGAAATGCCTTGTCCACTTGATATCTGTTTGGCAGATATACTTTCAGCCATTTTATCCAATTGATTTCGAAAGAATCGCCTTTTGTAGTCGGATGTGTCAATATATTACGATTCGCAGCTAATTGAGAGATCATTTGATTTTGTAATTCATAAAAAATTGACCTTAAATCGGGCATATTTAATCACCTACCAAATAATTTCACTCCAATATTTTTTGCTTAATGCTTGTTCAGCAAGCTTAACAATTTTTGATTTTTCACTTTTATTTAAATCGTCAGAGATTATGTTGTTCGTGTTCGAAGGATCTACGATTCGTTTTTCTAAGAAATCATCTCTCAGATATTGAAATACCTTCCAAACATTCGAGGAACATTGATTTTTATTCAAGTGTTTCAAGGCTTCCAAAACAGATAACTCAAGATAAATTGATGGAAAATCTATATTATTGAGCTGCCTCCATATCTTGATAGCGCGAATTTCATCACATCTACCTGATTCACTTACAATATTTATATGGTTTTTTACATTGGTTTGAGTCCAAGTCCCGGTTTTGTTTTTGTACAGATTATGATAGTTCGTATTTCCTTTTTGCTTTTTCCCTGGGACAAGGTCGATATCAAGCCCATTATATTTAATACCTATAGAAACGTTTTGTTTCCGTGCAGGAATTTTATTTTTATAATTATCATGAAGCGAGTCAAAAATATGCTGTAAAGTATAGGGGGTATCTGACTTGAGAGAAATGAACAAATCTAAATCAGCGCTTCCCTTTACACCAGTACCCTTGGCATATGAGCCAGAAAAATGAACCTCATTTAAAAAATCCCCAGCCCAACTTTTAATCGAATTATAAATTAAGTTTGCTGTCTGATGGGCAGGAGAGCTTACACCAGTTTGCTGCTGATATTTTCGAACAATTGATAAAACGTAATTATCAGCGGTCATTCAGTGCTTTGCTCCTTTGTTAATTCAAATGATTTGGTTATCTTAATATAATTCTTTACTTTCAGCAGCAATAGAATGATTGTAGTAGTTTGTTTTCGATTCATACAAATTGTATTTCATCTGCAATTCGGCTTGCTTAATCACAAGCTCTGTAGCCTCTGGAATTTCATCCGGTGGATACTTGTACTGCTTCAGCAGACGCTTTATCAATGAGCGCATATTGGCTTTTGCGTCGTTACGTTTGTACCAATCAGGAGTTTTATTCTCAGCAATTAACTGAAGCAGTTTCTTTGCCATTTCCCGAAGGATGTCGGATTGATAATGCACTTTTACCAACTCCGGTTTTGCAAGCGCATCATAGAATGCTTGTTCTTCAGGGGATAATTGTAAATCTACTCCTTCATTAATTGCCGATTCAATTTCTTTAGCAATATCAATCATCTGAGTGATCAGAACGTCGATATCTTCAGCTTGATTGTACCGCTCAACGATGTTTTTAAGTTTCTCTGAGAAAAAACCAGAACGAACAATATTCGTTTGCTCGAACCACTTGATTTTATCGTCGATTAATTTCTTCAAAATCGTAGCGGCTACATTTTTTCGTTTCATTGCCATAATTTTTTGCAAATTCTCAACGGAAAGAAGGCTTTTTTCCTTCTTGGCGGAAATTGAAATAACTTCATCTCCGTCTTTAATAATCGCTTGTTCGATCATAGCGGTTATTTTCTTCTTGAACGCCTCTACATCCGGCATTCCGTCACGTTCGACTTTAACGATAAATGACTTCACTGCCATGAAGAAGCTGACTTGCACCCGAACTGGAAAATCCAATGCTGTGGCACAGATGTTATAAGCGCTCTGTAGCCTTGCCACATGCTTTAGGAATACTTCCTTCGCGCGTTCTTTCAACACATGTTCAACGCCGTCTTGAATAAGTTCGAAGCGCTCTTTGGGCGTTGCATTCATGTATTTGCTGAAATCGAAACCGTGGAACATGCCTTCCAATATTTCAACTTCCGTCATGAGAATTTCTTTGGCTTTCTCAATCTCGGGAATGCTGTTTTTATCGCGACTTGTGTAGGTATTGAGCGCTTCCTTCAAATATTTGCTGAGCCCAATATAATCAACGATTAATCCGGCTTGCTTGTTCTTATACACCCGATTAACTCGGGCAACGGCTTGCATGAGATTATGTTCCTTCATGATTTTATCAATGTACATCGTGTCGAGGCAGGGAACATCGAAGCCGGTTAACCACATATCGACTACGATAGCAATCTTGAGCGAGCTATTCTCATCCTTAAACTGATTGGCAAGTGTCTGTCGATGCTGCTTGTTTCCTACGATATCTCGTATTTCTTGCTCATCTTTGTTGCTGTCAGTCATTACAAGCCCAATTTTGTCTGCCAGTTCAGGGGATTTTTCCTTGATAAGCTGATACATGCGATAGGCAATTTTGCGGGAGTAAGCAACAATCATTGCCTTTCCTTTTAACATGTCTTTACGGATGTCATAGTGGGCTAGAATATCGTCAACGACTAGATTAAGCCTATCCTCATCACCGATGACTGCTTCCATCGTAACTAGGTCTTTCTTCAGCTTCTCAATTTTTTCAGGAGTAAGCCCCTTCGCTTCAATGCTTGCAACTTCTTTATCGATTTGGTCGAGTATACCTTCATCCAAGTGTACTTTTGCAAGACGATTCTCATAATGCAAATCAACGGTAGCTCCATCCAGCTTAGCCTGAGTCATATCATATACGTCAATAAGTTCGCCAAAGACACCGATTGTTGATTTATCATGTGAATCAATCGGCGTACCGGTGAATCCAATGAATGTCGCGTTTGGCAGCGCATCGCGCAAATATTTGGCATACCCATAAACGAGCTCGGCTTCGAGTGTCTTTTTATCAATTTTAATATCTGGATCAATTCCATATTGTGAACGGTGCGCTTCGTCAGCAATAACGATAATATCAGAACGCTTCGAGAGTAGCCCTGTCTCTTCCGTAAACTTTTGGATAGTCGTAAAGATAATGCCGCCGATAGAACGATGTTCAAGCAGTTCTATCAGATGATCTCTGGATTCCGCGCGAACTGGAGCTTGACGGAGGAAATCCGCCGCGCTGTTGAATGTGCCATGTATTTGCTCGTCGAGATCGTTGCGGTCTGTTACTACAACTATGGTTGGGTTATTCAAACGAGCAATTAGACCAGCAGATAAGAATACCATTGAAAATGACTTACCAGAACCTTGTGTATGCCATACGACACCGCCACGTTTGTCGCCATCCACAGCACGAACGACACTATCAATAGCTTTATTCATACCAAAGTATTGATGATAGCCAGAAATGATTTTTGCTTTACCACCTGCAAAGAAACTAAAGTTATGGATAATATCCAACAACTGTTCCTTGTTCAGTAGACCTTTAAGCAATGTGCCAATTTGAGCGATATGAGGCTCATCTACGATTGGAGAGTGCCGAGCCACCTGCTTCCATTGCATATAACGGTCATAATCTGCCGAAATGGAGCCGAAACGGGCATTCACGCCATCGCTAATAATGCTAAAGGCATTGTAATGAAATAGAGGTTTGATGACATCCTGGTACGTCTTAATTTGTAAATAGCCGTCGTGAATCGTCGCATCCTCGCGTACTGCCGATTTCAATTCGATAACGACGAGTGGTAATCCGTTTACGAACACAACGACATCTGGACGTTTCTCAGCTTTATGGATGACCGTAAATTGATTGATTGCCTTGTAGTTGTTGTTGTTCGGACGCTCGAAATCAATAACACGGACGATACGGGAAGGAACGTCCTCCCCATATACCTCAATCTTCACACCTTCAATGAGATAGCGGTGAAATAACTGATTGGCTCCGATCAGACTGGCGTCGTCGATATATTGAAGCTTACGAAGCGCTGCTTCGATCACTTCTTCCGAGAGCGTTGAGTTCAGCGCGTACAGCGCTTCACGTAAATCGTCTTCCAACACTACCGTATGGAAGTCTCTTGTAAGATCGTAGCCGTTCTGAACTTTATAGTTAAGATCATCTTGTAGCAATTCTAGAACGACCGATTCAAGGCTTTCTTCCGTAAACATAGTCTCACCGCCAATCGGTTATAGTTCGATCTCGGACACGTCGATTTCTCCGGACATGAGTTTGGGGAGAAGGGTGTCACGAAGTTTGGATAAATAATTATTTTGTTTATTGTTTCTTCTTATTTTTATAAATAATGATTTAAGATGTTCAGTCAATTGATTCATATCTGTCTCTGGTCCAATTGCAAGACTCATTGAATCAAAAGTCTGAAAAGTTATTTGTGGAAATGTTCCGGAACGAGATTCAGCAACCATTTGCAAATAATTGATATTATCCTGATTGGTTAAATAAAAGTAAATTAATACAGGATCAACGTAACTTGTGGTCCTAAGTACCATCAGTTTTGTAGATACAACGTACTCATCTGCATCAAAATCAATATAAGCGAATCTTTTATTAGCGGGTCTAATCTCACTATACAAAATGTCGTTCTTCATAATACTTTTTTTTGCCTGTCCAGGTAAGCTCATTACTGGTGAATAATTGTTATGAAGAACTTCACCTTCAAGAATATCTGAAGTGTTCAAGAAAATAATTTCTTCATTTTTAAACTTATACGTCTTGGAAACCGACTCAATTAAATCTGAGATGTTATGAATATTCCATCCAACTGGAATTTCTTTTCCTAATTCTTCACACCATTCCATCTCGCCGCCGCTCGATTTATAAGGCTCATCATTTCCATTCGGAAACTCAAAATCAACGAACCATTGCTTAAAGAGAGCTTGTGCCATTTGTTCGAGAACTTTGTTCATTCGGTTATTGAGTGCGATCTTATCGTCCAAAGAGGATAATATTGTTACAATCCTCTTCTGAATTGGCAAATTCGGAATATTGAGAGACACTCGTTTAAAGTTTTTTAGAACCATTCTGGGAATCGCTGATCCAGAACCATAATTGCTTCTAATATAATTTTTAGTTCGGGCATCACTTAACACATAATATAAATACTCAGACATTATTTTTGTTTTATCTGGTCTTAATATAGCAATTGAAGAAAGAATCACAACTTCTTCTTGTTGGTTAAAAACAAATACATCATCAAGGTATTTAGCACCGTCTTTACCTACAAGAACATCACCCACCAAGGGCTTACATCCATTCTTAACTAATTTTTGATAATCATCTTCCGAGATCATTCTACATTCTTCAAAATTAAACTTATATTTATCCATATCCTTTACAGAAGCCATATAAAAACCCTGTTGAACGCTAGGGGGGCTAGAATGGGAACCATCAGTAATCACACTGCATACATCCTCTAAAAGAACATCATTCCATTCTTTAGAACTCATACCCAATAGCCCACAGACTTTTCT
>RCUK01002016.1_pt1 | contig 11642 bp, 11 predicted proteins | sample 2166381 | NCBI WGS metagenome assembly RCUK01 (sample SAMN09932809, study PRJNA488358) | compost metagenome | isolation source: compost soil in an enriched community | place: Germany: Experimental Botanical Garden
GACACTGCCTACTGGGCAGCATAATGGCCATACCTGCTGGCCATGGATTCAATCGCCCGGCCCGCTTGGTTCCATTCTTTGCGACACAGCTTTGCACGAGCATCATTGAGGTAATTGGCTCGAACCAAGTGCTCTTTGAACGCGGGGCTGCGACCGATGACCATGCACGCAAAGTTTGCAAGCCGCTGCTCAGAGGACTCATGTTCGTCCGCATAGGAGTGAGCAGGAGTCGCGAGCACTTGAAAAACCGAAAAAACGCCCCAGACTGCGTCACTCACTTCGTCATCGTTTCTCGACGCCGCCAACTGCACGTAGTAGGCAAAAGCATCTGCCGACGTCTCCTCTCTTCCCAGCAAGCCCTCGTTCTCCTGGAGTTTGAAAATCGAGTGGCCGATTTCGTGAAGGACGACATACCTGATTGCCGCAGCCAACCGACGACCTTCCGCCTCCGCCGTGGATGGGTCCTGTGCCGACACCCTGGTCTGGTGAGCTTGGGCCAGCGTGCCGATCAGCTCGTAGCAGACAACTACGGCGTCCCGGCCCGCGAGGTAAAAGGCATTTATCTGCCCACCGCAAAACTGCGCGGAGAGGCGAAGGTCTGGCGAAATATGCGTGGCAGCGCGCGCCAACGCTAATGTGTCTTCTAGAAGGCGGCGGGACTGTAGCCAAGCGGTGAGCGGCTCGTAAGCGGATGGGGCGGCACCGTATGTCACGCCCTTGGAAACGCTTTCCAGGCGCGAATATATGTCGGCAAGGGAGCCCTGTAATGCGAGGCTTGTCGGTTGACCCGAAGCCAAGTCTCGAATACGGGCTTGATAGGCATCTCTCAGACAGTCGAGCGACGCGCAGGCGTTTCGCACGTAGCGTAGCCAGTCCCTCTGCGACTGCCTGAGCGCTTGTTTATCCGCAGCCGACTTATAGAGTTGCCAATAAGTGTCGGACATGGACTTATCAAGAGCTGACACCTGCGGATCGAAGCAGATCATCTTTTCAGTTTGCGTACCTGCCTGGTCGCATGGAAATGACGCACCGGAAACAACCGGGGTGTACAGCAAACCACCAAATATCGTCGCCAAGCATACCGCCCACACACGTACCAGAAAATGGAACCTACAAATCATGAAAAATATCCCCAAACCAAAGACACTAATCTGATTCCTGGTCGCAGCAGTTCTGCCGCACAGGTCGGTGTAAGCAGACCCCACGTCTGATGAATTTCCCCTCGTTCCGAGGCCTGCCTATCCGGACCGCTTCCGGGCTGCGCGGAAATCTCGAAAAGAGCGAGTGGGCCTGCCAAAGGAATGTAACAAAGCAGAAACGGAGGGATAAGCGCAAATAGCGTAGGAAAAGACCCTTTCCTACAGATATCTGGGTTATTCGATAAGCATCCAGACAGATGCTTATCTTGCTGCTAACACGCCTCCAAGATGGGGCTCGCCCAGGAGGAACTCTTCGTCGAGCGGCCCAGGCTAAGCGCGTACACCAACCTTCACGGTTCGTGGGAAGTTTGGAATTTCATTGGAAACGCCAAAATCAAAAAAAAAGGCACTTCGCTTTCGCGAAGTGCCTTTTTCTTTACTAAATTCTTTGGGGTGGCTGATGGGGCTCGAACCCACGACAACTGGAATCACAATCCAGGACTCTACCAACTGAGCTACAGCCACCTCTGGGTACTACTTCAGTAGCACTTTTCAGCACCACTTTTTTCTCCCCCGCCGCGCTTCAAACTGAAGCTCAGCAACGAAGAGGCCGAACTATAGCATATTTTTTGGGGCCGTCAAAAGCCCCTTGTTTTCCTCCCCATTGCCAACGCCACACACCTTGCTATCCTTCCGCATGGCTCAACCCTGGAGGCCGACTTTTACGTCATCGCTATGGATCGCATACACGCAATTTTGATCGATTACTGGCCCCATCTGGTGTTTGCCGTCAGCATCGTGGCGGGGACGGGCGCGGCGGTGCATGCCGCGATGACCAAGCAGGACGTCCGGGCGGCCATCGGCTGGGTGGGGGTGGCGCTGTTTTCGCCGTTGTTTGGTGCCCTGTTCTATTTCGTGGCGGGGATCAACCGGATTCGCAAGACGCGGGTATCGCAACTGCGTGACGAAACCATGGTGGTGGACGCCGAACAGGTCGACACCTTGCCCGTGGATGTGGCGGCGGTATCCGGCCCGCAGTTCGCCTCGCTGAAGATACTGGGCGACCGCGTCAGCCGGTTCCGGCTGTTGGGCGGCAATGCGGTGCGGCCCCTGGCGGGCGGCGATGAAGCGTATCCGGCCATGATGCAAGCCATCCGCGACGCGCAGCACGCCATCGCGATGCAAAGCTACATTTTCGACAACGACGAGATCGGCCGCGAAATGGCGCAGGCGCTGATCGAGGCGCAGGCGCGGGGCGTGCAGGTGCGGGTGTTGATCGACGCCATCGGTTCCAAGTATTCGCGCCCGCCCATCGTGCGCACGTTGGCGCGAGGCGGCGTGCCGGTGGCGCGCTTCATGACGAATCCGCTGGGCGTGTTGCGCATGCCTTACGCCAACCTGCGCAGCCACCGCAAGGTGCTGGTGATAGACGGGCGCGTGGGCTTTACCGGCGGCATGAACGTGCGGGCGGCCTTTGTGACCGCGCTGGCGGGCGATGCCGTCAATCACGACACCCACTTCCGCGTGGAAGGGCCCATCGTGACGCAACTGATGTCGGTGTTTGCGCACGATTGGAATTTCACGACGCATGAATCGTTGCCGGCGCGCCCCTGGTTCGATCCGCACGCGCTGCCACCCACCGGCAACGTGCCGATGCGCTGCGTGCCCTCGGGGCCGGACCGTGCGCTGGGCAGTTCGCACAACATTTTGCTGGGTGCGCTGGCCGTGGCGCAGCGCCACGTGCGCATTCAGTCGCCCTATTTTCTGCCCGACCAGACGCTGATCGGCGCGCTGGCCACCGCCGCGCGGCGCGGTATTCAGGTGGATATCGTCATCCCCAACAAGAACAACCTGCGGCTGGTGGACTACGCCATGTCGGCGCAACTGGACCAGGTGGTGCGCACGGGCTGCCGCGTGTGGCGCGCGCTGGGCACGTTTGATCATTCCAAGCTGATGACGGTGGACGACGCCTGGGCCTACGTGGGGTCCTCGAACCTGGACCCGCGCAGCCTGCGCTTGAATTTTGAGCTGGACAGCGAGATCTATGACCCTGCCGTGGCGCGCTGGATTGGCAACCGGATCGACGGGCTGATCGCGAATTCCAAAGCGGAGACCTTGGAAACCCTGGCCGGCACGCCATTCGCCAAGCGGCTGCGCAACAAGGTCATCTGGCTGGCCACGCCGTATCTGTGACGCATCAAGAACGGCAACGGTAATCTGGCAAGATGCGCTACGAACTCACCGACCTCCGCCTTTTCCTTGCCATCGCCGAGGCGCAAAGCTTGTCGGGCGGCGCCAATACGGTCCACCTGACCGCCTCGTCCGCCAGCTACCGGCTGAAGAACCTGGAGTTGGCGATGGGCGTGCCGCTGTTCAAGCGCGAGGCGCGCGGCATGGAGCTGACGACGGAAGGCGCGTTTGTGCTCAAGCATGTGCGCTCGCTGCTGGCCGGCGTGGAGCGCATGCATGGTGAAGTCAGCGGCTTTGCCAGCGGGCTGAAAGGCAGCGTCAAGCTGTTCGCCAACAGCAGTTCGTTGAACGGGTTCATCGTGCCCAGCCTGAGCCGCTTTCTGTCGGCCAACCCCAATGTGAACATCCTGCTGGAAGAGCGCTCCAGCAACACGATCGAGGCTGCCATCGCGGGGCAGGAAGCGGATATCGGCATCTTCGCCGGCCATGCCGAATCCGCCGGGGTGCAGGCCATCCGCTATGCGATCGATGAACTGATCATCGCGGCGCCGCTGAATCATCCGGTGGTGCAGCATTCACCGGTTCGCTTCCCGGCAGTGCTGGACCTGGATTTCGTGTGCATGAGCCGCGCCAGCAGCAACTACATCTTTTTGCGCGACATGGCCAAGCTGGCGGGCAAGACGCCCAAGGTGCGCATCCACGTGCACACCTTCGACGCCGTGCTGGCGATGGTTCAGGCCGGCGTGGGCGTGTCGCTGGTGCCGCGCAGCGTTGCCGCCAACGCGCTGCGTGAACAGCGCATCGCGGCGGTAGCCATCAGCGAACCGTGGGCGCTGCGTGAGTTGACGCTGGTGACGCAAGCCGACGGGCCGCTGTCACCGTTCGTGGAGCAGGTGGCCGAGTACCTGCTGGACGACCCGATCGTTGCCGCGACGCGCGGCTCGGATGGATCGCCCCCTCTTTGATCGACGCCTGATCAGCCCTTGATCAGCCCTTCCCGCCGCGCTTGCTGGCCAGGAATTCGTTCATGAACTTCTGTGGTTCGCCGGTATTGAAGGCCGCGCCGAATTCCGCGACGCTGTCTTCAATCGCCGCGTCCACCGACATCGTTTCCCAGCGGCGCAGCAACTTCTTCTGCTGACGCAACGCCGCGGGCCCCAACGCCGCGAAGCCTTGCGCCAGCTTGTTCACCTCGTCGTCCAACCGCGCTGACGGCACGGCGGCATTCACCAGCCCCCAGTCCTGCGCGCGACGCGCGTCAATCAGTTCCCCTGTCAGAAGCAGCCACGCGCTGTTGGCCGCGCCGATCAACCTTGGCATCAGCGCCGCATGGATCACCGACGGGATGCCGACCTTGACCTCGGGCATGCCGAACTTGGCGTCGTCGGCGCAGATGCGCAGGTCGCACGCCAAGGCGAATTCCAGCCCGCCGCCCAGGCACCAGCCGGGGATGCGGGCAATCACCGGTACAGGAAAATGCCGGACGGCGTTGCACAGGTCACGCAAGTTCGAGATGAAGCGCTGGGCGCTGGCTTCGTCCAGCGCGGCCATTTCGGCGATGTCCGCACCGGCCACGAAGGCGCGGTCGCCGGCGCCGCGCAGCACCAGCACTCGCACCGATTCGTCGTCGCGCAAGTGCGTGAGCGCTTGGCGCAGGCCATTGATGACGGGCGTGCTCAAGATGTTCAGCACCCCGGCGTCCTGCATGGTCAGGGTGGCGATGCCGGCCGCGTCGATCTGAACGCCGGCGTGGGGAAAGGACAGATTATTGGTGTTCACGAGTGCTCCTCTTACTGCATTTTTTCGAATTTAATGTCTTCGACCACCGACTTCCAGTGGCTGTTCGACTGCGCGATCAACGCGCCGAACTCTTCGCGCGACATTGGGCTGGGCACCGCACCCTGCCGTTCGATGGCGTCCACCGTGGCCGGGTCCACCAAGGCCTGGCGCACGGCCGCGTTCAGCTTGTCTAGCACCGGCGCGGGCGTGCCGGCCGGCGCGGCCAGCCCGAACCACGACGGGTTGTTCATGGCGGGCAGCCCGGCCTCGGCATAGGTGGGCACGTCCGGCAGCACCTTCAGCCGTTGCTTGGCCGCCACCGCCAAGGGCCGGATGCGCTGCGCCTGGATCAAGGGATAGGACGATGGAATATTGTCGAACACCACCTGCACCTGTCCGGCAACCAGGTCATTCAGCGCGGGCCCCAGGCCTTTGTAGGGAACGTGCAGCATGCGCGTGCCGGTGGTCTTCATGAACAGTTCGCCATTCATGTGGCTCAAGCCGCCATTGCCGGAAGAGCCGAAGGCGTATTTGTTGGGATCGGCCTTCAGCATCGCGAGAAACCCCGCCAGGTCCGGCGCGGGCAACGCCGGGTTCACCACCAGCACGTTGGGCACGTCGGCCAGGTTGCTGATGGGGGCAAAGTCGCGGACGGGGTCGTAGGCGCTCTTGGCATAGACGTTGGGATTGACGGCATGCGAGCTTTCCACCGCCATCACCAAGGTGTACCCGTCGGCGGGCTGCTTGGCGGCGTAGGCCGACCCAATGCTGCCGCCCGCGCCCGGCTTGTTTTCGATGATGACCGACTGGCCCAACTGCGCGCCCAGCTTGTTGCCGACGACGCGCGCGATGATGTCGGTGGTGCCGCCCACGGCATACGGCACGACAAGACGGATGGGCTTGTCGGGATACTCGGCGGCGGCAAGGCCAGGGGCGATCAGGCACGCCAGCAGAACCGCAAGCGGCAATTTTTTAATGGATGTCATTGTTGTCTCCTCGGGGTAGTTCAAATCGTGGCCGGACTGCCCAGCACGGCGTCGGTGTGTTCGCCCAGCAGCGGCGGCGCCGCCCCCAGCGCATCGGCCGGCGTGCCGGCCAACAGCGGGTTGCGCACCAGCCGCATGTCGCCCAGCACGGGGTGGGTAGCGGTCTGGACCAGTTGCCGATGCAGGACTTGCGGATGCGTGTAGACCTCGTCCAGCGTGTGGATCGGCCCCCATGGCACGCCCGCGCCGTCGAACGCATCCATCCAGTGCCGGCGCGGCGCGGTCGCCAAGGCCTGCGCGACCAGCGCGCGCAAGCAGTCCATGTGGGACAGGCGCGCGCTGTTGGTCGCGTAGCGCGCATCAAGCGCCCATTCGGGATGCCCGGCCACGGTGCAAAAGCGTGCGAACTGGGCGTCGTTGCCAATCGCCAGGATCAAATGGCCATCGGCGCACGCGAACACTTCATAGGGCGCGCAGTTGGGGTGGGCGTTGCCGCTGCGCTTGGGCGCCACGCCGGACACCAGGTAGTTGGCGCCCTGGTTGGCGTTTAGCGCCACGGCCACATCCAGCAGGCAGATATCCAATGGCATGCCCTGCCCCGTCTGATCGCGTTGACGCAAGGCTGCCAACACGGCGGACGTGGCGTACATGCCCGTCATCAGGTCGACCACGGCGACCCCGGTGCGCAACGGGCCGGCGCCGGGCGTGCCATCCGGCTGGCCGGTGTAGCTCATCAGCCCGCCCATGCCCTGGAACACGTAGTCATAGCCGGGCTTGTCGGCCATGGGGCCGGACTGGCCGTAGCCGGTAATGGACAGGTAGATCAGGCGCGGGTTGATGCGTGCAAGCGACGCATAATCCAAACCGTATTTGCGCAGCCCGCCGGCTTTGTAGTTTTCGACCAGGATGTCGGCCTGCGCAACCAATTCACGCACGCGCGCCGCGCCCGCTTCCGAGGCGAAGTCGATGGCAACCGATTGCTTGCCCCGGTTGCACGCCATGAAATAGGCGGACATGGCCGCGCCGCCGTCGTCGGATCGCAGGTCGGGCGGGCCCCAGCCGCGCGTATCGTCGCCGCGCGCCGGGTGTTCGACCTTGATGACCTCGGCGCCAAGATCGGCCAGGTTCTGGGTGCACCAGGGGCCGGCAAGAATGCGCGACAAGTCCACGACTTTGATGCCGCGCAAGGCGTTGTGAAGCATAGCGTCTCCGTTTCAACTGCTTGCGGAGAAGTATGTTCGCGCCCTCAAACCCTGAGAAGTTGAATGTTTCGAACGCTGCGTTCGTGGCGTTTCAAAGCTGCGCCATCAACCGTCGGACGCGGGCGTGGGCGCCGGGCGCACGGCGAATACCGCATTGGCCTTGAGCATGACGCGCCCTTCTACCTGCAAGAGGCAATTGGCGTAGATCAAGCGCCTGCCTTGTTTGTCGATACGAACGTGCGCTTGCAGCCAGTCGCCCGGCTTGACCGCGTTCAGGTATTCCACCGACATCTGCACCGTCACGACGGACACCTGCAACTGCTGGGCAATGGTGTGCCCCAGGGCGCTATCGGCCAGCGTGGCAAGCAGGCCGCCATGCGCCATGCCGTGCATGTTCGTATGCGCCTCGTTCACGCGCAGGGCCAGCACGCTGTCGGCATCGCGCCGGTACAGGGTGCCCAGGTCGGCCAGATGCGTCATGAACCGGCTGCTGGGGCGCCACAGTGCAAAACCCTCGGGGATGGAATCAATCATGGTGTGGAATCGTAAGCGCTGGAATGAGATGGCTGAAAGTAATCTAAGAGTAAGATTTACGCCACAACACACCTACACATGGCAGGAGCAGTGGAAGATGGCGAAAGTCGGCATGGTTGGAATCGGCCTCATGGGCCACGGCATTGCAAGCAATCTGGTCAAGCATGGTCATACGCTGACCGTGCTTGAGCATCCGGGCAATCAGCCCCTGGATGCGCTGAAAGCCGCTGGCGCGACCAGCGTGGAAAGCGGCGCCGCGCTGGCGGCCCAATCGGATGTGATCATTCTGTGCGTGACCGGCAGCCCGCAGGTGGAAGCCGTGCTGCTGTCCGAAGGCGGCGTGCTGCAAGGCCTGCGCGCGGGCACCGTGATCATCGACTGTTCGACGGCCATCCCGTCGTCCACCGTGAAAGTGGCCCAAGCCGTGACCGATTCCGGCGGCCGCTTCCTGGACGCGCCGATGACGCGCACGCCCAAGGAAGCCGCCGAAGGCCGCCTGAATTTGCTGGTGGGTGGCGACGCGGCGCTGTTCGAAGAGTGCAAGCCCATCCTGGCCTGCTTTGCCGAAAACATCACGCACGCCGGCCCCATTGGCGCCGGGCATCGCATGAAGCTGCTGCACAACTATGTGTCGCTGGGGGTGGTTGCCCTGCTGTCGGAAGCGGCGGCGTGCGCACTGCGTTCGGACATCGACCCGGCGGTGTTCGCCGAAGTCTTGAGCAAGGGCGGCGGTGGCGGCGTGGCGTTGGAACGCATCAAGCCGTATCTGCTGGAGCAGGACCCGTCGTCGCTGCGCTTTTTCATGTCGAACGCGCAGAAGGACCTGTCCTACTACAACACGATGGCGGCCGAAGCCGGCGCCGTGCGTGAAATCGGCGCGGCCGTGCAGCACACGTTCGACCAGGCCGTCACGCAAGGCGGTGGCGAACGCTATGTGCCCGAACTGGTGACGCTGCTGAAAGACCGCTGAGCGGAAAAACCGGCGGGTTAAAGACCGCCGGGTTAAAGACCCCGGGGGTAAAGACCCCAGGGTTAAAGACCACTTCGTCAGCGCCCCACGGTTGCCGGCACACGCGCCAGGCCGCGTCCCGGCAACCGCAATGAAATCGCCGCCGCCAGCAGCAACAGCACGCCCGCCGATCCGAAGGCGACCCAGTGCGTGTGGAACGTGTCGAAGGCCCAGCCGCCCAGCCAGGAACTGATCATGCCGCCGATCTGGTGGCCCAGGTAGGTCAGCCCATACAGCACGCCCACCAGCCGGATGCCGTAGACGTCCGCCAGAATGGCCGACGACAGGGCGATGCTGCCCGCCCAAACGATGCCGCCGATGGTGGCCGCGGCGTAGAGCTCCCAATGCGCGCCCACCATGACCAACGCAAAAAACCCTAGCCCACGCACCAGATAGATGGCGGCCAGGATGTTGCGCCGTTCAACGCGGTCCGACATGCGGCCCAGCACCAGCGTGCTGAAGATGGCGACCAGGCCGATCAGGCCAATGCCCAGCGAACTGGTGGTGGCGTCAAAGCCGTGGTCCATCAGCATGGGCATGCCGTGCGTGCCCAGCAGGTTCATGCTGTAGCCACAGGCGAACAGGCCCAGCGCCACTTGCCAGAACGGCAGCGTGCGCAAGGCGTTGCGTACGTTGGGAGCGGGGGGATTGGTAGTGGCCTTGCCGTTGGCGTTGCCGCCAGCGTTGGCGGGTGTTTTGTCTTTAATGATCTGATGCGGCAGCAGGTCCGTATGCTCGGGCGCCGCATCGCGCATCACGAACAGCGCGACCGGCACCGTCAGCAAGGCAAACAGCACGGAAAACGCCAGCAGCGTTTCCTGCCAGCCCACGGCCGAGATCGCGAAGGTCAGCGTCGGGGTCATCAGGGCGATGCCCGCCATGGACCCGGTGGACAGGAAGAACAGCGCCATGCCACGCTGGCGTGTGAACCAACGGCTGATGATCGGGGTCAGCGCCACGGGGCTGGTGAAGGCCAGTCCCACCGACAGCGCCACGCCGAACGACAGCAGGAATTCAATGGGGCCGCGCGCAAACACCGTCCACAGCGACGACGCCACCACAATGGCCGTGCCCGTCAGCAGCACGAAGCGCGTGCCGCGCACGCTGACCAGATACCCCGCCAGCGGCATGGCCAGGCCATAGCAAAGCATGCCTACCGCCACGATGCCCGACAACAGGCTGCGCGAAAATCCCAAGCCGTCCGCCATCGGCAGGAAAAACGGCCCGATGCCCATGCGCAGGCCCACCGTCAACAGGGTAAGGACCGCGGCGGCGCCGACGATGTTCCAGCCGAAATACCAGCCGCCTGATTCTTCTTTGTCCAACATGCCTCTCCTCGATGTCACTTTTTTGGCCGCACGCGCGCGCCAGGGCTTACAGACACCGCAGGGGAGGCGCGGACGAAAATCCGCTGTCGACACGGGGGTGGAGAAGGACGGAGCGCGAATGGGCGTGTTCTTGCCGGCGGGCGTAGACCAGCCGGACGCGACATATTACTCCCGGCTATAAGCGGGAATCATGCGCGGCAAGAAAAGCGGTTCGGTGAGCGGGCAGCCTCGTACCCAATGGGTTCAAGTCTTGGACCGACAGCGCGGTCACGCCTTCTTTTCCAAAAACGCCTGCAACGCCGGCACGGTGTTCAACACATGCTGGCGCATTGCCGCCTCGCAACGCGCCGGGTCGCGCGTTTGCAGCGCATCGATCAGTTCTTGATGCGATTCACGCACCCGCAGCACACGCCCCGGCTGAGCCGTCCACAGGCGCATATAGGGTTCAACCACGGAGTGCAACTCCGAGATCTGCCCCAGCAAACGCGGCTGCTGGCAGAAGCTGCACAGGTATTCGTGAAATTCCCGGTGGGCAGTCGTCCAGTCCAGATAGTCGCCGGACCCTTGATCCAGTTGTTCCAGCATATTGGTCAGGCGGCGCACGTGTTCGGCATTCATGTGCAGCACGGCGTTGCGCATGGCCAGCCCTTCCAGCACCGAGCGCATTTCAAACACTTCCAGCATTTCCTGCTGGTTCAGCCCGCGCACCACCGCGCCGCGATTGGCGCGGATTTCAACCAGGCCTTCCGAGGCCAGCCGTCGAAGTGCGCCGCGCACCGGCATGCGGCTTGTACCGATTTCAGTGGCGACGACATCGGGTACCAGGCGCTGGCCAGGGGCGTAACGGCCCAGGCGGATCTCGCGCTGCAAATGCAGGTACGCCTCGTCTTCGGCGCTGATCGCTGTCTTTTGAAACTGCAGCATCGTCGTCCCCGGGCTTGGAAAGCCGCAATGATAGATAAACGCAAAAATAACACAAACTGGATCCAGTGATCCATGGATGCAAACACCAATAGTCGAGGCCCGCCCGCTCCCGTCTAATTGCCTCCGGACGGCCCCGCCACGGGCTGTCCGCGCCGGATCGGGCACAGACCCACCCGGCGGCAAGTCACTTTCATAACGCGATCAAGGGGAATCCATGAAATTTCGTCTCATCCGGACGTTGGCCGGCCTGGCCGCCGCCGCTTTCGCGACGCAGGCCGGCGCACAAGCCACCTCGGCAGCCGCCCCGGCCACTGATTGGCCGCAGCACCCCGTGCGCATCGTCGTGCCTTTCCAGGCCGGCTCCGCCACGGACCTGATCACGCGCCAACTGGGCGCCGCGCTGTCCACCGAATTGGGTCAGCCCTTTGTCGTGGAAGCTCGACCGGGCGCCGCGGCGGCCATCGGCAGCGCGTCGGTGGCGCGCTCGGCGCCCGATGGCTACACGTTGCTGATGGGCGGCCCGGCCGCCGTCGTCACCAACCGCTTCCTGC